>Ga0307508_10007350_pt1 | contig 10259 bp, 13 predicted proteins | sample 9_EM_MG_FD_203089 | JGI IMG/M metagenome (GOLD analysis project Ga0307508, IMG submission 203089) | Populus trichocarpa ectomycorrhiza microbial communities from riparian zone in the Pacific Northwest, United States - 9_EM | ecosystem: Host-associated > Plants > Roots > Unclassified | place...
TAACCAAGCCGATGCCGGTGCCGTGGCGCGCGACCATGTTGTGATTGGCGGCTTAGCAGACAGGAGCGGGGTCCGGCTGCAGCCAAGATGTGTTGGCGTGGGCGGGCAGACTTTTCAGGGTCCGAGCCGTGCCCACAGGTGTTGAGCGGGGTATCCATTCGCGTCGACGCAAAACGAGAACCGAGAAGATTGAGGTTTTCTGTTGCGCGCGCACGACAGGGAAAGAAAGAGTTGGATCTGTCGCGATGGCACGACAGAGGAAGTGTTGTAGATGCCCTCGGCCATCAGAGGTAGACTCTGATGGCCGTGGGGAGAAGTTGTTGTTGCTGCGTGGAAGGTTGGGGGGTGTTGCGAGGATAATAGATTGCGTGGAGAAGAATCTCCAGACTTGCTACCACGCCCTTCCTTTATACTTTTCCTTCCCTCTGTGGAATCACAGCTTGCCCGCAAGACTGACACAGTTCCACCATCATGACTCAATCGTCGCGCCCAAGGAAACACATGATCGCACTCGGCCGCCGCGTGGCCACCACTCTACTCATGGCAACAGCAGAAAGGACACGCAAGCAAGAACAGTACAGAAATAGAAGAAGGTCGTGCAAGCATAATCAAAGGGAAACAACATACGTAAGAAGACAGGAGAAGGACGCACAAGCACTATCAACAGGAAATAGCAAAGACGAGAAGGACGTATAGGCACCATAGAGGAAACAAAGGAGAAAGGTCTAGACCGGCCAGCAGTCTGGGAATATCGCTACCGGCACGATATGGCGGAGATCAGTCAAGGCGCCTAAGCGCGGAGGATGACCCTGGCTGCAGCAGCGGTGATGAGGGCCAGCCATAGGACGACAAGGGTGACGGTGGCCCCGGCCGCGGCACTTACGAGCCTGCCGCGCGAGATTCATGACAACTTCTCACGTTGGTTCTTTTCAGATAAAAACGAAGGGTTTCGGGCTGCAAGAAAAAACAAGAGAAAAAATCCCAGCATGAACACTACCACCGAAACCCACACACAAGATCTAAGATTATTCCGTTGTGAATTGTCAAAGTAGCCTGATCACTTTTGATTTTTACCTACACTCTGGTCACAAGATGACCCCAGTGTCACAATTAACGTGTCAAGATCCTGTCTCACTAGTCCGTGCTGCTCGACAGGTAACGTAGGCTGTCCTGGTGGTCTTCTTCCTTGGCGGTATCTGACTTCGCCCTAGTCTTCTGCACGTCCCGTGTGGTCTCGTTGCGGTATTCGACTTCGCCCTGGCGGTATCCGACTTCGCCCTAATCTCTGCACCCCTGGTGTGGTCTCGTTGTGGTATTCGACTTAGCGGTGGCGGTATCCGACTTCGCCCTGATCTCTGCACACCTGGCGTGGTCTTGTTGTGGTATTCGACTTCACTGTGGTGGTATCCGATTTCGCCCTAATCTCTAATAGGTTCTTACAGGTAGTGGTCGCAGCGCCGGATCACAGATGTAGAGAGATAGGTCTGTGGAGAGAGATAATATTCGATTACGATCTAATGCGCTTAAACACTACAGGTTTTATGCGCTCCTCCTCGCCATACCACCCCTATGGGGCTCCCATCTTTCCCATCCGCCAAAAGAAGTAAACACACCAAGGAAATCGAAAGACAAAGGGCGCACGATGTAAGTAATGAGAAACGAGTACATTCATTGAACTCAGTCGTGGTATCGTTAAGTTTAAACGGCGCCGAGGCAGCAGCCGTTGGTGAGGTGGAGAAGGAGCAAATGCCAAAGCGCGAGCCCGCCGAGTAGGTGGGGTGGCAGCCAATGCCGGAGTGTGAGACCGCCACAAACGTGTGTGGCAGCCAACACCGGAGCGTGAGCCCGCCGAGAAGGTGTGTGGCAGCAAACGCTGGAGCACGCAGCCTCTCAAGAGGTGGGGTGGCAGCGAACGCCGGAGCGCGTGACCGCTGAGGAAGTGTGAGGTAGTGGGTGCTGTGGCAGGGAACCGCATGACAAAGCTGATGCCGGTGCTGTGGCACGCAACCGTAAGGTGGAGGTGGAGGAGGTGGAGTAGATGGAGCAGGTAGTAGTAGCGGGGGACCAAGCCCGCGACCACCGAGGAAGTGTGAGGTAGAGGGTGCCGTGGCGGGGAACCGGGTGACAAAGCCGATGCCAATGCCGTGGCGCACAACCGTGATGTAGAGTGGGAGCACACGCCGGAGCGCGCGACCGCCGAGGAAGTGTGAGGTAGCGGGTGCCCTGGCTGGGAACCGGGTGACAAAGCCGATGCCGATGCCGTGTCGCACAACCGTGATGTAGAGTGGGAGCGCACGCCGGAGCACGCGACCGCCGAGGAAGTGTAAGGTAGCAGGTGCTGTGGTGGAGAATCGGGTGACAAAACCGATGCCGATGCCGGGCGCGCAACCGTGAGGTGGAGGTGGAGGAGGTGGAGGAGGTGGAGGAGGTCGTAGTAGCGGGGGACCAAGCCCGTGACCACCGAGGAAGTGTGAGGTAGCGGGTGCCGTGGCGGGGAACTGGGTGACAAAGTCGATACCGATGCTGTGGCACCCAAATGTGATGTTGAGTGGGAGCGCACGCCGGAGTGCGCGACCGCCGAGGAAGTGTGAGGTAGTGGGTGCCGTGGCGGGGAATCGGGTAACCAAGCTGATGCCGAGGCCGTGGCGCGCAAGCGTGAGCTGGAGGAGGTGGAGGAGGTGGAGGAGGTGGTAGTAGCGGGGGACCAAGCCCGCGACCGCTGAGGAAGTGTGAAGTAGTGGGTTCCGTGGTGGGGAATCGGGTAACCAAGCCGATGCCGGTGCCATGGCGCGTAACCATGTTGTGATTGGCGGCTTAGCAGACAGAAGCGGGGTCCGGCTGCAGCCAATATGTGTTGGCGTGGTTGGGCAGACTTTTCAGGATCCGAGCCGTGCCCACAGGTGTTGAGCGGAGTATCCGTTCGCGTTGACGCAAAACGAGAACGGAGAAGAAAGAGGTTTTCTGTCGCGCGTGCGCGACAGGGAAAGAAAGAGTTGGATCTGTCACGATGGTACGACAGAGGAAGTGTTGTAGATGCCCTAGGCCATCACAGGTAGACTCTGATGGCCGTGGGGAGAAGTTGTTATTGTTGCTGCACGGAAGGTTGGGGGCTGTTGTAAGGATAATAGATTGCGTGGAGAAGAATCTCCAGACTAGCTACCGCGTCCCTCCTTTTATACTTTTCCCATCCCTCTGAGGAATCACAGCTTGCCCACAAGACTGACACAGTTCCTCCGTCTAACATCATGACCCAATCGCCACGCCCAAGGAAAACACATGATCGCACTTGGCCGCCACGCAGCCAACACTCTACTCGCAGCAAAGGAGAAAGGATGTGCAAGCAGTAACAGTAAGGGAAAGGAAGAATGATGTACAACTTAATCAAGGGAAAACAATACTCGTAACAAACATGGGAGAAGGATGCGCAAGCTCAATCAACAGGAGACAACAAACGTAGTGGACAGGAGAAGGATGCATAAACACTATCAAAAAGAAACGGCAAAGACGAGAAGGATGCATAGGCAACATAGAAGAAACAAAGGAGAGAGGTCTAGCCGGCCAGCGGTTGGGGGATATCGCCACCAGCGCGATATGGCGGAGATTGGTTGAAGCGCTTAAGCGTGGAGGATGACTGTGGCTGCGGCAGCCGTAATAAGGCCAAGCCACAGGGCGGCAAGGGTGACGGCGGCCCCAGCCGTGGCACCTAGGAGCCCGTTGCGTGAGATTCATGACAGTACATCCCCTGTCCTGACCAAAGCTCCTGCGAGGTCATGTCGGGTGGCGCGGCAGCGGATGGGGGTGCGGTAGATGCAGACGGGCCCGCTAGCCTCTTGCCAGTCTTGGAGTTGTTCGTTCATTCGCCGATGTTCGGTGATGATGGCTCCCAGGGTGTTGGCCATCCACTGGAGTTGTTTTTGGTCCGCGTTGTGGAATTCTTTCATCCGCTGGGTGAGCGTCCAGTGTATAGCGTGGTTGTGGCGTACGTCTCTGGTAGCAGTGTGGTGGAGCATGGTTACGATGTCATGTAGCAAAGATATTTGTTCGTCTCGGAATGCTGCTGGGGTAGCGGCGCGTGCCTCATCATCGGCAGTGGCCTCTTCCAGGGGTGTGGTGTTTTCTTGATCCTCTTGAGGGGTCGTGATGTCGGCCAACAGGATGCGTTCTGCCATAGTATGGCAGCGTTGGTGGTGGTCTTCCATGTTCACTAGGAACCGACAGTCGGGGCAGACCTGCTTTCCCTTTTGCCAGTCGGCACAGGCTTTGCGTGGGTTTAGGTGTCGTTTGCAGATTACCTCCGCTAATTCGAATGGATGGGCGTTGGGACACCTGCCGGGCTGGTGCTTACGCCGGCGGTGGTCATTTCCTCGTTGCGGGTAGTAGTTGTCATCTTTCATCTGGTGGTGAGCGCCACAGTAATCGTCGTAGCAGGCGGTCCAGTGTAGGGAGGTATGGTCATTGGCGCGGGGCTGTCCCACAGGGGACAGTACAGGTGAGGGTGCTGGTGGAGGGGCATTCCATCCGTCCATGGTGGTGGTATTGGCAGGGATGCCCCAATTGTTATCGTGTTTGGTTTTGGTGTTGGCTTACTCGGCGTTGGTGAAGGTCCAGCCTTCATTGGCATCGACAGTGGCAGTGGTAGACATATTTTTCGTTTGGAGGGGATGGTTTCTCTGGGTATTCCTGGTGGAATTGCTGGATGATGTCAGGCGAGTTTTTCGAAGTTGTGTGCAGGATACCAGGTGCGATCAGGGTCATGGAAGCCAGTCCACTTGACTCGATACTGGTTCTGGTTCTGGTGGCATCGGGAGTCGAGGACTTTCTCTACTTCCCACTCTTGCTGTTCTTGGATGACTACAGGAGTTGAGGACTTTCTCTACTTCCCACTCTTGCTGTTCTTGGATGACTACAGGAGTTGAGGACTTTCTCTACTTCCCACTCTTGCTGTTTTTGGATGACTACGGGAGGCGGTGGCGGTTGGTTGTGTCCGGGGATAGGTTCGATGCTAGCTGTGGGTTCGAGGAGGCTGATATGGAAGACTGGGTGGATTTTGACAGTGGCCGGCAGGTCCAACTTATAGACATGTGAGCCTAATTTCTCCAGGATGGTATACGGGCCTAATTGCTTGTGGTCCAGCTTGTTCGATGGTCGGGTTGTTCGGATGTGTTTTTGCCGCAGCCAGACTTTGTCGTCTGGGTTCAATACCGGGTCCGGATGTCGTGCTTTGTTGGCCTGCTCCGTTTGAGCCATTTGCGCTTCTTTGATTTCTGCTCTGAGGTCCTCATGCAGCTTCCTTAATACTTCAACGTATTCTGATACTTCTGGTGTTTCTTCGTTCCTGGTGCCGAGGTCTGGCAGAAATCGCAGGTGGTATCCATAGTTGGCGAAGAAGGGGGTTATTTTTGTGGTTCCAGTTTGGGTGTTGTTGTAGAAGAATTCGGCAATTGGCAGTAGTCTTTCCCAGTTATCCTGTTGATAGTTGCAGTATGCCCGGAGATACTGCTCCAGGGTGGCATTGGCCCTTTCCGTTTGTCCATCCGTTTGTGGGTAGAAGGCTGTACTGAGGTTGCGTGATATCCCGAGTACTTTCGTCACTCGTTTCCAGAAGTTGGAGGTGAATAGGGACCCTCTGTCTGATATAATCTTGCTGGGTAGCCTGTGGGGTCTGATTACTTGCTGCAGGAAGTGATCTGCCAGGTCTTCGGGGTTCATGGTGCCGTGGCATGTGACAAAGTCTCCTATTTTGGTTAGCCGGTCGATTATCACCCCCAGTGCGTCTTTCCCATTGCTTATCGGCAGTGCTATGATGAAGTCCATTGATATTGTATCCCATGGCCGGTGTGGGAGTTCGAGTGGCTTTAGCAGTCCAAATGGCACCTGTCAGATTGGTTTGATGCGATGGCAGGTGTCACAGTGGTCGACGTATCTGTGGACGTACTTTCATTGTCTTGGCCAGTAGAAATTTCGGCTAACGAGTTCCAGGGTTCTTGCTCAGCGTGGGTGTCCCGCGGCTTGTGCGTCATGGTGGTCTCTTAATATGCGAAGTCGTAGGATGTCATTGTCAGGGATCGATATGAGGCCATCGTACATTAGCAACCTGCTGTTTTGCTCACATAGCCCTAGTGTGATCTTTCCGTCGCGGGTGGTCCTGTTCGCCTTTTTCCTCTGGATTTCTTGGATCTCTTGATCTGCAGCATTTAGTGTCCGGATTTCGCTCAGGAGCTCTTTGTCTATTTCAAGGCTGATGGTTTCTGTTGTATTGGCTTGGAGTACTTTGGCGTAGTTATTGATTCGGGGCACCTCGAAAGCTTCCTCGGGTAACAGGATTCGGCCGTGGTTCTGCCGATGTTTCATATCCCCTTCCCAGGGAGAGTCTCCTGACTCTCTAGACAGGATGTCCAGCTTGCCGACCAACTTCCCGGGTCGGTATTTGATCATAAAGTCATAGTTGGCTAGTCATTCGCCCCACCAGTCTTGCTGTAGGTTAAGGTCTTTCTTCGTTCTCCAATATTCGAGGTTCTTGTGGTCAGTAACAATCGTGATTTTTGGCCCTGTTGTTTTGCAATATGTGTCCCATTTTTGTAGTGCATCAACAATCGCCAGTAGTTCCTTGTCGTGTATGTCGTAGTTCCGTTCTGAGTCCTTGAGTTTTCGGGAGTAATAGGCTACTGGATGAAGGATCCCATCGTCATCAGATTGTGAGCAGATGGCTCGAATAGCATAGTCTGAGGCATCGGTCTTGATTGTGACCGGTCTCTCTGGGTCAAAGTGTTGTACTATTGGTTCTGTAACCATTGGTGTTTTGAGCGTATCAAAAGCTGTCTGCTGTTCGTCGCCCCATTCCCAGCTCACTTCCTTCCTTGTCAGGCGGGTGAGGGGTGTTGTGATCCAGCTGTAGTCTTGTATAAACCTTCGGTAGAAGTTGGCGAATCCTAGGAAGCTCTGAATTCCTTTGACGTTCGTTGGTTCTTTCCATTCCTTGATTGTCCTGATTTTTTCTTCGTCCATTTGCAGTCCCTGTGGTGATATAACGTATCCCAAGTATTCTATTTCCATTGTATGAAATTCGCATTTGGATACTTTCAGCGTGAGCCCGGTTTCCTCAACTTGTCTCAAGATTGTCCGGACGTGTCTCCGGTGGTCTTCCAGATTTTGCGAAAAGATGAGGATGTCGTCCAGATAGGTCACACAGAAGATATCAAGGTATTCGCTCAGAATCTGGTTCATCCATTGTTGGAATGACACTGGTATATTGGTCAATCCGAAAGGCATGACGCAGTACTCGTATAGTCCGTACCAGGTTCGGAAGGCTGTTTTCTATTTGTCTCCTACTGCGATTCGGAGGTTGTAGTAGACATCTCGGATATCGAGTTTGGTGTAGATGGTGGCACTGAATAGTTGATCCAGGGACTCTCCGATTAATGGCAATGGTGTCCAGTCTTTGATTGTGATCTCATTCAGTTGTCGATAATCCACACATAGGCGTAGTCCCCCGTCCTTCTTCTTGACAAAGTGTATTGGCGCCCCAGCTGGGAAGGTGGATGTCCAGATCCATCCCCGCTTCTCATTTACTTCTAGGTATTCCTTGAGAGCCTTCATTTTTTCTTCATTCAGGGGTCGCAGGGGCTCGTACGGGGGCGCCTTTTTTTCCTCCAGTGGAATGTGGTGGTCGTGAGTGTGGTGGGACAGAGGTGCCCTAGGGCCTTTTTCGGTGAATACTTTGAGGAACTCATTATATTCCGGCGGAATTGGATTTTTGCTGGTCTTGGAGGTTTCCTTGATTTTGTTGATGACAGTCTGGCATACTTCCTATGGGTCCGTTTCGCCAATCTCCCAATTTTCCGGTGTTTTCCTGTAGTATTGCTCCAAGGCCTTTTCTTCCGGAACCGTGTTCGCTCTTGGTGAGTTAGGTAAGCATTTTTCAGCACAGTGGTCTGAGTGGAATTTGACAGTATGATTTTTCCACCCTATCACCAGGTCATGGAGCTTGAGCCATGGAAGTCCTAGGATGATTGACGCATTTCCGATTGTGATGCAGTGTAGCTGGATGTCTTCTTTGTCATGGTTGATTGTGAGGTGGATTTCAGCATCGTGGGTTACCGGCCCGCCGGTGACCTCGCTTCTGTCCACGGTTAGGACTCGTCTGGGTACTGCTTTTTATTGCATCTGTATTCCGCTGGCTTCCTCATACGCTCTATCGATGAAGTTCTCGGATGCTCCACTGTCTACCAGGCCTGTAGTGGCACATTCCTTGCCATCAGCTCCCTGGATCCTTACTTTGATCATTATTTTTTCCTCTCGGTCATATCAGGTTGTCCGGATTCTGTAGGGCGGTTCTACTTCTTCTTTTGCAACTGGCTTCTCCCTCGGGTGACTGTTGCTAGGGTCTACTCCTGAAGGCTGTCGTTTCCCGACGGTTCTTCCTCCATTTCTTCTTCAAACCTGGCTTCCGCGGCTCTGTATGGCTTTTTCCATGGGAGTCGTGTTTTGTTGGGCTGGGGGCATTCCCTCTAAAAATGCCCTTTCTTTCCACAGTTGTAACATTCATCTGTGTTCATTCGTCGAGGGAATTGGTTTGGCGTTCTCTGGGCGAACTTGAATCGTCAGGTGGCGTCGAGGTCTATTGGGTCCCCCGTGGGTACTGACGGGGGTTCCTTGGTGTGGACATGGAAATACGCTTCTGGGCTGGCAGCGGGCCATCGACTGATGACTCTGAGGTTGCATAGGTGGCTATCGGTTTTGATGGCAGCGGTAGCATAGTCCACCAGAACTGTGGCTGGTGCTTCACTCATGACCAAATGTCTTTTGACTTCGGGGTGTAGTCCGTCTCAGAATCGTACAATGCATACGTTATCCGCATAGGGGAGATCTGCTTTGATCTGCTGGAATTCTGCCTAGTAGGTTGCCGCCGTTCAATGTCCTTGCTGGAATTTCTGGAATTTCTCGAATGCGATTTCCTCTGTGTCTACTTGGCCAAACGCATGCCTCATGTTAGTTTTCAGTTCTTCCCAGGTTAGGTTGATTCCTCCTTCCTGGTTCAGGAAGGTTTCCACCCAGTTCCAGGCCACTCCTCGGAGTAGGGATGACGCGTATCCCGTTTTCTTCTCATCGTCGTCGAATCGATTCCCTTCTGTTCTGAATTTCAGTTCACACTGGGCCAGGAAGGTTTTTAATTTTGCCTTTTCTCCTTCGAAAGGTTCTGGGTCCCGGAGCTTTGGATAACTGGTCTGCGGCGGTCTGTCGCCTGCTGCTAGGAGGGTTTGCAACATTTCTGTTGTTAACAGGTGGGGTCCTTCTGTCATTCTTCTCTGCTGTTCTGGTGTTTCCGGGGTTACTAGTCTTGATCATGGTTCTGGTGTAATGGGACTTGGAGCCCGCTGGTCGTCAGGGACTTCCCTGAATTCACGGAGGTCAAGGGAGTCCTCGATGTTTTTGCCCGTGGAGTCCACTGTGTCCCTTGGTCTGCTACGTCGGGTGTCGATTGGGGAGACGCAATCTAGTGTCAAGATCCTTTCTCAGTAGTCCGTGCTGCTCGACAGGCAATGTAGGCTGTCCCGGTGGTCTTCTTCCTTGGCGGTATCCGACTTCGCCCTAGTCTTCTGCATGTCCCACATGGTCTCGTTGCGGTATTCGACTTCGCTGTGGCAGTATCCGACTTCGCCCTAATCTCTGCACGCCTGGCGTGGTCTCGTTGAGGTATTCGACTTCGCTGTGGCGGTATCCGACTTCGCCCTAATCTCTGTACGCCTGGCGTGGTCTCTTTGTGGTATTCGACTTCGCAGTGGCGGTATCCGACTTCACCCTAATCTCTGCACGCATGGTGTGGTCTCGTTGTGGTATTCGAATTCGCTGTTGCGGTATCCGACTTCGCTCTAATCTCTAATAGGTTCTTACAGGTAGTGGTCGCAGCGCCGGGTTATGGATGTAGAGAGATAGGTCTGTGGAGAGAGATAATAGATTGCGTGGAGAAGAATCTCCAGACTAGCTACCACGCCCCTCCTTTTATACTTTTCCCATCCCTCTGTGGAATCACAGCTTGCCTGCAAGACTGACACAGTTCCTCCGTCTAACATCATGACCCAATCGCCGCACCCAAGGAAAACACATGATCGCACTCGGCCACCGCGCAGCCAACTGTTACACCTGAACGGTTGGGCGCGAGTAAGTAGCTAGATAGAGAAGATCCAGTGGCTGAGGGCGAGGAGGCTGAGGCCGTGGCGAAGGAAACTCAGGGAGTCTAGGCCGGGACAACGGAGTCGGCC
>Ga0307508_10007351_pt1 | contig 10259 bp, 8 predicted proteins | sample 9_EM_MG_FD_203089 | JGI IMG/M metagenome (GOLD analysis project Ga0307508, IMG submission 203089) | Populus trichocarpa ectomycorrhiza microbial communities from riparian zone in the Pacific Northwest, United States - 9_EM | ecosystem: Host-associated > Plants > Roots > Unclassified | place...
AATACGTTCGACCTTTCATACCCAAGAAATCGCGCGAAGAACTAGAGGAAATAGCTGAGCCCAGAGTATTTAGGCAGCGAGATGCCCCACCATAGCCTACTACGGCACTGCCGAATTCCAGCCAGACACACATGCACACCACCGTCCATTTAACATGCACTCGATGGCTACATGTATATATTGGCTTCCACAAATACGTCGATTCGTAGGCTGTTAGAATAGGGGCGTTCATGGTAGAGTTTAACCTGTGCTTAACTCGATGTCCTTAACTTGACCTTGGCTGGAGCTCCATAGGTCCAATTCGGATCTTAAACTGGCCTTACATGTAACTGGATTCTCCTAACTCCCTACTGGTCATGACGCCCCCTCCCCTCCAAATCTCATTGTCACACCGTGAACACTGTTGTTCAGATGAAGTTGATCAACTTACTCGTTGTGGGATACAGATAATGTCAGATATTTTGACATGGTTCACGAAATTTTCGCGCCAGCACCCCCAACAGACATCCATCGTGGCGCTGGCGGTCAAGGTCGATGGGCACGTCTTAAAAGCTCCCAAAATGAGGCAGCAATTTATTTACTGGATTTTTCTCCATTGCGACGTACTGGGATCTGAAGATTTCAAGCTTTTTTAGATTTAGAGCCTGATTCAACGTCCACTGCCGCTGACGTCGAGTATACTTCCTATTATGAACTTGGGGAGACCGACGTCGCGGCGCACTAGGAGTTACTATTGTTACTATAGCCAAGTGACTAGTTGTTCGTGCCAAATGAGGACTCTTGTCACGTGACGGGGCATCACCTCCGAGGCGTGGCCTTTCTCTCCAGAGACGCGCTTTGGGCCACTCAGAGCTCGATGGCGGCCGTTCCAAATGTTGAGCGCCAATATTTTCTCACCAGTGTGTCTCTTGCCTATGGTATCGATGCCGCCGCATGCTCATTCTGCGGGCAGTCATCAACGCCTCAGATATCAGGAATATACCCGCGAGACCGGCGCTTTATGTTACGGTTGCAATATCAGAAAATAAAGTGTGCAAAACTACGACGGTTTCAAGCGCAGCGCCATCCTGGGACCATCCTTGCTCTCTGTAAGTCCCTATATCTCGCTCAACCCCTTGTTAACGCACGCGGTTCCAGAATTGTGGAATCATCGTCAGTCCTTTCCTTTCGTCTCAAATGTGACCGCGGAAGGTTGCGCCACGTCCTAGTGGTTGGTTCCGTGAGCATTGGGACCGCCGATTTGCTGGGTCGATGTGATAGCAATAAACGTGAGTGGGTCGCGTCTTGATTTTAGACTTTCGTGTAATAATATCATAAATTACGGCAGAAACCACCCTTGCACTGCTTGACAATCGAAGTCGACAGGTTGGCCTCCTTGTCGTGCGGCTGCAGGCGGGGGCCCGCTCGGTGCCGCACCGTGTAGTTGAAACTGCCGAACACGTGGCCAGGGGCAACTTCGAGGAAAACACGTCTAATACCCCGCATTCGTCAATTCAAAATCCCATTGAATCGGTGACCAAGCAAGATTTTGACAACAATGTCGTCCAATCACTCGGACGGGTGGTGTACAATATACAGGCTGTGATGGATGAAGTCCCTGAAACGTCCAGGGTACGCGTTACATTAGATTCATAACCTCGGCGGCATGTTCTGAGGTTATGTTTCAGCTTCGCCCTTACGTGAACATTGCTTTGCGAGTCATGTGTTTGGCGCACCAAGTGTGTTACAGTGATTCTCGTCTAGCACCTTTTGACACTGACGATTTTTACGGTTATGGTAGACCACTATGAGACAGGTTGAGAGAGCAAAGGTGCTTCACGATCTCATCGCGTCTATGGTCGGCCTCTATTCTATTGTCGAGGATGGCGACTTCAACCGCAAAATTCAGGATCTCGATGGTGTCATCATCCGAATCGCAGTGCAAACGATCGAATGTGGTATTTTCGTCCAGCAATACATGAACAACACAGGTGGGCAGATTGAAATGTTCACGCTTGTCCTTCCTCTGTTTGACAATCAATTGCCTGCCGCCGACTAGCACCACAAGCAATCTCGAAGACAAAGAGGATCGTGTCGGAGCTCTCGGAAGCTCTGAAACTACTCAAGGCGGAGCTTGGACCTGGGGTGACGTCGCCGACTGATTTCGTATCAGCGCAAGGGTCCTGGGATGCAAGCCGGCAAGGTATGACCCTTTCTTTCATGCAGACTGGATGACACTCAGTTTCATGAATCGTAGTTGAGATCGCAACATTAAAAGCCCAGCTGGACCCAGCGAATATGAAGATGGATGTGGAACATCGAGAAACATGTCTACCTGAGACCAGGGAGAACATCTTGCAAGAACTCTTCGTTTCTCTCACCGTCCCCAATCCCAGTCATCATGTGATCTGGCTTCGCGGACTGGCTGGTTCTGGAAAGAGCACCATATTGAACACGATGGCTCAGTGCTTCTCAAAGCTACATCGACGAGGCGCTTTCCTATTTTGGGACCGAAATGATGCCGTTAACAGTGACCCTCGTCGTGTGATCCGCACCCTCGCGTACCAACTAGCCTGCTTCAACCCTGCATTTGCCCAGACGCTGGTCTCGCGTGTGAACATGTCGCCCAGTATTATAGAATCGCCGCTCGACGAGCAATTTCGATGCCTTGTTGAGGAACCCCTCGCCTCCCTTGCAGCAAGGCATGATTTAGGTCCCATCATTATCATCCTCGACGCTGTTGACGAGTGTGGCACTCGAGAAACGAGGAAAAAACTTCTTGATGCACTTTCAATCGGCCTGGCAAAGCTTCCAACGATGTTCCGACTAATAATAGCTAGTCGGGATGAGCCTGACATCCGCGTTTCGATATCCCGACTTGACATCGCTGTCAGAGACTTACGAATCGATGACGATCGGACAAAGTTGGACATCTTGCGGTTGTTTCAACGACGCCTTGTCGATACCCCCGCCTTCGTAGACTACGATCTGCCAACCAATTGGCCAGGTGACGGAGTCGTACGGCGACTCGTTGATCGTGCTCAGGGTCTTTTCATTTCGGCGTCCACGAGCATTCGCTTTATCGAATCTGGCGATCCAGAAGAAAGGCTGAATAAAGTTCTCAGTGCGTCGGCGCATGGCGAACCGCATCATAAACTGGATGATTTGTATCGCGTCGCTCTCGTACATCCATTCGACTCATCGGATCAAAGCGAGCTCGATGCCGTGCATTCCATCTTGGGGGCAATCGTCGTTGCTCGCGAGCCACTGACCGATGAGCAACTCGGTGAGCTTTTAGGGCTGAAATTGGGCACAGTGCGAGGCATTCTTTCGCGCTTGCAGCCACTGCTACTATGGAGTCGAGGAAAGTCCGCTCAACCCCTCCACACGTCCTTCACCGATTTTCTGTGTGATCCTGGACGGTGTCACGACCCGCAATGGCACACCGACATATCCACTCATCACTACATTCTCGCGTCTTGCTGTCTCCAACTCATGCAACAAAAACTCAAGTTTAATATTTGTGGGATTGAGACGTCGCATCGAAGGCACCAGGAAATCGAAGGCATCCAAGAGCGCATTGACCAGGCGATCACGCACGTACTCATGTATGCCAGTCAATATTGGGCGGATCATCTCGCATTGGGCTCGTCGTCAGAGCCAGACCTGCATCTTGTCGATGAGGTGATGGATTTCGTCAAGAATCGGCTCCTGTTCTGGATCGAGGTGTTCAGTCTGAAAAATCAGATGTCCAGACCATCTATTATCTTACGGAGGGCGACCGATTGGGCTAAAGTAGGCCACATGTGTAAATTGGCAATGGCAATATCGTTGACTTCATTTCGTGCACCACAGAACTACAACGCCGAACTTGAAGCCGTGATTTCAGGAGGGAACAAATTTGTGGGTGCTTTTGGGTGCCCAATCAGTCAGAGCCTGCCGCACATGTATATCTCGGCTCTACCGTTTTTGCCTTCCGAATCGGCGGTTTTGCAGCATATGTGCACTGCATTCCAAAACACATTATCGGTGGAAGCGGGAAAATCCGCACAATGGCCTGTGGTCCGCCAGACATTTATGGGACACTCCAACGAGGTTTTGTCAGTCGCGTTCTCTCCCGACAGCACCCGCATTGTATCGGGGTCCTGCGACAAGACAGTTCGAATCTGGGATGCAGTGTCAGGCGCGCCGATCGGTGAGCCTTTGGGGGGCCACTTTGGGCCAGTCACGTCAGTCACATTCTCTCCCGACGGCACCCGCATCATTTCAGGCTCTGACGACAGGACGATTCGATTATGGCACGTCATGTCAGGCGCACCAATCGGCGATCCCCTGAAAGGACACTTTGACGCTGTTTCGTCCATTGCATACTCTCCCGATGGCACTCGCATCGCGTCCGGCTCCCTCGATGGGACTGTTCAGATATGGGATGCTGTGTCATGCGCAGCTATCCGCGAGCCTCTGAAAGGGCATTCTGGCCCAGTCCGGTGTGTTGGATACTCTCCAGACGGCACTCGCATTGCCTCTGGCTCTGGGGACAAAACAGTTCGGATGTGGAACGCATTGTCAGGCGCACTTATTGGCAGACCTCTGCAAGGGCATTCTTGCGATGTTATGTCGCTTGCTTTCTCTCCCAACGGCGCGCTAATTGTGTCAGGCTCTGACGACCGCACAATTCAAATATGGGACGCCGTGTCAGGTGTGCCAATAGGGGAGCCTCTGCGCGGGCATACTTACGTCAAATCGGTTGCATTCTCTCCCGACGGCACTCGCATTGTTTCAGGCTCTTCAGACTGCACAATTCGGATATGGGATACCGTCTCAGGTGCACCAATTGGCATGCCGCTGCGAGGGCACTCTAACAGCGTCTGGTCCATTGCATGCTCTCCTGATGGTACCCGCATTGTCTCGGGCTCCGAGGATAATACGGTTCGAGTGTGGGGTGCTGTGTCAGGTATCCCGCGTCATGAGCCTCTGCAACAACACTCTGACTCAGTCTGGTCCATTGCATACTCTCCCGACGGCACTCGCATCGCCTCAGGCTCTGGTGGCAGGACAATTCGAATATGGGATGCCGTGTCAGGAGCACCAGTTGGCGAGCCTCTACACGGACATTATGGCGACGTCCGGTCCATTGCATTTTCTCACGACGGCACCCGCATTGTCTCGGGCTCTCAGGATACGACGATTCGAATATGGGATGCCGCATTAGGCGCGCCGATCCGCGAACCTCTGCGAGGACACACTGATGTCGTCAGGTCGGTTGCATACTCTCCCGACGGCACTCACATCGTTTCAGGCTCCAATGACAAGACGATTCGAATATGGGGGACCATAAGCGCGCCAATCGGCAAGCTATTGCAAGGACACTCCGGCTATGTTATGTCTGTTGCTTATTGTCCTGACGGCACGCGTGTCGTTTCATGTTCTAGCGACAATACAATTCGAATTTGGGATGCCGTGTCAGGTACACCCATCGGCCAGCTACAAGGCCCATTTTCAAGGGCTCGGTCCGTCGCATACTCCCCCGACAGCACTCGCATTGTTTCAGGCTGCAAGGATGGGACAATTCAAATATGGAATGCCGTGTCACGCACGCCGATCGGTGAGCCTCTGCATGGACACCTCGGTGATGTCTATACTGTTGCATTCTCTTCCAACGGCATGCGTGTCGTCTCAGGGTCAGACGACAACACAGTCCGAATATGGGATGCGATGTCGGGCGCGTCAATCGGCGAGCTGCAGGGGCATTCGAGCGTGGTGACCTCGGTTGCATTTTCTCCTAACGGCACTTGTGTCGCATCAGCCTCTATGGACAATACAATTCGAATATGGGATGCCTCTACCCGCCCAGCCATCTGTTCATCTGAGCGGCACAGTTCTCTCACCCTCACCAAAACCACCGCTTCTCGAAAGATAGATCCCCCTAATTGCACACCGATATTTCCTGACCGACCGGTACTTCACACGGACGGTTGGTTGACCACCCCAGGCGGCTCGCTTCTTTTTTGGGTCCCACCAGAGCAGCGCCCGGGCATGTTATTGCACCCTACGCTGGTCATCATCGGCGCTCAACAAACTCGAATCAATTTAGATCGCTTTGTTCACGGTCCACAGTGGGCTCTTTGCCATACAAACGGGTCTTGACCTCGCAATTCTAACGCTATTGATATCCTCCTGACATCCGCACCTATTCGCACTTTATTGATGTCCACCGTTGTCCAACTGAAACACCACTTGACAGGCTTTTCAGGCATACAGTGGAAGCATATTCAACATCGGTGACAGTGGACAACAACATGTAGAGTCGGGATCTGGATCTACATCATCTTGTTCGGAACTGAAAGCGCGAGTGTTGCGATGAGGGCCAAGCATTGGGCCGGTCGTGACATCGCGTTACGTGTCACACACGCCCGCTAAGCACCCCAAGGGTCCTCCAGTGGCATTTTTGTGCACTGTCTGTCATTCAGTAAATACGCTTTTCCGAGGCCGGGTTCAGTGTAATTATGTTTACGGTACTTTGGTTGCAATTGATTGTGTTTTTTTGAGCAGGGTCAGCCTCTTCCGCACCCACGACACAAGCAAGAAACCCTCGCCGTTTGATATGTCACCTCCCGGGCTCGAGATCCTGTCGTGCCTACGGCTGTCCAGATTCCGACCGGCGTTGTCAGATAGTAGGGCTGGTGTGGACGAATGAATGCACTGGTATCACTGCTCGTTCTGGATTGCTAAGAATACGCGCTACTCCTGCTCATGGGAACGGAGCCCTGCTTGAACCGTCCATAGCATTCTCAAGGTGGCCGTTGATGCCTCGCGCCGTGCCCACGACGATGATTGTTACTATTTGTGTGATCTGCCAATGGCTCAAGCTTTCTGCATCCCGAGTTCCTGTCTTTTTACATACAGTATCAAGGGAGCTGCCAGCACATTGCCATTTCACGCGCATCAAGTTTGCTCAACATTTGAAATGAAACCATACAAGTACGTGGCCTGCACCCAGTCTCTTCTTCCCTCCAAAATCTAAATCTGATATGAGCTATCAGTCTGGACCCGACGACTAGCCTCCTGCACGGATGGGGACAGGCTGTGAACGCGCTCGTGCTACCTGTCGACAAGTTGCTAGGCTTGCAACTAGCGTTTCTGAGGGATCCCCCACCGCTGTTTTGCCAGAGCGACGCGATGGGGTATGCGGCCAGTGCACAGCGTCGCGCTGCTCTCATTAATTCATAATTGTTTGCTTTACACCTATTCTGCAAATGAGCTTGAGGCTGTTTCTCTTCCGGATATGGGTTCACAAGTGAAATGCCTCTGCAAGAACAACAAGCTTTACGTCGTTAAGCAGTACTCGTCATCAAGAGGTCGTGAAGATGTGCGTCAAACCCCGACATGTAAAATGACTTGATTTAGGATCTCGGATACTTTCTTCGGCTTAAGTCTGCCTCATTTCCATTTTGCGTGGAGGCCTACCAACTTACGGGCGAATAAAAGAGAAATCTCTGACCGAGAATCATGGAACCTACGCATGGTACTTGGCCGAATGGTGAGTGTTCAAACATGTGTGGCTGGATGCTGATGTAGTTCTGCGACAAGGTGCTCCGACCTTGTTGTCAATAACGGCGTCCCGTGTCCTGATTCATTGTGTGAGCGCTCACTGCTCTGATTGGGATCCCCTAACTCACGCAGAGCAATTCATTGACAAGACGTATGTTTTCAGCCCACTATGCGACCTTCCACGGATATTACTCTTCATTCTGCAGCGCGAGCGCATGTCATACGTGGCTTCACAGCCGTGCAACTTCCGTATAGACGAAACCGGTGAACTTCTAGTGGTCTGTGGCGACTTCATCACGAAAACTGCAATCCCGTGGTACAAACTTCCCGACGAAGGAGACCGCCGAGCGATGATCATCGATGTGAGTTTCCGTGCAGCTCTATTTCACATTCACAATTAATGTTCACATGTGAAATCAGTTCTTAGGGAAATTGATATAAATTAATCAAGGTAAAGCCTTGTCCCTTTGCTGGATGTGTCTGACTGATTTCTCGAGCAGAACATGGCGGCATCTTGTTTATGGCTTTATCCTTGAATTTAGAATGTTTGGATCCCTGGGTGAATCATCTGTGCATCCGAGGCCTTCGGACGAAGGTTTGCCAATATTTCGTGCAGATGTTTCACGCGCTTTTTGTCGAGGACGGCCACTATTGGGCAAAAGGTCGCCTGCCAGAACCTCCAACACCACCTCAGCGAATCAGAATATATAGATGAAGAACCAAGGCTTCCAAGGAACAAAACTAAATAAATTGGCAGTGGCCATACACGGTTGTGCCCATCGGTAATATCTAATGTAGAGGGTAACATTTATGACAAGTGTGTCTAGACCCACCCCGTTTTCAGAAATTGGGCTCATTTCCTTGTCCTTGGGCCTTGGGTTCGCAGACGTGGGGTCCCTCAGTCATTTGCCTGGTCCCACGAACGCTACGTTCCCTCGCCTAGTTCGACGTGTTGTCGCGTAGCGAAGCAAAACAAAACTCCCGTCCGTGCAAGCTAATCTAAGTTGATAGCTTACTTCAGATGGCGCAAGTTTCCCTACGCTTCTGCCTAGGAGTTTCCAGCACAGCAGTTTGCTTACTCACACTAGTACTCCTAGTACTCCAAACCTATTTCCGAAACGCATTCGGTTCATGGGAACGTTGGGACATTGTCTCCGCACTCCGTGCTAGTATCAACCTCGTACACTCCCTGGCTACGTCGCCGCCCGATCCCATGACCCCAGGCGTAGGGCCCGGCCCCATTGCCGACAGGAGTTTGCGAAAGCAATACCTCCTAACACACCCAAATTAGTACTTCCAGTTCTGCGCCGGGGGGGTGGCCCTGGCTCCAACCCTGCATATCCCTCAAGGGTCTCGGTGATGGCCTGTGGAGATAGGGGTCGCTATACGACACAGAACGGTTGTAATAATCAGCCATCTTCGAATGACAGCCGCCGCGCGCCCTCTGACAGCAGATGCATAAACCGCGCCTCAGCGCAAAAGCCTAACGTTTAAACTTGTCTGCTTATCCGCACTGTCACTGGGAGGTGGTCAACCCGGCTCCAGGCTGGGAAGGCAAGGGAGTGGCCTCATCAGGATTGTGGATCCGTGCCAATAGGCACCAGCGAAGCACCCGGTGGGGCAGGAAAGTGGGAGGGAGGGGAACTTTTCCCGCCCACCGATCGCAAGGTCATGCCTCCACCGGACCTCCGCAGAGCGGGACAGTCTCCTTATTCCGGCCTGAGACTGGCTGAGAGAACTACGTCCATTGTTGGTGTGCAGACGGTAAATGTCTCACATGCACTTCGGGTATACGCTGGTGACGGAACTATTATCACGCACTTTACCTGGCACAAACGTTTCAGTGCTCAAGGTCGCTGGATCTGCAGCGGGAATGGCCCAATGGTTAATGATAGAGTCTGGATACGGAGCCGTTTAAGCTAATTTATTTCATCCTACCGATGTCTGAATCCCAATGCAGATAACCCTGACACTCAATCTATGACTTGTAAATGTCGCATCACAGGCAATCACATACACTGATCCCCTCGCAACTAACTCCGTAGTATTGGCCAAGAACGCAGCCGGTTATTCTACACGCATTCCTGAGTGACACGGACTAATAGTATAGATATTTGCCATGTAATTTCGCACACCCAACATCACCACTATACCCCAAGCACATCAGGCACGCTCAATAACCACGTCATCCCAGTTCATAGACTTTGCACGCTAATCTGCTGTATCGTTGATATTTATTCCTGCTTAACTTTCATTCTCCAGTTAGACTAGGTAGTACTGTATCCTAGGCACACACGAGGTTGTTTGCAGCGCGTATCCCCCCACTGATGCAGCCTGAAACTATTAATAAATGAGACTTCATCATCATCTGGAATTGAATCTGGGAAATGGCGCTCTGAGATTTCAGCTCCTCGACTGAATTGATAACTCAGATGTCTTTCGCGATTTTCTCACTACCAACGCAAGCTTTAGGAAAGCAAACCTCACGAACATACTCCAGTAACCTTTCTCCACGTCCCTGCAAAGTTTCATGTTCAGAATCGAAGAAAAGCGCGACACGTTCTTTCCGTGCAAGGACAGCCCAAATTCACACAGGACTCGCAGAAAAGTACGTGTCGCGCTTTTCGTCGAATATTCCGCGTTTTTTTGGTTTGTTGTGTAGATATACGTTATATAATGCCTTTATATTCATTTCATAAGGGAAATTAGAAGGTTTGCGGTGTCGGGGG
>Ga0307508_10007352_pt1 | contig 10259 bp, 5 predicted proteins | sample 9_EM_MG_FD_203089 | JGI IMG/M metagenome (GOLD analysis project Ga0307508, IMG submission 203089) | Populus trichocarpa ectomycorrhiza microbial communities from riparian zone in the Pacific Northwest, United States - 9_EM | ecosystem: Host-associated > Plants > Roots > Unclassified | place...
GGCGAAAGCAGCGACAGCGTCAGGAAGCCGTGCGCGATGGTCTGGCCGAACGGGGTCGCCTTGGCCATTTCCGGGTTCACGTGGATGAATTGGTGATCGTCGGTGCAATCGGCAAAGGCATCGATCCGCGCCTGATCGACCAGGAGCCAGTCCGAGGTGCCGATGGCCTCACCGACCTTGGCGGCCATGTCTTCAAGCTTCATGGGGGTCTCTCCTCGGAATGCTTTTGGGCAAGCGATTTGAGAGCTTCCCTGCACCAAGCCGCGCGGCTGTGCAACGCGGCTGAACGCGCCGTTACGGCATGGCCAGTGTCCCGAGACGGGCGATCGGCGCCGAGCGCCGCGAATCACTCGGCAGGCACGCTTTGCGCCGCAGGCGCGCGGCGCGGCGGGTGAGCGTTGAGCCAGCGCTGCGAGGGCTTTTCCACGCCGTGATAGAGCAGAACCGACGCACCAAGCACCAGCGCCAGATAGCCCAGAAGACCGGCCCATCCGATCTGCAAGGAGGCATTCACGAAGGCCAGCTTGAACACGATGAACAACCCGAAGTGGGCAAGATAAGTCGAATAGCTGATTTCGCCGAGGTAGGTCAGCACCCGCCCGCCGAACAGCCGCGCCGCCGAGCCGCGATCGAGTGCCAGTGCGAGCAGGCCGGTGAAGAACAGCACCGGGACCAGCGCAGTCTCGGGCAGGCCGAGAAGGAGTCCGCTGATGGCCCAGGCCACGAAGCTGGCAAAGCCGATTGCCGCCGCGCGCGGCAGCTCGCGCCACGCCTGCCACAACTGGCACATCGCGCAGCCCATCGTGAATTCGATCAGGCAGCGCCACAGGCCCAGACCCGGAACGTCGGCGCCAAGCGTGGTGTGTCCGTGCGCGGCGAACAGCGCCCAGTCGGCCAGCGCCAGTGCTGCGGTGAGCAGGCCCAGCAGCCTCGGCGCGGTCGGTGTCCGCTGCTGCGCGGCAACCAGCGCCGGGAACGCCAGATAGGCGGCCAGTTCGGTACTGATCGACCAGGCCGGATGGTTCCACGCCAGCGCGCCGGTGAAGCCCCAGTTCTGCAGCAGCACCACGTGGAGCGGCAATTCGGCCCACCGATACCCCGCGGTGCTGCGCCCGGTAGCCTCGAACAGCAGCGCCAGCGCGACGAAGCCGAGCAGGATCGCGCCATGCAGCGGCCAGACCCGGGCGAAGCGGCGCCACAGGAAGGCTCGCAACTCGATCATCCCGCCAGCAGCAATCCGGGCCGCATAATTGTACCAGATGACAAAGCCCGAGAGCATGAAGAACAGATCGACCGCGAGGTACCCTTTGCCCATCGCAGCAATCGCCCAGCCCGGCAGGATCGTGACCAGCGACAGGCGCACATGGTACAGCACCACCAGCCACGCGGCGATCCCGCGAATCCCGGTCAGCGCGGCAAGATGGCCCGCCCGTTGGTTCGTGCGCCCGCTCACGTCGCGGGGAGCGCTTTGAGCGCCAGGCGTGCGCCGATCGTATCGGGCTTGGGCTGGTCGATCCGCCTCAGGTAGCTCCACAGCGCGCATTGCAGCCCGATCAGCATGAAGATGAACGGCTGGTAGGCGATCCCGACGAACAACGACCCGGTCAGGTAAACCAGCTGCGCCGATTGCAGCGCAGTGGCGAGCGACGCCTGCCATTGCACGTCAGGGCCCGCGCCCGCCGCCCGGGCCTTTTTGCGCCAACGCCCGCGCAGGCGCTCCATTTGCCACAGGCCGGTGACCTGCAGCCACAGCCAGATGCCCAGCCCGGCCCAGCCTTGCTCGCCAAGCATCTCGAAGTAGCTCGAATGATAGGCGCGGCTCTGGTCGAGGACCTCGGTCACCGCGACTGCGGTGGTGTTGCCATCGGTGCTGGCGGCGCGCGTTTCGATCTTGATTTTGTTCGAACGGTAAGCCTCGAACCCACCGCCGAAGGGGTTGTCCTTGACGTATTCGAGCGTCCATTTCCACACTGCGACGCGGGTCGAGGCGCTCTCGTCGGCCTGGTGGTTCTCGATCGTGCCCATCCGGTCGGTGTAGCTCTTGGGCAGCAAGGGCACCGCGATCATCGCCGCCACCCCGGCGAGGCCCAGATACAGCGTCTTGTGACGGATATTGCGCAGCGAGAGCACGCCAAGCAGCCCCAGACACAACAGCCCGGTGCGGGTCTGGGTGCCGATCGGGATCATCACGCAGGCAAAAGTCAGGGCCAGTGCGAACAGCTTAACCAGCCAGCTTTTGGGGAACACCGTGCCGTGGTTCACCAGCCACCAGATCAGCGGGATCATTGCGATCGCCACCATTGAGAGAGTCGAACCCTCGTACAACCCGGTGTTGTCATTGACGAAGAACTTGAGCTCGCCATAGCCGCCGCCGCCGAAACAGGCCTTGATCCCGCCGTCGATGATGATCGCGCCCGCCGCCAGCACCATCGTCAGCGCCGCGCTTTCAAGCCGCAGCCGGGTCCGCAGCGTCAGCGGCAGGAACAGCGCGAAGACCAGCGCTTTCCACACCCACGCCCATTTCGCCGCCGCCTCGACCGGGAAATCCGCGCTCAGCGTGGTCACCCCGCAATAGACCAGCAGGACAGCGATCAGGACCTGGCGATAGTTGAGCCGGCTGTCGCGTTTGTCATCGGCCAGCAGCCAGCCGCCGAACGCGAGGCAGAACACGATCAGTGACAGCGGGATCGAGGCGAGCAGGAACCACGAGATCTTCTGCGGAGCCAGAATATCGACGTAGAGGTAAGCCAGCACCCACAGGAACGGGCGCCGGAAGCCCAGCGCCAGAAAGCCGATCACGAACAGCGTCAGCGCCAGGTCAAACATCGGGTTTGTCCGGACCCAAGCTGTTTTCAGTCTCGGGATCGCGGTCGAGAGCTGGGGACATGACCAGTCGCCAGGCCGCGAGGGCCAGCAAGGCGTGCGTCAGTCCAATCGCGAAATAGTCAACCATGAGGAATGCGGCCCTACACCCGCGCGGTTGACGCCGCGTTAAGCCTCGTGTGGCAGAGATAGCGCCGATGATGCGCGTCCTTCATGTTCTCGACCATTCGTTGCCGCTGCACAGCGGCTACACCTTTCGCACCCGCGCGATCCTGACCGCGCAGCAGCGGCTGGGGATCGAGGTGCGCGGGATCACCGGGCTGCGCCATGCCGGGGCAGGCCCTGATGTCGAGATGGTGGACGGCCTTACCTTCCACCGCACGCGCGGAGCGGCCGATGGGCCGGTCGGGGTGCGCGAATGGCGCGAAATCGGACGGCTGGCGGCTGCGATCGAGGCTCTGTGCGAGGAATGGCGTCCCGACGTGATTCACGCCCACTCGCCAGCCTTGTGCGGCGCCGCGGCACGCCGCGCGGCGCAGCGGCTGGGCATTCCGCTGGTCTACGAAATCCGCGCGTTCTGGGAAGATGCCGCCGTGGGCAATGGCACTGGCGCCGCAGGCTCGCTCAAATATCGCCTGACCCGCACTCTGGAAAACCATGTCGTCGCAGGCGCCGATGCCGTGGTCACGATCTGCCAGGGGCTGAAGGACGACCTGATCTTGCGCGGAACCGATCCGGCGCGGATCACGATTGCGCCCAACGGGGTCGATCTGGCGCTGTTCGGCGAGCCAAGCACGCTCGATCCGGCGCTGAAAGAGCAGCTGGAACTCGGCCAAGGCCCGGTCATCGGGTTCATCGGCAGCTTTTACGACTACGAAGGTCTCGACGACCTGATCTCCGCGATGCCGCTGCTGATCGAGCGCCAGCCCGACGCCCGGCTGCTGCTGGTCGGCGGCGGGCCGTGTGAGGCCGCACTCAAGGCGCAGGCGGCAACAAGCGCTGTGGCTCATGCGATCCGCTTCATCGGGCGCGTCCCGCACACCCACGTCGAACGCTACTACGCGCTGACCGAGATCATGGCCTATCCGCGCAAGGCCAGCCGGCTGACCGACCTCGTCACGCCGCTCAAGCCGCTCGAGGCAATGGCCCAGGGCAAACTGGTGGCCGCCTCTGCTGTCGGCGGGCACCGCGAACTGATCGAGGACGGGGTCACCGGCGTGCTGTTCGCACCCGATAGCCCTGCGGCCTGCGCCGACGCGCTTGATCGCCTGCTGGCCGACCGTTCGGGCTGGGATGCTATGCGCAGGGCGGGTCTGGACCATGTTCGGCGCAGCCATGACTGGGCGCGGAACGTAGAGCGTTATCTTGGCGTTTACCAAACGCTGCTAGGCCGTTCGTTCGATAGGGAAACCGTCGCAGCATGACGGCCCCGCACCAATGCGTAACTGGGGGTAAGTGACTTGGTAGCCAAATCCGCAAAGGCGAACGCGAAGGTGCCGATCACGCGCCATCCGCTGTTCCCGGCGATGGTCGCACTGTGGTTTGCCGCATTGTTCAGCCTCGGCAGTCTGGCGATCGGCGCGCACGCGCTTGAAGGCCTGGTGCTCGCGCTTAACCTCGATGCTATTGTGCCTGCCGCCGCGCCGCCGCTCGGACTCACGTCGCGAATCCTGCTCGCGTTGATCATGTTTGCGCTGGGTGCAGTGCTTGGCCTCGTGCTCGCCTTGCGGCTGGCGCGCGGCGCGCAGCCTGCTTCTGCAGCCCGTCCGGTTTTCGCGACCGCCGCCGCGCGCGATGAAACTGATGATGACGACTTCGCGCGCCTCGATGCGGCGCGGGCCTCCCAGCCAATCGCGGGCCGTCGCCGCGCCCTGGCGATCGACGACACCTACGAAGTGCAAACGCCCGACTTCGCACCGCTGCCGGGCGGCGCGCCCGAGATCCTCGATCTGTCGATTCTCGATAGCGTTGCGACCGAAGTGCCCGAAGAACTTGAAGCCTACACCAGTCCGTTCGAACAGTTTGCCGCGCCGTCTGGCGAACGGGTCATCGAGGCCGTTGCCGAGCCGGACAACGGATTCGGCGCCAAGCCCTTTGCCAAACCGGCAGAAGTCGATGGCGACGCGCCCGCATTCGCGAATGCGCGCGCCTTTGACGGACCAGCCGGACCAGCGATCATTGATGCGGCGGAGCAAAGCGCACTCGCCGCAGACGCGGACGAAGACCAACCGGCTTTCGCTGGCCGGTTTTCTGCGCCCGCTCCAGTGGTTGAAGCCGAGGTTGTGACCCCTGCTCCGGCCGGCTTGCCCGCTTTCGTACGTACGCCGCAAGATTCGGCCGAGAAACTGTTGGCGGCACCGCTCGCCTCGCTTGGCGTGGTTGAGCTGGCCGAACGCCTGGCACTGGCCATCTCGCGCCGGCGCAACGATGCAGTTCCGGCCGATGAATCCATCGCAGCCGAATCGGCGGTCGCTTCGGCCAGCACTCTTGAGCCAGAAATTGTTCCGGTGGCACTCCCCGAAGCGGCCGAGGTTGAACCGATCTGGGCATCGCCAAGCACCACTGTTGCCGCTCAGCTCGCGCCCGAAGCCGCACCGATGGTTCCGGTCCCGGTGATCCCCGCCGCCTTGCGCCCGCTCGATTTCGGCGCTGACGATGATGACGATGTGGATGAAAGCCTTAGTTCGTTCCTGCCTCCGCGCCGATTTACCGCGCCTACGACCGGGTTTTCAGCTTCAGGCAATTCCTTTGCAGCTCCTGCCGCCGCGGAGCCCGTTGTCGGGGACGACGACTTCGACTTCGCAGATGATGCCGAAGTGGCAGTGGGACCTGGCGAAGCCGCTGCAGACGAGCAGGGTGACGTCGCCGCCAAGGATGATGCCTACGGTTCCTTGCTGGGCATGAAACCTGTCACGAAACAGGCGTTTGTGCGGGTCGATGAGCCCGAAGCCGAAGACGGGCCGATCGAACCCGTCGTGGTCTTCCCCGGCCAGGGCCAGCGCCTGGCTTTCGCCCCTCCGTCCAATCGGTTTGAGGCGCCGGACCAGGCCTCCGCACCGGATACCATGCGCCGGTTCGATGCTCCGCCAGCACCGTCGGCGCCAATGCCGGTCGTCAGCGCCGGGGCACGGCCTGCCGATCCCGAAGAAACCGAACGTGCGCTCAAGGCTGCGCTTGCCACATTGCAGCGGATGAGCGGCGCGGCCTAGAGCCATCTGGTTCTAAATCCGGGCAATTTGCGCGCCTGCATACCAATTCAGCCGTTTCGCCGGAGCGCTTGATCGCTTTGCTCCGCGCTTCGCAGTTGCAAAAACACGATCCTGTCGTCATGGGGACAAATTGCGCAACTTCGCTGCTTTCGCGGCGAGGTGAGTCGCGTTTGATTTCGGTTGAAACCGGATTGCGGTTTCACCGGCCAAAGACAGGACGGTTTGATCGATGGGTTTTCCGGCGCCCCAGGGCCTTTACGATGCACGCAATGAGCATGACGCATGTGGTGTGGGCTTTGTCGCCCATATCAAGGGCGCCAAAAGCCATGCGATCGTAAGCCAGGCGCTGGAGATCCTGAAGAACCTCGATCACCGCGGTGCGGTGGGCGCCGACCCGCTGCTGGGCGACGGCGCGGGGATACTCATCCAGAAGCCCGACGCCTTGTTCCGCAAGTGGGCCAAGGCCGAAGGCCTGACCCTACCGCCCGAGGCTGACTATGCGGTGGCGATGTGCTTCCTGCCCCAGGACGATGCGAGCCGCGACTTCATCGTCGGGATATTCGAGAAGTTCATCGCCAAGGAAGGCCAGCGCCTGATCGGCTGGCGTGACGTGCCGGTGACCATGGCGGGGCTGGGCCAGACCGTGATCGCCGAAATGCCGGTGATCCGCCAGTGCTTCGTCGAACGGGGTGAGTGCTGCCCCGACCAGGACGCCTTCGAGCGCAAGCTGCTGGCGATCCGCAAGCAGACTCAGAATCCGCTGGCGGCGCTCGCCGAAAAGCACGGTCTGCCGGGCCTGACCGAGCTCTATATGCCCAGCTTTTCGAGCCGCACCGTGGTCTACAAGGGCCTGCTGCTGGCGACGCAGGTGGGCGGCTTCTACGACGATTTGCGCGATCCCGACTGCGTCTCGGCGCTCGGCCTCGTCCACCAGCGGTTTTCGACCAACACCTTCCCCAGCTGGAAGCTGGCGCACCCCTACCGGTTCATCGCTCACAACGGCGAGATCAACACCGTGCGCGGCAACGTCAACTGGATGAACGCGCGCCGCCGCACGATGGAAAGCGAGTTGCTCGGCGCCGATCTCGACAAGATGTGGCCGCTGATCCCGCACGGCCAGTCGGACACTGCCTGCCTCGACAACGCGCTCGAGCTGCTGCTGGCGGGCGGCTACAGCCTCGCCCACGCAGTGATGATGCTGGTGCCCGAGGCCTGGGCCGGCAATCCGCTGATGGACCCCGCGCGCCGGGCGTTTTACGAGTATCACGCTGCCTTGATGGAGCCGTGGGACGGCCCCGCTGCGATCGCCTTTACCGACGGCCGCCAGATCGGTGCCACGCTCGACCGCAATGGCCTGCGCCCCGCGCGCTTCCTCGTCACCGATGACGATCTGGTGGTGATGGCTTCGGAGAGCGGCGTGCTGCCGATCAAGGAAGACAATATCGTCCGCAAGTGGCGGCTCCAGCCGGGCAAGATGCTGCTGATCGACTTTGCCGAGGGCCGGATCATCGAGGACGAGGAGCTCAAGACCCAGCTCGCCGCCGAAGAGCCCTATGAGGAGTGGCTTGAGGCCGCGCAGTACAAGCTCAAGGACCTCGACCCGATTGATGCCGAGCAATCGCAGCTCGCGGTGGAGACCACCTCGCTGCTCGATCGCCAGCAGGCGTTTGGCTATACTCAGGAGGACATCGGCAAGTTCCTTGAGCCGATGGCCAAGTTGGGCGAAGATCCGATCGGATCGATGGGCACCGACACGCCGATTGCCGTGCTTTCGAACCGTTCGCGCCTGCTTTACGATTACTTCAAGCAGAACTTCGCCCAGGTCACCAACCCGCCGATCGATCCGATCCGCGAGGAACTGGTGATGAGCCTGGTTTCGATGATCGGCCCGCGCCCCAACCTGCTCGGCCACGACGCTGGCAAACACAAACGGCTCGAGGTTGACCAGCCGATCCTCACCAATGCCGAGGTCGCCAAGATCCGCTCGGTCGAGACCGCGCTAGATGGCGCGTTCCGCACCGCGACGATCGACATGACCTGGCACGCCGCCGCCGGCGCTGACGGGCTCGGGCTGGCGATCAAGGAGATGTGCTGGGCGGCGACCGAGGCGGTGCTGCAGGACCGGAACATCCTGATTCTGTCCGACCGCGCGCAGGGGCCCGACCGGGTGCCGATGCCCGCGCTGCTGGCGACGGCGGCGGTGCATCACCACCTCGTCCGGCAGGGCTTGCGGATGCAGACCGGGCTTGTCGTCGAGACCGGCGAAGCGCGCGAGGTGCACCATTTCTGTGCGCTCGCAGGATACGGTGCTGAAGCGATCAATCCGTACGTTGCTTTCGAAACGCTCGAGGACATCCGCCTGCGCAAGGAACTGCCGCTCGATGCCAAGGCGGTGCAGAAGAACTACATCAAGGCGATCGGCAAGGGCGTGCTCAAGGTCATGTCCAAGATGGGCATCTCGACCTACCAGTCCTATTGCGGTGCGCAGATCTTCGATGCGGTGGGACTCAACACGCCGTTCATCGAGGCCTACTTCACGGGTACCGCGACCACCATCGAAGGCGTCGGCCTCGCCGAAATCGCCGAGGAGACCGTGCGCCGCCACGCAGCGGCCTATGGCGACAACCCGATCTACGCGAACATGCTTGACGTCGGCGGGATGTACGGCCTGCGCCTGCGCGGTGAGGAGCACGCCTGGACGGCGCAGAACATCGCCTCACTGCAGCACGCAGTGCGCGGCAATATGCCTGAAAAGTACCGCGAATTTGCCGAAACGATCAACGACCAGTCAAGCCGGATGCTGACCATCCGCGGTCTGCTCGATTTCGTGAAGGCCGAGCACCCGCTCGACATCTCGGAGGTCGAACCGGCCGCCGAGATCGTCAAGCGTTTTGCCACCGGCGCAATGAGCTATGGCTCGATCTCGTGGGAAGCGCACACCACGCTGGCGCTGGCGATGAACCGGATCGGCGGCAAGTCGAACACCGGTGAGGGCGGCGAGGATCCGTCGCGATTCAAGCCGTTGGCCAACGGCGATTCGATGCGCTCGGCGATCAAGCAGGTCGCGAGCGGACGATTCGGCGTCACCACTGAATACCTCGTCAATTCAGACGATATCCAGATCAAGATGGCGCAGGGCGCCAAGCCCGGTGAAGGCGGCCAGCTGCCCGGATACAAGGTCGACAAGACGATCGGCGCGGTCCGCCATTCGACTCCCGGCGTCGGCCTGATCAGTCCGCCGCCGCATCATGATATCTATTCGATCGAGGATCTCGCGCAGCTGATCCACGATCTCAAGAACGTCAACGGCAGGGCGCGAATCTCGGTCAAGCTGGTCTCCGAAGTCGGGGTTGGCACGGTCGCGGCGGGCGTTTCCAAGGCGCGCGCCGACCACGTCACGATCTCGGGCTATGAGGGCGGCACTGGCGCTTCGCCGCTGACCAGCCTGACGCACGCGGGCAGTCCGTGGGAAATCGGCCTTGCCGAAACCCAGCAGACGCTGCTGCTCAACAACCTGCGCAGCCGGATCGCGGTGCAGGCCGACGGCGGCATCCGGACCGGACGAGACGTCGCGGTGGCAGCGCTGCTTGGCGCCGACGAGTTCGGCTTCGCCACGGCTCCGCTGATCGCGGCGGGCTGCATCATGATGCGCAAGTGTCATCTCAACACCTGCCCGGTTGGCGTGGCAACGCAGGACCCGGTGCTGCGCGCGCGCTTCACCGGCCAGCCCGAACATGTGATCAACTACTTCTTCTTCGTCGCTGAGGAACTCCGCGCGATCATGGCCGAGCTCGGTTTCAGGACGATCGGCGAGATGGTCGGGCGGGTCGACAAGCTCGATACGCGCGAGGCGATCACGCACTGGAAAGCCAAAGGCATCGACCTGTCGCGGCTGCTGCACCGGGTCGTGCCCGCAACCGGCACCACGCTTGGCTGGAGCGGGACGCAGGACCATGGGCTCGACAAGGCGCTCGACAACGATCTGATCGCCGCCGCTGCCGATGCGCTGACTGACAAGAAGCCGGTGCGGATCGAGCGCAAGGTGATCAACGTCAACCGCACGGTCGGCGCAATGCTCTCGGGCGAGGTCGCCAGGCGTTACGGTCATGCAGGCCTGCCCGACAACACGATCAGCGTGAAGCTGACCGGAGTTGCGGGGCAAAGCTTTGGTGCCTGGCTCGCGCACGGCGTGACACTCGATCTGACCGGCGATGCCAACGATTACGA
>Ga0307508_10007353_pt1 | contig 10258 bp, 10 predicted proteins | sample 9_EM_MG_FD_203089 | JGI IMG/M metagenome (GOLD analysis project Ga0307508, IMG submission 203089) | Populus trichocarpa ectomycorrhiza microbial communities from riparian zone in the Pacific Northwest, United States - 9_EM | ecosystem: Host-associated > Plants > Roots > Unclassified | place...
GAACGTCCCGTAGGACTCAGCCTGCTCATCGGTCAAGAACTCAACGGGCACAGGCCGGAACCTAGTCGATCAGCCCTGACCTGCGGATCTTGGCTTAGCGCCAACCGATGTACCGCTGCTACTCAACCCCGTCCTCCACCCCAGCCGTGCGCGGCCGGCCCCTTTTCCAGCTCAGCGGCCAGTCAGTCCCGCCAGTGGGGTCTCATGCGTGACGGCCGCCCGGACGGCCCCTTGGACCGCAGAGCCTGAACACCGGCCTCCCGCCGAGCCCTCTACTTCGCAGTCAGACCGCTCAGTAGCCGTCGACGGCCGAGCGTAGGTTGGCCCGCACCGTGTCCAGATCTCGTCGGACCGCTTCGTACGCGGCATTGTTCCGGTCGATGTCGGCCCGCTGACGCTTCGCCAGCACGGACCACCACACCCCGAGGGTGTTGTGCTTCCGCTTGCACTCGATGTCCGCGACGGCGGTGCCGACTTCCCGCTTGGTCTGGGTGGTGTTGCCGTCGCGGCCCGGGCCCCAGGCCTTGTCCTTCTGCGCGGCTTCCGGGTTCCCGTACCGCTTGAACCCCTTGTCCACGACGCAGTCCGACCAGGTGGCGAACGTCTTCCGGAGACGCCGGTCCTTGGCCACCGCCGCCTCCAGCCGCTGCTCACGCCGAGCCGGATACGCCCACATGTGGGGGGAGTCCGCCACGCCCTTGAGCAGTTGCCGGTCCCCTTGCCCGGCACAGCCGCCCTTCGGGGCGTCGTCGGACAGGCCGTACAGGGCCGCGTACTCCTTGTCCGTCATGGCGCGGCCCTTCGGCCCGGCCCCGGCCAGCGGGCCCTTCTTCGGGGACCAGCCGTATCCCCACCGCTTCGCCCGGTCGAGGTCGAGCGGCCCCAACGGCGTCTCCCTCACCCGGAGCGCCAGGAGCGGCGCCCCCGACGACCTCCGACTCTTCGGGGGTTTCGGGTCCAAGGGGAAGCCGGTGAAGCCCAGATCCACCATGCAGCGCTGTGCGAGACGATCCCGCGCCGTGTCGAATTCCTTGGTGGCCCGCTTGCCGAGCTTGTACCGGTCGATGGGCAGCGGCGGCAGGTCGTCCGCTTCCTGGGCGTCGGGCACTCCCTCGCGATCCCCGGACGACCCGGTCGTGGCACCTGACCCGCAGCCCGCCACGACCGCCGTCACCAGCAGTGCGGCGACCCGCCGCCGCACACGATGGAACCTCACGTCAATCCCCCCGTTCCTCCGTCAGCGGAAGGTTGGACCTTACCGCCCGCGCGCCGGAGAGGGCCGGAGCGGAGTTGGCAGAAGCGTGATCAATGTCAAGGTGTACGGGATGTACGACCTGGCCGGGATGCGGCTGACCAGCGACGACGCCCCTCCCGAGCGGCCCTCGTCCGAGGTGATCCCGGCGAACTCCGCACGCTACGAGCGCGCCTTCTGGCCGCGCTACCCGGGGCAGGAGACCTTCCGGGGGCGGCAGCTGCACACCGCGCAGTACAGGGTACGCCCGAGCAGTCGCATACCCTCAAAGTGTGCAATGCGCGTAATAGTGATTTTCCGGGGTATGTCCGGAGGCTTGCCCCGGTTCCGCTCGCGCTCGCGGCGGGAGGTGAGCCATGGCCGAGCAGGACCCCCTGGACCAGGCCGGTACCGGCCGCCTGCGCACGATCATCACGGCGGGCGATGAGCTGGGCGACGCCGAGCTGCTGGGCTACGCGCTGGACCACGCGGTCACGGAAGCGGGCGGGCTGGGCGGCATGGTGCATCTGCGGGGCCCGGTCAGCCCGGGGCTGCTGCTGATGGCGGCGCATGGGCTCGCGCGTACGGTCGCCCGGCGCTGGGAGAAGATCGAGGAGTCCGGCGTCACCGCCCCGGCCCGCGCCGTGGCCGGTGGGGCGCCGGTATGGGCGCCCGCCCCTACCGGCGCCGCTCGCGGCCCGGCACTGCCCGCCGACTGCGGGCTGCTGGCGGTTCCGCTGATCACCCCGGGCGGGGTGGCGGGCGTGCTGTCCGTGCTGACGGACCGCGCCCGGGAGCCCACGCGGCGGCAGCGGGAGTCGGTCGAGACACTCGCCGCGTGGGCCGCGCTGCGGCTGCGGGAGCACTCTCCGACCCCCTGGCCGGCCGAAGCCTCCCGGGACCGGGAGGACCAGGACCTGGAAGACTTGGACCTGGAGGACCGGGACCGGGACCGGGAGGGCCAAGTGCGGCAGGAGCCGCCCGCCACCCGTCTGCGGCAGGCGCTCAAAGCGCTCAGGGTGGGCTCCTGGGAGTGGAACCTGGCCACCGGAGAACTGGTGTGGGACGAGCCGACCCTGGCCCTCTTCGGCATGGAGCCGGACGCCCCGAAGCAGCCGTTCGAGAACTGGACCGGCATGGTCCACCCCGATGATCTGCCATGGGTGCTGGTCGAGACCGAGCAGGCGATCCGCCACCGCAGAGTCTTCAGCGTGGAGTACCGGATCTGCCGACCCGACGGGACCACGGCTTGGGTCAGCGCGCGGGGGCGGGTCCTGCTCGGGCAGGACGGTCAGCCTGTCGGCATGGTCGGCACGGTATGGGACACCACCGAGAACCGCATCGCCCGGGACGCGGTGAACCGCGCGCTGCGCCATATGAGCGACGCGTTCTTCGCGGTCGACAGCGAGTGGCGGATCACCTTCGTCAACGTCGAAGCGGAGCGAATGCTCGGCACCCCCCGGACGCTGCACGGCCGGACGCTGTGGGACGCCTTCGCCCAGCTCGGCGTCGATGCCGCGGAACCGGGTCTCGAGGCACACTGCCGACAGGCCGCCGACAGCGGCGCACCCGTCGAATTCGAGGTGCGGTGGCCCGCCAACGAGCGCTGGTACCACATGCGGCTGGTCCCGGTGCCGGACGGGCTGACGGTCTACGCCACCGATGTCACCGAGCGCCGGTCACGCGAGGAGGAGCGCGCCGCGGCGGAACGCGCGGCGGCCGAGCGCACCGCCCGGATCACCGATTTCACCAACACCCTCGCGGAGGCCCTGACCATGCAGGACGTGGTGAAGGCCATCGCCGAGCGGGTGCTGCTGCCGTTCGGCGCCTCCGGCCTCGTCGTCCAGCTCATCGAAGGGAAGGTGATACGGGTCGCCGGCGCCGTCGGATATTCGCGGTCCTTCCTCGACTCCATCGACGGGTCCGCGATCGGCGACATCTCCCCGGTCGCGGAGGTGTACTACAGCAGGACACCGGCCTTCATCGGCTCGGCGGAGGAGTACATCGAGCGCTATCCGGCGATGGCCTGGCGCCCGTCCGCCGCGGAGAAGGCCGCCTGGGCCTTTCTGCCGCTGACCGTCTCCGGCCGCTGCGTCGGCTGCTCGGTCATCTCCTTCGCCGAGCCACGCCATCTCGACGGGGAGGAGCAGGCCCTGCTCACCGCCCTCAGCGGGCTCATGGCGCAGGCCATCGAGCGAGCCAGGCTGTACGACACGGAGCACAACCGGGCCAAGGAGCTCCAGCGGGGACTCCTGCCGCGGACCCTGCCGTCGCTGTGCACGGTCACCACCGCCGCGCGCTATCTGCCCGCCAGCGAGGGCATCGATGTCGGCGGCGACTGGTACGACGTGATCCCGCTGTCCGGCGCCCGAGTGGCCCTGGTGATCGGCGACGTGATGGGGCACGGCCTGTCCGAGGCCGCCACCATGGGACGGCTGCGCACTGCCGTGCGCACCCTCGCGGATCTGGATTTCCCGCCCGCCGAGCTCCTCACCCGCCTCAATGAGCTGGTCAACGACCTCGGGGACAACTTCTACGCCACCTGCCTGTACGCGGTGTACGACCCCGTCACCACCACCTGCTCCTTCGCCCGCGCCGGGCATCCTCCGCCCGGGATCGTCCTCCCCGGGGGCGCCGTCCAGTTCCCCGGCCACTCCCCCGACCCTCCGCTGGGCGCGGCCAGGCCGCCGTTCGAGACGGTCGAGGTCTCCCTCCCCGAGGGCAGTCTGCTGGTGCTGTACACCGACGGGCTCATCGAATCGCCCACCCGGGACATCGACCGCGGCATGAAGCACCTGGCGAGCGCGCTGTCCGGCGCGGTCACGGTCCGGGACGGGAAGGACCCCCTGGAGCGGCTGTGCGACGACGTCCTGGCGGAGCTGCTGCCCGAGAAGGAGCTCACGCAGGACGACGCCGCGCTGCTCATCGCCCGTACCCATGCGACAGCCCCCGACGACATCGCCGCCTGGCCGCTGTCCGACGGGCCGATCGCCGCGAGCGAGGCACGCGACCATGTCCGCGACCAGTTGGCCCGCTGGAACCTCGACCCGCTCATCATGACCGCGGAGCTACTGGTCAGCGAGCTGGTCGGGAACGCCGTCCGGCACGCCAGAAGCCCCGTCGGGCTGCGTCTGCTGCGCGGTGAGGAGCTGATCTGCGAGGTTTCCGACAGCAGTTTGACCACGCCCCGCATCCGCCATGCCGCGGAGACGGACGAGGGCGGGCGCGGGCTGCAGCTGGTGGCCGCGCTCTCCCAGCGCTGGGGCACCCGTTATACCGCCACCGGAAAGTGCATCTGGACCGAGCAGCAGGTGCCGTGACCGCCTGGCCGGCTGGGCCGGCCTTGTCCCGGGCTCGGTCCGGGAACGGCCCCGGTCCTCCCGGCTTCCGCAGCGCGAGCAGGTCAACCGAGGTGAGGTTCCATCCCTGCGGCGCGCTGGGACGGGCCGCCCTGAAGCTGCCGGAACTACGCTTCGGCCTCGGCCCGCCAATCGGCAAGTCGCTCGCGGTTCCCTACGACGAACGGGTGCTCGGATCTCCCGAGTACCCGTTCGCGTAGCTCAATGAGTTGCTGGGCGGTTGCGATGGCCTCTTCGAGCTTGCCCAGTCCGTACGCGACCTCGACGGTGAGGTGCAGCGCCGCGAGTGTCCGCGGATGTTCGAGCCCCTGAAGACGAGTGCGGTCGGCCAGAGCGCGCCGGGCACCGCACCGCTGCTGGTCGCCGGGGTCCGCTGACTGCGCGGCCGCTCGGCACACACTACGGAGCGGACCCCGCCCCGTAGTGTCCCCCATGTCAGCCCCTTCGCACATCGTTGACGAACGCGGCCCAGGCGGCGGCCGGGACGACCAGGGCGGGGCCCGCCTTGTCCTTGGAGTCGCGGATGCCGACCTCGGTGGTGCGGGTGAGGTGGGCGATCTCCACGCACACGGTGCCCTCGTTCTGGCTGTACGAGGACTTGAACCACGCGCCCTCCGGGGCGATGTCGAGTGCTAGGCGCTTCATCTCAGACCTCTCGGGCTAGTTGCTGCAGGAAGGTAGGCGTCTCGGATGGGGCGAGCGCACCCGCCCGCAGGGCGTCGAACCTGCGGGAGAAGGACCACACGGTGGTGTCCTTGTCGTTGATCTCCGTCCCCTGAGCCGCGTCGATTTGGACGATCGTCGGCAGCGGGACACCAAAGTCCATCAGGCTGAAGTTGGAAGCGGACCGATAGGTGGCGATGTTCATCGGGAGGATCTGCACCGTCACGTTGTCGAGTTGGGCGAGCCGCTGAATCTCCTCGTACTGCTCACACATCACCTCGGGACTGCCGACCACCCGCCGCAGCGCGGCTTCGTCCTGGATGACCCATAGCTCCAGCGGGTCGACCTTGCGGTGCAACGCCCTCTTGCGCTCCAGCCGGATCTGGGTGTTGCGCTCGACGAACTCGGTGGTGTTCTCGTGGACGGGTTTGGCGGACAGGAACATCTCTCGGGCGTACCGCTCGGTCTGCAACAGGCCGAACACCACGTTCGGTTGCCAGGCGCGGCTGCTGCGGGCGCCGGTTTCCAGGCCGATGTACAGCGCCATCCCGGATGGCATGACGTTGCGGTAGACAGACCACCAGCCGCGGTTGAGCGACTCTCGGTGGATGTCGACAAGGAACTCCATGTCTTCCTCGTCGTCAACCCCCTAGCGCTCGAGCAGGGTCCGAAGCTCCGCGGTCGTCTTGAGTCCGGTCAGGCCGTTCTTCACTCGGTGAAGCTTCGAGGGGGAGAACGTCAACCCGTCGACCGCCTGCGTAAGGGTGAATCCGGCTTTCTCGCGCAACTGCTTGAGTTCATGACCGAGTTGCATGCGACGGACCGTGGGCCCGGTTGGCGCTGCCACGAGTGTGCCTCCTGGTGGGCTGAGTGTGCCCTGCCGTGGTGTGAGACCCGAGCCTGGCACGGATGACCCTCTTTGTTGCGACAACAGCCCACTCGGTCACATATGCCATCTCAAGCGAGAATTTCAATCGCTCTTGCACAGCAAGTCTCACGGCCTGGAAGCTGATTCCGCCATCACATTCCCCTTCCGTGGAGCCACCCCATGCCATCCCCACGCCCCCGCCCCCTGCCCTGGCCAGCCGAGAGCGGCAAGCCCTGCTACCTCGTCAGCGACGACTCCGGCGCGGGCTACATCTCACGGCTGGCCGACGAGATGGAGACCGTGCAGCTCCGCACCGGGACCGACCTGCTCGGGCACGCACGCCTGCTCCTCCGGGACCGCAAGGCGCACGCCGGTGAGCTGCGCTTCGTGGGGCACCGTCTCGCCGAGGCGCTGCATGACGCGCTGCGGGTGGCGGAGAGCCGGGGCATGCGGCTGGAGGACCGGGAAGATCCGGCGCCGGAGCAGAGTTAGTAGAAGCATGAACAACGTGGATGTCGTGGTCGTGGGCGCCGGGCAGGCGGGGCTGTCCGGGGCGTATCACCTGCGGCGGGCGGGGTACGAGCCGGGCGCCGGGTTCGTGGTGCTCGACCACTCCCCCGCGCCCGGCGGGGCGTGGCAGTTCCGGTGGCCGTCGCTGACGTACGGCAAGGTGCACGGGATGTACGACCTGCCCGGCATGCGGCTGACCGGCGACGACGCCGATCCCGAGCGGCCGTCGTCCGAGGTGGTCCCGGCGTACTTCGCACGCTACGAGCACGCCTTCGACCTGCGGGTCGTACGGCCCGTCCACGTCACCGCCGTGCGGGAGGACAACGGCAGGCTGCTGGTCGAGACCTCGGCCGGGACGTGGTCCGCCCGTGCGCTGATCAACGCGACCGGCACCTGGGACCGCCCCTTCTGGCCGCGCTATCCGGGGCAGCGGACCTTCCGGGGGCGGCAGCTGCACACCGCGCGGTACCCAGGGCCGGAGGCGTTCGCCGGGCAGCGGGTGATCGTCGTCGGGGGCGGGACGTCCGGAGTGCAGCATCTGCTGGAGATCGCCGACGTGGCGGCCGCGACCACCTGGGTCACCCGCCGCCCGCCGGTATTCCGCACCGGGCCGTTCGGCCAGGACCAGGGCCGGGAGGCGGTGTCGCTGGTGGCGGAGCGGGTCCGGCGGGGGCTGCCGCCGCAGAGCGTGGTGTCGGTGACCGGGTTGCCCATGACGGAGGCGATGGAGCGGGCCCGTGCGCGGGGTGTGCTGGACCGGCTGCCGATGTTCGACCGGATCACCCCCGACGGGGTGAGCTGGACGGACGGCCGCACGGTGGCGGCGGACGTCATCCTCTGGGCCACCGGTTTCCGCGCCGCGATCGACCATCTCGCCCCGCTGCGGCTGCGCGAGCCGGGCGGCGGGATCGCCGTCGAGGGGACCCGGACCGTCCGGGACGCGCGCGTGCACCTGGTCGGCTACGGGCCCTCGGCCAGCACGGTCGGGGCCAACCGGGCGGGCCGGGCCGCGGTGCACGAGATCCGGGCGCTGCTGGACGGGGTTCCCGCCCCGGCCGCGGTCTGACGGACCGGCCCGCCGACCGGACCTCAAGCCGCCCGCGCAGCGCCGACGCGTACGGCGAGGGGCCGCCCGGCACGGGCACCGCGCCCCGGGAACAGCCCGCGGCTCACGCGCCCGGCTTCGCCGCCAGCGTCGAGTCCCGTACGACCAGCTCCGGCTGGAGGACGATCCGCCGGTGGAGGTGGGCATCGGCGTCGTCGCCCGTCTCCTCGATCAGCAGCTCCGCGGCGGTGCGCCCCATCCGGAACGCGGGCTGCCGCACGGAAGTCAGCGGCACCGCCGCGGCCGCCGCGAACTCGATGTCGTCGTACCCGACCAGCGCCACCTCACCCGGCACCGACACCCCGGCCGCGAAGAGCGCCTGGAGCACGCCCAGCGCCAGCAGGTCGTTCGCACAGAACACCGCGGTCGGCCGGGGTGAGATGCCCAGCAGCCGGGCCCCGGCGTCGCGGCCCGCCGCCACGTCCAGCCGCGCGGCCTCGATGTGCAGCAGCGACTCCGGCGGCAGGCCCTCCTCGGCGAGCGCGGAGAGCGCCCCGGCACGCCGGTCCTGGCACTGCGGCAGCTGCATCGGGCCGCTGACGTACACCAGTCCGCGGTGGCCCTGGCCGATCAGGTGGCGGATGGCGAGCGCGCCGCCCTCGATGTCGTCGACCGACACCGAACAGCCCTCGGCGCTGGGCACCTCGCGGTCGACAAGGACGAAGGGGATGTCGTGGCGGCGGAAGTGCTCCAGGTTGCCGCCGGTGGCGTCGGCGGGGGTCACCAGAACACCGCGCACCCGGTGCTCGGCGAAGAGCGAGAGGTAGTCGGCCTCCTCGTCGGCGCTCTGCGCGCTGTTGCACACCATGACGCCGAGGCCCGCGTCCCGGGCGGCGCGCTCGGCGCCGCTGGCCACGTCCACGAAGAACGGGTTCGCCATGTCGAGCACCAGCAGCGAGATGATCCGGCTGCGCCCGGCGCGCAGCTGGCGCGCGGATTCGCTGCGTACGTAGCCGAGCCGTTCGATCGCCGCCTGCACCCGGTCACGGGTGGCCTCGGCGACCATCTCCGGACGGTTGATCACGTTCGATACGGTGCCGACGGACACTCCCGCCTGCCGCGCGACGTCCTTGATCCCCACCATGCGTCCCACGACCTCGGCCTCCGCCTTTCCGCGGCCCACCTCGGCCGCGGGACCCATGCTATGGCGTACGCGGTACGGATTTCCTCCACCCCGCCGCCACGGTCACCTGCCGTGAACGGTTCGGGCCAGGCTCGATCCGCGGACGACGAGTTCGGGCCGCAGCACGATCCGCCGGTGGCGGTGGGCCTCGGCCGCCTCCCCCGTCTCCTCGATCAGCAGCTCCGCCGCCGTACGCCCCATCCGGAACGCGGGCCGCCGCACGGAGGTCAGCGGCACCGCCGCGGCCGCCGCGAACTCGATGTCGTCGTACCCCACCAACGCCACCCCGCCCGGCACCGACACCCCCGCCGCGTACAGCGCCTGCAACACCCCCAGCGCCAGCAGGTCGTTCGCGCAGAACACCGCCGTCGGACACGGCGACATACCCAGCAGCCGCGCCCCCGCGTCCCGGCCGCCCGCCACGTCCAGCCGCTCCACCTCCACATGGCGCAGCGCGGACTCGCCGACCCCGGCCTCCCGCAGGGCGCTCAGCGCGCCGGTGCGGCGGTCGCGGCACTGGGCGAGACGCATCGGGCCGCTGACGTACGCCAGCGCGCGATGCCCCTGGTCGAGGAGGTGGCGGGCGGCGAGCGCGCCGCCCTCGACGTCGTCGACCGACACCGAACAGCCCTCGGCGTCGGGCACCTCGCGGTCGACGAAGACGAACGGGATGCCGTGCCGCCGGAACGACTCCAGGTTGCGCCCGGTGGCGTCGGCGGGGGTGACGAGGACGCCGCGCACCCGCTGTTCGGTGAAGAGCTCCAGGTAGTCGGCCTCCTCCCGGGCGCTCTGGGCGCTGTTGCACACCATCACCCCGAGGCCCGCCTCGCGCGCCGCGCGCTCGGCGCCGCCCGCCACGTCCACGAAGAACGGGTTCGCCATGTCCAGCACCAGCAGCCCGACGATGCGGCTGTGTCCCGCGCGCAGCTGACGCGCCGACTCGCTGCGTACGTACCCCAGCCGCTCGATGGTGGCCAGCACCCGGGCCCGGGTCTCCTCGGACACCGCATCGGGGCGGTTGATGACGTTGGAGACCGTGCCGACCGAGACCCCGGCCTCCTTCGCCACCTCCTTGATGCCGACGCCGTAAGCGCTCAAGCCCTAACCCGGCAGTCGGAAGTCGATGACGCGGAGGGCCGAGGGCGTGGTGCCGCTCGACTTCCGCTGGTACATGAACGACAGCACGCCGTCCTGGGCGAGGCGAGTGTCGTCGACGACGACCTCGCCGAAGGCGTCCAGCCCGCTGCCGTCGAAGAGCGTCTTCCAGTCGGTGTACCCCGAGGCGCTGGACGCGGCGACGATGCGGCCGTACGGCATGACGGCGTAGGCGTTGTCGTACTTGTCGAAGGCCAGGTGGGTGCGCTGGCTGGAGTTCGGCGCCACCGGGATCTCGGTCTTC
>Ga0307508_10007354_pt1 | contig 10258 bp, 11 predicted proteins | sample 9_EM_MG_FD_203089 | JGI IMG/M metagenome (GOLD analysis project Ga0307508, IMG submission 203089) | Populus trichocarpa ectomycorrhiza microbial communities from riparian zone in the Pacific Northwest, United States - 9_EM | ecosystem: Host-associated > Plants > Roots > Unclassified | place...
TATCCAGGATAGGCTGCCCCGAGCAACGATCTGAGCTGTATACAGAGGCCCGATGATAACCCCCGTATGCAGAAATGTTTCGTTCAGCATCTACTTCAGATACTACGAACTGCCCGGTTGGACCTGAGCTCGGCAATTCTGTTAGTGGATTGACTGGAAATCCTACTTGCATGACAAACCTGTGAGAACTGGTTGAACAAGAAGGCCCACAAGGGCGAGAAATTGGATCTTCATTTTCGAATGTTGACCACCGTGACGTTGCGTCGAAGATGGCGCACTGAATCTTGAATATCCTACTCGCTTTTATATCTCTACAAAACCTGTACTGCAGGCTATGGTTTAATGGAGATCGAACGGCTTTGAAGTCTGAGATACTGAATGGAAGAAGAAGATGTATTAAATATGTACACAATCTAGAGGAACGGTGAACCCATGATATTTTGGTTAGAAGACTCACGGCATTCTCCCAGGATACTAGATAATCGACACAAACTTTACATTAAAAAAAGCACATCGGACCGGAGGGTAGATTAGTTCCCTCTTGCTGGCTGCCATCGACTTGTCTTTAGAATGACCATGTCCGAGTCATCGAAAACCTCTGTCCCTTGAGCCTAAGTTCATTATCTAACGTCATTTTTTCATCATCGCGCAAGTTCGTTTTCCAGTTGTGTTGTCACCTTCCGGAACTCTGGCATCAAAATGACGAAGTGGATGCAGCATACTTTTCGTTTAGTAACGGTTCGTTATTTGTGGATTTTCTAGTAACTCAGAGTTCGTCCCATCTAACCGCATTGGCATGATCCCCTGTTTCAAGGTCTCACCAACATTGTGCGCCTTTCGTTTGGCAGCTGGATAACGATGCACACTATAAATAACAATTTGGCTGGACTCGTTTGTAGGTTCTAGCCAGTCTCTAGCACCTGATAGAAGCTTGAAGCCCTCCCTGCTTGTAATCAAGCTCATCCTATCTTTACCCAGCTCATCGATCCAGACCCTGAAGACATGAGCTCCACCGTTGTTAAATTTGGGAAAGAATTTCGTGGTGCAAGAGATGGGATTCACCGTGACCCAGTAGGGTCAGGGCTGCCTCCTTATGCAGGCTGGTCAATTGTCGACCCTGCTGGGGAACCGGAACCCCTTTTGTTGCACCACAAAATCCTTCAAGTTTCACAAGGATGTCAAATTTGTCTTAAATTTATCACAAATAACATATTTAGTAATAGTAAATTAAATTCTATATTAAATTTCAAAGGATTTTCCAAAAAAGGTTCTCCTGGAACGTATCGCAATCACGGCTTCACCTATACTCGACAGACTTTCGTACCGCATTCGTTGCCTGCGCTAGTACATCTTCATGAAAGAGATTTGCATAGACGGCATCTGCGACATTCCTTTCTTTTGCAGGACTCAAACGTCTGACGCCCTGGAACCATGTCGCTGCACCATGTGAAGAGCTCATGCAATTTCATCTGGAGGTCCTCGAACTTTCCGATTGGAGGCAGGGCGTCGAGTCTCACTTCCTCTACTGGATACTAACACACCTGCGGACTGCGCTCCTTGACGCTCACAACAACCCTGAAGAATGTTGTATTATGCAGGCTCCTGCCGTGCCATTTTTTCGACATCTTTGGCAAACCTAAGCATTTATTACACCAAAACAAGTAAGCCTATCTACCCAGTCACCAGAGTTAATACCCACTCCATCGTACTAAAGTAAACACTGATATTGTACCCATTGACATTGATTTTCCTGACCTCCCAAGCCTTGAGCGACTTCGCCTTACGTATTGCTCGTCTGAGAATTCTGACCAGGCCCTCGTTCCTTGTGCACACAATCACCCAAACTCCACAAAATATCTTGATTCTTCACAGCGACGCGCTATCGCACCCCGGAAAGTAATCCGACTCGGGTCTCAAGGCAATGCATTATCCCCGGTTCACCTATGCTGCGGCGCTAGTAAAATTGTTAGGGTTGTTCCGGATGCTCTCATCGCTTTGAGAATGATACCTCTGTTGTACACCTTTCTTTCACTTTGATTCTGAGAACATTGACAATTTACACAAAAGCACTGCAAGCATGAAAAACAATGGGGCAAACACGCATTCCTTTCCTCGTCTCCTCCCACAACCTTGTCGCCTGACTCTGCTGCTAAGTTGGGATGTACCATGACCCCTACTGATCCCCCCAAGCGACTCAGCAATTGAAATATAAGTAGACGCTCTTCCATCCTTGGGAACTTGGGGTTCCTGTACACCCGGATAATTGCCCACGCCAGATCCCCGCGGACGTGTGTCCGCCCTTACAATCGGTGGTGTAAAAGAGACTTGCCGTCGGCTTGGGATTCCCAGTCGTCGCCTGTCGGAGAAGTATACTATGTCCGTCGGATAATCCGTAGCACGTCCCACCACACCCAAAGTTCTCAATATCCAGGATAGGCTGCCCCGAGCAACGATCTGAGCTGTATACAGAGGCCCGATGATAACCCCCGTATGCAGAAATGTTTCGTTCAGCATCTACTTCAGATACTACGAACTGCCCGGTTGGACCTGAACTCGGAAATTCTGTTAGTGGATTGACTGGAAATCCTACTTGCATGACAAACCTGTGAGAACTGGTTGAACGAGGAGGCCCACAAGGGCGAGAAGTTGGATCTTCATTTTCGAATGTTGACCACCGTGACGTTGCGTCGAAGATGGCGCACTGAATCTCGAATATCCTACTTGCTTTTATATCTCTGCAAGACCTGTACTGCAGGCTATGGTTTAATGGAGATCGAACGGCTTTGAAGTCTGAGATACTGAATGGAAGGAGAAGGAAGATGTATTAAAAATATTTACACAATCCACAGGAACGGTGAACCCATGATACCTTGGTTAGAAGACTCACGGCACTCTCCCAGTCAAGCACAATAATACCGTCGTCTGAAGAAAGAGACCTCATGGGCGAATCGCTATCAAAGATAGATAATTGACACAAACTTTACATAAAACAAAGCACATCGGACCGGAGGGTAGATTAGTTCCCGTGACTCTTCAAATTGCGGCTGGCTGCCATCGACTTGTCTTTAGGATGACCATGTCATCGAAAACCTCTGTCCCTTGAGCCTAAGTTCATTATCTAACGTCATTTTTTCGTCATCGCGCAAGTCCTTTTTCCAGTTGTGTTGTCACCTTCCGGAACTCTGGCATCAAAATGACGAAGCGGATGCGGCATACTTTTCGTTTAGTAACGGTTCGTTATTTGTGGATTTTCTAGTAACTCAGAGTTCGTCCCATCTAACCCCATTGCCATGATCCCCCGTTTCAAGGTCTCACCAACATTGTGCGCCTTTCGTTTGGCAGTTGGATAACGAGGCACACTAAAAATAACAATTTGGCTGGACTTGTTTGTAGGTTCTAGCCAGGCTCTAGCACCCGATAGAAGCTTGAAGCCCTCCCTGCTTGTAATCAAGCTCATCCTATCTTTACCCAGCGCATCGATTTGAAGACATGAGCTATCTCCACCGTTGTTAAATTTGACATCCTTGGGAAAGAATTTCGTGGTGCAACAGAAGGGGTTCACCCCAGTAGGGTCAGGGCTGCCTCCCTTATGCAGGCTGGTCAATTGTCGACCCTGCTGGGGTGAACCCCTTTTGTTGCACCACAAAATCCTTTCGTACACGATCACCCAAACTCTACAAAATATCTCCTCTATCAAGCATCTCAACCCCATCATCTGCCTCCGATCTAGAGAGGATGATATCACCCCAAGTCGATTGGTCTCCTCTTTGCCCATTTCCTTTCCGATCGATATTCCTTCGATATTCCTCCTTCCAGCATATCGACCTTTACATTCGTGTCGAGCAAGCGGATCGCTGAGTCTCCTCTGATGAGGTTATGTCCCTGTTGGCTTATGAGCCTTGTGGACGCAGGTTACGTTTCCATCAAGTATTTCGACGTGCGTGTTAATAGGTTCTTCAAGGTCTAGACGTGCGCCTGGTTCTGTACCATAGCACACTGTATCCGCAATATGGCTTCAGTCCCATATACATGACATGATCAAGAGTGTACTACTCAAGCCAACAATAGAATAGATGCGGAATAAATTCCTGGATGTTCCATATGTTTCGAACACTGTCGAAACGCTTCCTTTTTACTCGAGTTGCTCTGAATAAATGACTCTTCATCACGGCCAAGGAATTAGTTCCTCGTTTTTCTTCGCTTCGGAGCATGTTCTACACTGGAGTTATCCAACGGCCTTTTCTCCGGATTCATCACTTTAGCAAACCGATGTATAAAATGCCACAGTTTTTGCAAGATTTTAGAATGACAGGTGAAGGCATGGGTTTAATATGTTCAACAGTTATAATACTAATTAGTGATTTAGAAGTATGGTGAGCGTCGTCGATCAGAGCACATCATGTCAGAAACCGTTTGACAGTCGAATCGGCCGGTGGAATAAAGTGGAGGGGTATTATACATTTCACCTGAAGGCAGAGGAGACGCCGCTACAATTGCTGGGCTGCAGGCATTCCCGGAACCGTCAGGAATGGCCTGGTGGCACTGGGAAATCTTAGTGGACCCCTTCCATGCCAGATAAATATTGGTCGCCCAGGAGTTCTTTACCTCTGACCAGCGTACGCTCGGGTCGTCGTTGGGAGGTGGGGCCCAATACTCCAGCTAAGTGCGAGATTCAGTTCCTGAACAAACCTTGGAAGAAGAGAAACCAGTGGCCGCTTGCACGATTTCCCTTGTAAGATTGAAACCTGATTAAACGGCTTGTAATGCTTCTGCACTTCGCTTGAAAACCCAAATAGAGGGAAGATGATGAAGGCGGATACAATGCGCAGGTGGCGAATTGGAGGAAGCAAGTTGTGCAAATTGGAAATGACGGTTCCCAAAAAAAGATAACGAAATGTTAAAGCTGGTTAAATTAAGCATTATTTTACCCTGACAAAGATACCATATCGTACCTGATATAAACGAAAGAGACACAGGACAGGCCAAATGTACACCAGGAGGAGGTCTGCCATATACCGCCGCATACCAACCAATGTCTTCAGGGATGTCGTTTCGATGAAGGCTGTAGTATGATAGTCTGCATGTATGTGAGCAATTGCGAAGAAGGCATTACGAAGAAGCAAGCAACACATACGGAGAACCACTACGAGAAGAAGGTATTCTCAGGCTGAAGGCAATGTGAGATCGATAATCATATTGCGCCTTTTTCTGAACTTTGAGCAAGTTCAGCATCTCAAATGGTGATTAAAGAGGGATATAACGATCAAAGCTTCACTTGCAAACAGTATATTCAAGTGGCGTAGAAGCAGTGCTGCGGTGTATCTTGTTGCAAAAGTACACCTTCTTCACTTGGTCGCCTAGCCCTATCGGCACCGAAGTCGCGTTTCGAGGTCGGGGAGCCATTATTCCTCCTGCTAAAAACGTTGTCAGTTCCTTCTTAAATATCTACATTGGGGAGATCCTACAAAAACCTCTCGGAAGAATGCACCTGTGTATGCCAAAGAATGCGAGGGATGTTGGAGGCGCGGCAGAATACGAGCAAGTGAAGCCTGACGCGTTCACTGACAACGCTCGTCAGTTTTGAAAAACAAAAACAAAGGTAATTGACTGTGAACGGCTTGCCCATGACTCGGAGAAAACCCTCAAGTGAGGCATAATACCACACGTGGCATTGAGCAAATATGCTGTAAAGACTGCGCTGAAGAGGAAACCGTGAGCCCATCTCGTCTGTCAAGCGCGACTATTGCGTGTGTGCTGACACTAACTTGAAGCAGGGCGACGAGTTGGAGGAAAGGAAGTTTGAGTGAATTAGAGTCTAGACATTCCCAACTTGAAAAACCAAAAAGGGAACATTATGTAAAGCTAAGCGGCACCCCAATACCATTGAGTAAACGAAAGCCCAACAGGGCAAGGCCAAGTGAAACGTGTTGTTGTAGACAGCCAGCGACGCGTCGTAGCAAATTTCCGATGTCGTTGGATGTCATAAAAGAAATGATCTCTGAAATTGCGAAGAACTTGAAGGTGATGGGGAAAGGCAGGAAAGATATTATATGGAGAACCATTACCGTATCAGCTGCGCAGATAATAAGTACCGAAGCCAATGCAAAAAAGGCCGATAATCATATAGCACCTAAGGTCTAAGCGCTAAGCCTTTAACTTGAATAAATTCTCAGGAGAAGTTCAGCTTTTTTGCAGAAATGAACCCGGAGGCAAATAGTAGTGAGCATGAGATGCTTGCGCTGAAGAATTTGGGCAATCGAGCACAATGGCGTTGTCAGGAGTCTGGGACATCTGTATACGTGCAAATGCGAAGTTGCTCAAGGTTAGGCCGGTGAAATCAATCTCGATACATCAAACTTCGGAAGTCATAACTGTACGATACCAGTTCGTCGCTTCAAGTTAGCATCAATCCATTGGCACAGTCGAAATCGTACAGGGCTACACTATTTTATGGTACAGAATCAGGCGAATCAACTTAGTCCTTGAAGTACCAATCAACATGAACATCGAGGTATTTTTCCTTCTTAATGGAGACATATGCTTCCACAAGACTCATGAGATTTTCATAGCGAGACAACATAGAGATAACCTCATCAGAGGAGACGTCGCCTCCCACTTTCGCGGCGCGGATGTAAAGATCGGTATGCTGAAAGGAGGAACGTCGATCGGAAAGCAAATCGGCAAGAGGAGACCAATCGACTTGCGTGATGTCCTCGCCTCTAAATTGGATGCAGACGATGAGCGTGAGATGTTTTAGCGGGGAAAGATTTCGTAGAAGTTGGGTAGTCATGATAAGGGCACGATAAACGATGTGGTCGTCAGGGACCTTAAACGAGGCGGTATGCGTGCAAAGGCGAAATCGCTCAAGGCTCGGGAGGCTAGGGAAATTGATATCGACGGGGACAGTATCATGTCTGCGTACTGTATTATGATAGTGTGAGTACTACTCGAGTGACTGGGTAAATAGACTTACGTGCGTTGGTATAATAGATGCTTATGTTTACCAGAGATGTTGAACAAATAGCGAGGAGGCTCGGCAGGAACACCTGTATAATATTCTTTGTGGATGTTGTGAGTGTTAATGAGCGCAGCCCGCATGCGTGTGTTAGTGCCCAGGAGAAGAAGCCGTGAGAATGGCCGTTCATATTCCAATCAAAGAGTTCGAGGGCCTCCAGATGAGGAAAATTGCATGAGATGTTCGATGGTGGGACGGCATCATAGCAGAGCGTCAGACGTTTGAGTCCTGTGCAATCCGCAAGAGAACTCAAGGGAACGCCCCATGTTCCGTCTAGGCAAATTTCCTTCATGAAGGATGTGCTAATGCAAGCAACTAATGCGGTGCGGAAGGTTATAGGAAACCATTCCCAGCTGACGAAGCCTGTGGGAGTGTGTTGAACTTGAATACGTTCCAACTTCAATCTTGGCAGAATAGCAATTAATTCTTTCATAGCCTCAAAGTCGAACTGAAAAACGTCAACACAGAGGCTGCAGAGATAGTTTAGGATTCGAGGGTTGTCAGAAAGCAGCGTGGAAAGCTGATGTGGCTTGAACTTGAGATGATGCCCGTCTTCTGGGTGGGCATCATACTTGTGAACGATGACATGAGCATAGAGGATTGGTTCGATGAGTCGGGCAAAGATTGGGTGAACTTGACTACATGCGAGGAGAACGCGGGGTTCCGATGCTAGGAACCTGACATGGTTCATGATACAATGGAATCCAACTCACCTCGTAGAAGCCAGCATAAATGGTTCTCTCAGCATTTTTACTTCCGCCATTGGCGTCGGTGAAGAAGTAACCTCGTGAATAGTGACCATGACATGAGCGTAGATGATTGGTTCGATGAGTCGGGCAAAGATTGGGTGAGCTTGACTACATGCGAGGAGGACGCGGGGTTCCGATGCTAAGAAACTGAAGATTTCGGTAAAGATTTCGGGTGGGAACATGACTGGGTGGGTTGAACATCCATGATCCATTTGTCTAACATTTACTATATACATGAGAAAGGCGTTGTGAATATGATTATACCCACCTCTCACCAAAACTTTCATTAGATGGGACCGTCGATAGGTACGAATCCCTGTTGTCTCGCTACGAAAAATCTCATGAGTCATGTGGAAGCAGGTTATGTCCATCAAGGAGGAAAAGTACCTTGATGTTCATGTTAATAGGTTCTTTAACAAGCCCTTTAGATTATTCGACTCGTCTATACTGGACTCGCCGGATGTTACATATTTGGTTTTCAAGTAAGGAGTTAGGCTCGTGACCAGCCTGACATAAGAAGGCGTGACTTTTGGAGGGGATGCCTTCGTTATACAGGCTGGTACATCTGAGTTTAAATTACTATAGCGTTCGTTTTACACGCCACAATCCACAAAAGTCAATAAATCTTGACCGACCCTGAATAAGATTCACGTGCCCCTGCCAAATTGAGTGAACGCGTCACATCGTCTATAAATTAGTATAATGATCGCGTGTGTCTGGGGACATATGTGTCGGTGAGCTTGATATGGTATCAACTGGGGATTCGGGTTCACTTGTTGATGCCTCAGATAAAAAAATATGAAATATATTGCATGATATACAAAGTAAAGGCTTTAGGCCCAGCCTGAATGAGTAAACTTGAACTCAAGAGTAAACTTGTTGCAGTTGCAGTGCTTTCGTGGTTTGTATCAGGCTCAGGTTTGCAGAAAACCTTGATAGGTGTTTCTTGAACCATTCTTTGAGGTTGGGTTTCAATTTCCGAGGTCGGATTTGCTTTTGAGGAGCCTGCTTCAAAGGACACGACACATGTGATCATGATTCATTATAGACGATGCGACGCGTTCACTCAATTTGGCAGGGGCACGTGAATCTTATTCAGGGTCGGTCGAGATTTATTGACTTTTGTGGATTGTGGCGTGTAAAATGAACGCTATAGTAATTTAAACTCAGCTGTACCGGTTTGTCTATCGACAGACACCCCTCCAAAGGTCATGTGTCTTCATAGACGGACCAGTCACCAGTCTAGTAAGGAGTTTCATTTCGAATCCCGCCAAACACAGTCAGTCACATGTGTACCACTCGAGCATGTGGGTCTAGGGTTCGTCACGGGTTTGTGAACCCGTGCGGGTAGGTGGGTACGGGTAGAGCGGGTACGGGTACGGGTCTCATCAGAGATACCTGTCAAAAACCCACACCCATGGTACGGGTTGGACGGGTTTATCTCAAGGCACCACTATTTCAATCCCCGCAACGTACAGAAAGAAATTTTCAACCGTTCAAGGCAGTTTGCTACCACAACAATGGCACCATCTCATTCTAAACTCTTGCAACCTGAAATAACTGGTCCACGGAAAAGAAAGGCATCATCTAGAATTACTGACGAAAACTTTATAGGTGCAGAAAGTAATGTCGTTACCAAGCGACTCAAGCTATCAGCCACCGGGAATGACACTTCACAAGCAGCAGCTGTCAAACCCCAACAGAGGCGTGCATCAGTTGAGGATGTTGATGACGAGGACAGTACACCAGTGAATAACCCACCAAAAAACTCGAAAAGCCTTCTTGAGGCCGCTGATGGAAGCGATGACATTGAAATGCTGGATGATGATCCGGCTCCTGCACTCGAAGACACTGAACCATATGGTGATGACGAGGACGAGGACGATGATGATAATGAAGAACCCGAGGTAACTAAACCCGTTGAGACAGCAGAAGCACAACGTGGTGAGTAAAAAAACTTTAAACTGCTGTACGACTTAACATTTCCCATTAGAACGACTGTCCGAAGACTGGGTGTCCCCGATTTATGCATTTTTTTACCCAACTCCGTCTATTGTGAAGGTTGATGGTCGCCGTGTCCATGAATTCCAGTGCTCTGCAACAAATTGTAAGGGTCGTGGCAAAAACCCAAGAATAGTCCGTCGTTACCTTGATACATCCGATCGAAACTCAACAGGAAACTTACCGAAGCACGCACGACAGTGTTGGGGAGATGAAATACTACTGGGTGCCGATACTTGCGGTGACATTGCCAGTACTCGTGAAGCATTATCTAAAGCTACAAAACTAAAAGATGGGTCAATTACCACAGCGTTCAAGAGGAAGGGGAAAGGGAAAGTTACCTTTTCTCATCGTCAGCACGATACGACTCAAACCAGGTTAGTGGACATCACCAATTATATAATCTTCTAATGCAGCATCCAGAGCTGAAATTGTTCGATGGGTGTCGGAAAGCATGCGACCCTTTAACATTGTCAATGATCGAGGATTTCAG
>Ga0307508_10007357_pt1 | contig 10257 bp, 6 predicted proteins | sample 9_EM_MG_FD_203089 | JGI IMG/M metagenome (GOLD analysis project Ga0307508, IMG submission 203089) | Populus trichocarpa ectomycorrhiza microbial communities from riparian zone in the Pacific Northwest, United States - 9_EM | ecosystem: Host-associated > Plants > Roots > Unclassified | place...
TTGCCCTCGCGCTTGGCGATGTGGCCCGACAGGAACAGCAGATTGCCGCTGCGCACGAACGGCAGGTAGGCGGCAGCCGGCGAGGCCACCGGCGGCAGGACGATGCCGAGCTGCTCGAGGCGGTCGTACAGCGGAGCGGGTTGCGTGTCGGAAGCCATGGGTTTGTCGCCGGTCGGATGAGGATGCGCAAATCCTACACTGCGCTCATGCGCGAAGCCGTCGACCCGGGAATGCGTCTGGCGGCTCTGGCGCTGGCGTGGATCACCGGCGTGGGGCTGCATTTGCAGCAGCGCACGCTGTGGCCGGACGCGGCCTGCGCGGCCGCGGTGGCGCTCGGCCTGCTGGGTGTCGCGGCGGCGTGGCGCTGGCGCCGCGCCTTTGTCATCGCGATGCTCGGGGCTGCGCTGCTCGCGTTCGGCGCCGCCGGGTTGCGCGCCTCGGTGCGGCTGGCCGATGCGCTGCCCGATGCGCTCGAAGGCCAGGACGTGAGCGTCACCGGCGTGATCGCGACGCTGCCGCAGCGCAGCGCTTCGGGGCTGCGGTTTCGCTTCGAGGTCGAGGCGGCGGCATCGCAGGGACGGCCGGTGCACGTGCCCGAATTGCTCGCGATCGGCTGGTACAAGGGCATGCACGAAGACGCCGCGCTCAGCGAGCCGCAGGCCGAGTTGCGCGCCGGCCAGCGCTGGCGCTTCACGCTGCGGCTGCGGCAGCCGCATGGCAACCTGAACCCGCACGGCTTCGACTACGAGCTGAACCTGTTCGAGCAAGGCGTGCGCGCGACCGGCTATGTGCGGGATGCGCCAGCGCCCGAGCTGCTGCACCGCGCCGCGGGCTACCCCATCGAGCGTTTGCGCCAGCGCGTGCGCGACGCCATCGATGCGAGCGTGCCGGATCACCGCGCGGCGGGCGTGCTCGCGGCGCTGGCGGTCGGTGACCAGGGCGCGATCGAGCTGGGTATCGACATTCAAGTCTTACCCCGGCCTCACCTATGAACCTCGCTCAGTCTGTGACCGAGATTGACAATTGACGCTACGCCGCCGAATCGGTGCCTGAAAGGCGGCTTAACAAACAAGTCCTACGCTGGCTCGCCGCCTTGGTCGTCAAAGTCTCTTGCAGGAGTCTTGCAAGGTTCCACCAACGGCGCCATCCACGCTCCGGTGGCGGTGCCGTAGGCGTGTTTCAGCCTCGCGCAAAGGCTCCCGTCTGACAGCAATGGCCACACCAGACCGCCTCCCGCGTCTCCTCGGAGGGCCGTGCGCAGGCGCTTCGGGACGGTGGTCGCTGCGTTCGCCGCTAAGTTCGATTTGAACGAGTGTGCCTCGCCGCTTGCCAAGTGCCCCGCAGAGTTCTGCAAGCATCTGTTCCGCCGACTGCCAATCCAGTTCTGTGATGCCTAGTCGCACCTCAGAAAGCCCCGGCTCGTAGTCCACCTGATGGCCGTAGTCCAACTCGTACTGGTGATTCCCCCACCAAGCCGCGAAGTTGTCGCTGTACCACTCCGCCGCCACCCCGTCTCCATCGACTTCAGGCATGGCGTTGCAGCGCAGTTGTTCTGACAGAAGGCTAGCGCGGCGACGTGTCGAGCTTCTTACTTCCGCTCGCCCTCACTCTCTCGATGCACGCGCACGCGCGTCGGCCAACGTGACCTACGGGATGACCCTAGTACCTCACAAAGGGAAATTGCCCCGCTACTGCCGCAAGGTACGAGGCTGCAGTGATACAAATAGACACCATCATCGAACAATAGCGCTGCCAGGGAGGCCGCTGACATGGGAAGCCACGACAAAGAGTTTGGCGCTGCTGCCGTCGAGGGGCCGACGGGCATCGCTATTGAGGCGGACGCCACGCTTGGCCACGCCTCCATCCAGAACTCCGTTCCTATCCTTCGCTCGCTGCGACTGACGAACCACGGCACGGAGCCGGTCGAAACCTGTGACCCGAGCCGCGACATCGCGCAGTTCCACGGCGCGAGCGGCAACCAATGACAAAGATTTCGATATCACCAGTTCCGCCCCATACCACCTGGTTGAAGAAGTCAGCCAAGACTCTGGCAACGAAGGATGGAAAGACGGTACTCATATTTGAGCTACAAATCGACCCGAAAGACACGAAGACACTCAGCGCATGGGCGAAGCACTTTCGCGAGCATTACTGTCTAGATGCGCAACTTGACATGTACCGTAAGGGTACAGATAAGTCGAGGCGCGACTATCTGAATGATTTGGTGTTTCCTGACGCCACGGACGATTTTGGGCCTGCCACCAGGTCGGGAGATTTCGCAGAAGTTCTTGTGTCGGACCTTTTACAGGGCCAATACGGCTACTTCGTTCCAAGAACCCGATATGGAACCAAGACGGTCAGGAATGAATCGACAAAGGGCTCTGACGTTATCGGGTTGAAGCTGGTGAACGGCGACCCGGAGGTGCATTCGCCGAGTGACGTTTTGATTGCCTTCGAGACCAAGGCCCAGCTCAAGTCCAAGTCTCCGAAGAATCGCCTACAGGATGCAGTCACTGACTCGACCAAGGACAAGCTGCGTCTCGCAGAGTCGTTGAATGCAATGAACCGAAGGCTCATCGACCTAAACAGATTCGAGGAAGCCGAGGTTGTTCAGCGCTTTCAAGAGCCAATAGGACGACCGTTCAAGCGCCGTTCGGGCGCTGCGGCGGTCTATTGCACGTCCTTGTACGAACCAACCTCCGTGGCAGCGACCGACTGCAGCGGCCATGAGAACCACGGGGAGCTTCGGCTGGTTGTTATCCACGCGCAGGACCTGATGGCATTGGTCCATTCCTTGTACAAGCGAGCTGCAGATGAAGCCAAGTGACAAGGCTCGGCGGGTTGCCGCAATAACGATGTCCAAGGGGAAGATGTATGAGTTCGGTGTCCCCGAAGAGCACCACCTTGACCTACCTGAAGGTACGGACTTGGAGCTTCAATTTCCGCTTGCAATCGGAACGCTTGGTGATGCCGCCGCCGATATTGTGTCGAGTGAACTTGGGGCAAGCGTAAATCGCCGCGAGACGCCGCCATCAGAGTTGCTGTTCGCAGCGCAAGTTCTCGTCGCATTTACTGAGGCGCGGGCTGCGCCGGAAGTGTCCAGCCAGCTCCGCTTGCTTGCCGCATCTGCCTTCTATCTTGCGGACTCCCCTGGAAGCGCGACGTCCTTGTTGAAGAGCCTGCCGCGAGAGGCATTCGACGAAAGCGATTTTGTCGCACGCGCAGTCCGGTTTGCGCTCGATAGGCCCTGGGCTCCCGCGAAGGCGGGCATCACGAACAAGATTACCGTTGCGGTTGTCAAAGCGCTTCGTGCGCACTTTGAACAAGGCATATCCGGTGACACGCTTCGTGCGCCGATTGGAGCCCTTCGAACTTGGTCTTACGAATCGGGTACCGCGCACGAGGTGCTTCTTGCTGACATTCTTGGGGCGGTGGCATACAAGCGCTTTGCAAGGTCCGCTTGGACATGCTTGCCGAGGTACACCGAGCTTCCGCTGTCCACCTGGGCACCTTACTTGTCTCGTCCTAACGCAGTTAAGGAGATGTGGCCCTCACAGCGAATCCTTGGTGATGCCGGGTTATACAAGGGCACTTCAACCATCGTTCAGATGCCCACAAGTGCCGGAAAGACCCGTGCGACTGAACTCGTTTTGCGAGCGGCCTTCGAATCGGGTCGCACCAAGCTTGCGATATTGATTGCTCCATTCAGAGCGTTGTGCCAAGAGATTGCGAGGGACTTGCAGCGGGCATTTCAGGCGGATGGGTTCGAGGTCAACCAACTGTCGGATGCAATGCAGGCGGATTCCAACGTCGAGCTTGCGGAGTGGCTGTCGTTGAGTGGTGACCCCATGCCCCACGTAGTCGTTCTTACGCCGGAAAAGCTTCTGTACCTTCTCAGGCAGGAGGACAGCTTTGTTGCCAACGTCGGCCTGGTGGTCTACGACGAGGGCCACCAGTTTGATTCTGGAACGCGCGGGGTGACCTATGAGTTGTTGCTGACGTCCATCAAACGGCTTCTACCAAGCACTGCTCAGACCGTGCTTATCTCAGCAGTCATCAAGAACTCTGCGCAACTTGCAGGCTGGCTCCTCGGCGACGAAGAGAAAATTGTGTCCGACAACTGGCTCCAGACACGTCGTCTGGTCGCGTTTGCGAGCTTTCCCCCAGGGAAGGTGGGGCAGCTTCAATTCAACGCTGCAACATCCGGCGAGCAATCCTTTTTTGTGCCTCGCGTGATGCCTGTCGAGGCTCTGCGGGTGACCCCGCGTGAGAACGAGCGCCTCTTCCCAACAAGTGCCAGCACTTCGGTTGCCCTGTATCTTGGTCTGAAACTTGTGGACAACGGTGGCGTTGCAATCTACACGCGCACGCCAGCTTCTGCATCGAAGCTTGTGAAGGACGCGGTGAAGGACATCTTCGGCCGCAACGTTTCTTTGGCCCCGCCTTCGGAAGCCTGCGACATCGCCGAGCTTGCTCGCATCGTGAGCCTATACGAGCGGAACTTCGGAAGCGCCTCCCATCTGACAAAAGCGGCCAAACTAGGGATATTTGCCCATCATGGGGACACCCCGCATGGCATCCGGTTGACAGTTGAACATGCAATGCGTGAGGGGCATATCAAGTTTGTCGTTTGCACATCGACGTTGGCTCAAGGCGTCAACTTGCCTATACGCTACTTGCTTATCACTTCTCCATCTCAAGGGCGCGATGCCATCAAGGCCCGCGACTTTCACAACCTGATAGGTCGAGCGGGAAGAGCTGGCATGTATGGCGAGGGCACGGTCGTTTTCACAGACCACCAGCTCTATGACACGAAAGACAGCGAGGACTCATACAAATGGAATGCTGCACAGAGTCTCCTAAGCCCGGAAAGCGCAGAGGCGACTGGCAGCACGCTTTTGCAGCTGTCCAAGCCACTGAGAAATGACAACGGAAGGCGAGAGCTTCTGCAGCCTACTCCGCTCGATATCGCAAAGGGATTGATTGACGACCGTGACGCTACTGTTGCGCAGTTTGACAACTTGAGCCAAGCGTTGGTCTCGAGTCGATTTTCGACGGACGGCCTACAAAGGCAGTTGGCAGTGCGGCGCTCTACCGTTGAGGCGATTGAAAGCTTCCTGATGACATACCGTGGAACCCAGGGTAGCTCTGAGTTCATCGTATCTTGTCTGGATTTGGCGAAGGAGACCTTCGCACACGCCATAGGCACGCCAGATGAACGACAGGTCATTGAGAATGTGTTCGAACATATTGCGCGGAGAATAGAGGAGCAGGTTCCAGATGTTGAACTTCAAGCCCGGTACGGAAGGTCATTGTTTGGCGTCGACCGTTCCCAGGAGATTGACGCCTGGGTAGCAGAGAATCTGTTTGAACTTCAGATTTGCACCTCTGCCGACGACGTAGTCGATGTCGTGTGGCCGTTCCTGGAGACGTTGTGTTCTGAGAAGAGCTACGGCGCGACTCGACCAGAGGGAACTAATTTGCACGTGGCTAGGGCCTGGCTCAACGGCGACTCGTTTGCCTCAATGTTGGAGATGCTCACCGAGGCCAAGGCACACATCCGGCAAGGAGAAAAGCGCAAGATAGCGTTTAGCATCGACGCGCTAGTCAGCCTCTGCGAGCACACGTTTGGTTATGAGTTCACGCTATACCTCGCCGGGATAAGAGCTGCTTTCTATGCAGTGGCTGGGGACGGCAGCACTACCGAAAAGGTTGCTGAACTGTTTGACGTCCTTCAGAAGAGAATCAAGTACGGCTTGCCTGACCCCGCGTCAGTTGCCTATTTCGAAGCGGGCTTCGCGGAGCGTGTAACGTCTCAGGCCGTGGCGAACGCAATCGTCGGGGGCATCGCTACATCGCGACACGACGCAAAGGTACTGCTTCGCAGAAATCGGTCGACGGTCGGCGTCGTTTTGAAGGATATGCCTGCGTTCTTTGAGGATGTGTTCGCACGTTTGACCGCTTGAAGCAGATGTTCTGACGGCTCCTGCAGTGTGACCCCAGTTAGGCGGTGCCCCGTGATGCAATCATTGACGCGTCGACCGCGACGCAGTCAAGCCCGGCCTTCGGTGGCAGTTAGCAGCGCAAGCTTGGTTTCGCTGGGGAGTTAGTGCGGCAAGGTTGTGCGCTGCACCGTCAATCGGACGTCGACATCACCTAACGTATTGATTTTGAAGGGAACCCGGTTAGCAACCTGAACCGAGCCCTACATCCAGCCTCGTCGTGATGTCTCTGCTCGCCAGGTTGGTCGTTGCCACCTGGCCTGGCGGCTAGGTCGCGGCGGGCTTGCGTGTTGAACCCATTGCACCGCAATTGTGCGTAGACAATGCAGAGTGACCGGAAATCCGGCGCATTGGGGGCTTGATGGCAAGAATTCGCAAGGTTGAAATCAGAAACTTCCGCTCGATTCGCTCGTTGGATTGGTGTCCTACCGACGGGGTGAATTGCCTCATTGGGCCGGGCGACAGCGGGAAGTCCACCATCCTGGATGCCATCGACCTCTGCTTGGGGGCTCGCCGCAACCTGGCTGTCGCCGATACGGACTTCTTCGGGTTGGATGTCACGCAGGACATCTGCATCGCGCTGACCTTGGGAGCGCTGCCCGACGCTCTGAAGAACATCGACGCCTATGGAGAGTTCCTGCGGGGCTTTGACGGCGCGACGGGTAGCGTCGAGGACGAGCCACGCAAGGGACTGGAGACCGTCTTGACTCTGAGGCTGACCGTCAAGGCCGACCTCGAGCCACTCTGGGCGCTCTACTCGGACCGGACGGCCACGCTCGAACCGACTCGCGGGCTCGCGTGGAAAGACAGGATGGTCCTGGCACCTGCACGCTTAGGAAACCACCCAAGCTCGAACCTCTCCTGGACCAGGGGTTCAGTGTTGAACCGACTGTCGGACGAACGCGCTGACGTTGGTTCCGAACTTGTGCGTGCGGCACGCGAAGCTCGCGCCGGATTCGGTGCTAAGGCCGCGCCGCAACTCGCTGGTACGCTCAAGACGGTCACTGATACGGCCCATGGCCTTGGCGTTTCCGTTGGCACCTCAGCCACCGCATTGCTGGATGCGCACTCGGTATCGTTCGGCGACGGTGCAATCTCCTTGCACAGCGAGAGCGGCATTCCACTCCGAAGTCTTGGGACCGGCTCATCTCGATTGTTGATAGCTGGTCTTCACCGTGCTGCAGCTGAGGCCGCAAGCATTGTGTTGGTCGACGAAATCGAGTTCGGCCTTGAGCCCCACCGCCTGACTAGACTTCTCGGCTCGCTGGGCTCCAAAGAGAAGGCGCCGCCCCTTCAGGTATTCATGACGACGCACTCGCCGGTCGTTCTGCGTGAGCTGTCGGGAGCACAGCTCTTCGTCGTTCGGGCCACTGGTGGAATCCATGGCGTCCTGCAGGCGGGCAACGAAGATGACGTGCAAAGCACCATCCGCAGCTATCCCGAGGCGTTCCTGGCCAGTACGGTCGTCGTCTGTGAGGGTGCTAGCGAAGTCGGCCTCATTCGCGGCCTGGACGACTACTGGACGGCGCGGGGGTATGCGTCTCTTCAAGCAGCGGGCGTGTCGTACGTTGACACCGGGGGTGGCGACGCTGACCGTTGCTTCTACCGCGCAGAAGCATTCCAGAAGCTGGGCTATCGCGTCGCAACCGTGCAGGACAACGACAAGACGCCAACACCTGCGGTCGTTGCCAAGTTCGTGGCTGCTGGAGGCTATTCGGTCGCTTGGCGGGGCGGGCGCGCACTCGAAGACGAACTCTTCATGAGCATGCCCGCGGCGGCGGTGTCCGCCCTCATTGACCGAGCCCTCGAGCTCACTGAGGGTGGGTTGGTAGACCAGCACATCAAGACCAAGTCCTCAGGCGCGGCGGACCTTGCTATGGTTTTGCAGGACGGGAAAGATGCCGGCTTCTCTGCCGCCGCGCGACAGCTCCTGGGAGAGTCATCCCGCATTAGAAAGGCCGGCTGGTTCAAATCCATCAGCAAGATGGAAAGTGTGGCGCGAGACGTTCTCGGCCCCAATCTCGACGCGAGCGACGCAGGATTCAGAGACGTAGTGCGGAATCTGTTCGGCTGGGCACACACCCGTGCCTGAACTCGACCTGTTCTCCGTTCAGCGGGGCACTGTGACTGCTCCGGCAGGCTGCGGCAAGACGCAACTCATTGCGGACACGCTGAAACTGCATACTGACGTCAAGCCGGTACTGGTTCTTACGCACACTAACGCCGGCAAGGGAGCGCTCGAAGCTCGATTGGCGCGAGCGGCGGTGCCGAAGAGTGCTTACCGGGTCTCGACAATTGACAGTTGGGCTATCCGGATGATTTCGAGGTTTCCTGCCCGGAGCGGACACATCCCGGGCATCCTTCGGCTGGAGAACCCAGGCACTGACTACGTAGCCATTCGAGAAGCGGCCTGGAGGCTGCTAGGCCAAGGTGACGTGAGCGATGCACTGCACGCGACCTACAGCCGCCTCATCGTCGACGAGTATCAGGACTGCACTCTGCCCCAGCACAACATCATTGGTTGGGCTGCCGACGTACTTCCGACCTGCGTCCTCGGAGACCCTCTACAAGCCATCTTTGGATTTCGCGAGCCTACGGTGAACTGGGACTCGGACGTCCACGGGCTGTTCCCTCGACTCGGTGTCTTGGAGACCCCATGGCGATGGCGCAACGCGGACGCGGAGAACCTAGGCCAGTGGCTCCTTGGTGCACGAGTGCCCTTGCTAGCGCGGGCTCCTCTTGACCTTCGTGGGGCACCACCAGAAGTCACATGGATTCAACTCGCCGCGGACCCCTCAGCGGCTCACCTGCAACGCATGGAGGCTGCACGGACCAGGGCTCCAGCGCCCCATGGGACGGTGCTTGTCATCGGAGACAGCACCAGCCCAAAGGGACAGCAGTTGATTGCATCCCAGACCCCTGGGGCTACTGCGGTCGAGGCCGTGGACCTCCGTGACTTGACCGCGTTCGGCAGGTCCTTCGACCCAGGAAGAGCTGGCTCGCTGGTTGAGTTGGTCAACTTCTCCGCAGAATTGATGACCAACCTCGGTGCCGCCGAGCTGCATCGCCGCGTGGAGTCGTTGACAATGGGCACTGCCCGAAAGGAAGCAACGGCTGCGGAGTCCGCCGCCATTGCTTTTCTCGTGGCTCCCTCGTTTGGGACTTCACTGGAAGCGCTTGACGCCTTCGAAAACGCGCCCAACGTGCGTGTCTACCGCCCGGAGGTCCTGCACGTATGCAAGGCCGCCATGCGAGCTGCCGCGAGCGGCGAGTGCACGTTCTATGAAGCCGTCGTTAGGGCTCGTGAGCGAAATCGCCACCTTGGCAGGCCAACCACCAAGCGAGCGGTTGGCAGCACACTGCTGCTCAAGGGCCTCGAGGCTGATGTAGTCGTTGTGCTTAACCCGGCAGCGATGGATGCGCGGCACCTGTATGTCGCATTGACTCGCGGCGCAAAGCGCTTGGTGGTCTGTTCACAAACGCCCGTCCTCGCTCCTGCGCGTTGAACTCGGGCCATCCGACGAGGTATCTACATGACAGACTCAGTCGAGGTTTCCCCGAGAGTCGTCGCCAGTCTCCTACTCGGAGCCTGCCCCGAACGGGCCTCAGAGCTCGAAGTGTTCTGCATCCCTTCTGGCGCAAGTGCAGGTTCGAATTCGAGTCCTGGACGACCGGGCGTCTAACGCCAGATGCACGTGTACCGGTAAATTTTTCTCAAGGCGAAATCGAACTTTCGGGTCGCCGCATCTCGCTTAACACGGCAAACACTTGCTCCCATCGTCCATCGCCGCGCCATCGGTGAAGCGCCGTAGAGGCGGCCGAGTGCGTAATGCCGCTGGGATACGTCGTGTCCATCCAAGGCGTACCAAAGCAAAGCTTTTGAAGGATGCCATCAAGAACGCCACGAGTGTTATCCGAGCTTCGCCGACCACGCAAACGGTTGCTGTCCAGAATCTCGCGCACGACGTTCCACTCGACGTCCGACACAGCTGCTTCTCCCTGACGAAGGCCGAGCGTTCTCTCGTGTGCAAGTGCAGACTTGCTCGCTTTTCCGCTCTTGTGGTTGGTGGCGTAGAGGTCGATAGGGGCGACTGTGCACTTTGATGCGAACTCGAACGGCTCTTCTTTCGGGCAAAGAGACATCACGTTGATTCTCGTGACGTAGAAGTTGTTTCCCATCGGAACACCGTTCAACACCAACGACGAGGAAGCGAGTGGAAGAGACATACCGAGGGCTCCCTTGCATGCCTCGGCG
>Ga0307508_10007358_pt1 | contig 10256 bp, 16 predicted proteins | sample 9_EM_MG_FD_203089 | JGI IMG/M metagenome (GOLD analysis project Ga0307508, IMG submission 203089) | Populus trichocarpa ectomycorrhiza microbial communities from riparian zone in the Pacific Northwest, United States - 9_EM | ecosystem: Host-associated > Plants > Roots > Unclassified | place...
GTGGCAAAAGATTCGTAGGTAGGTCTCCAGCTCCTGGTTGACCCATTCAGATTCGCCATCAGTCTGAGGATGGTAGGCGGTAGAGAGAGCAATGTCGTATTTGAGTAACCATGCCAACTCCTTTGCAAAGGCAGAGGCAAATTGAGGACCATGGTCTGAGATAACTTTGTTGTGAAGACCAAAGCGGGCGAAAACATGTTTGAAAAACAGGGCGGCAATGCCGGCAGCGTTGATTGCTTTATGTATGACAAGGGATGAAAATCACCCCCTTCATAAGCCCATGGTCGACCACAACCAGAACAGAGTCGAAACCAGAGGACGGCGGCAGATCCGTGATCATGTCGCAAGAGATTTGTTGGAACGGGCGGGAGGCGGAAGAGGAGATGGGACAAAGCCCAGGAACAGTCGGGTGAGTGTTAACCTTGTTGGCCTGGCAAGTAGTGCAGCCAGCCACAAATTAGTGAACAAAGGTGGTAAGTCCAGGCCACCAGTAGTTGCATTGAACCAAGTGAACGGTGCGGAAATAACCGCCGTGGCCCCCCGCTGGGGAGCAATGCAGAGAATGTACCAGGTCCTGCCGAGCTGGTTGGGGGACGTAAAGACAGCTCTTGTAGTAGAGAGCACCGTTGAGGAACGTCCAGTCATCGCGGGCCACGTGAGGAAAGAGAGAGGAATGCTTAGCCATAGCATTGGTGGCATCCTTCACGAGGGGGTCGGTTGCGGTGAACTTGGCGATGCGGTCGGCAAGGCAGACGTCCAGAGCACATATCAAAACATCAGAAACAGAGGGCAGCATAGTAACAGTGGTGTTGTCGAGCGAGGTATCAACCTCGTCGCGGCGCGAAAGTGCATCGGCTGGATCCATCTGTGAGCCAGGATGGTTGTCCCAAACAAGGTCATAGTCCTGCATGAACATAGACCAGTGAGCCTGTCGTCAGGAGAGATTCTGAGGAGACTTGAAGTATGTCAAGTTCTGATGATCTGTAATAACAGTGACAGGGTGTCATGTACCAGTCAAATACTGGCGCCACTCTTTGAGTGCCCATATGACAGCGAGAAGCTCTCGGTCATAGATATCGTAATTTCGCTCAGCTGGAGCGAAAGTCTTGGAATAGTAGGTGCAAGGGTGCAGATCCCCGTTGCCATTTTTTTGCATCAGCACCACTCCAGAGGCCACAAGCGAGGCGTCAGTCATGATGAAGAAGGGAAGATCAGTATCAGGGTAGCGGAGGACAGAGCATTTCAGAAAAGCCTTCTTGAGCTTCAGGAAAGAGGATTCACAGTCTGGAAGCCACTGCCACGCGGTGTTTTTCTTCGTCAGGGAGATAAGGGGTTGGACGATGTTGGAGAAGTCAGGAATGAATTTTCGATAAAAGTTGCAGAAGCCCATGAACGAGCGTACTGCACTAACAGAGGTAGGCGACCTCCATTCGTTGATGGCCATTAGTTTAACAGGGTCCATCGAGATCTGACCTTCGCCAACAATCAACCTGAGGTATTCAGCCTGGGGTGCGCAAAAGATACATTTCTCCAGTTTCACACCAAGCTTATGCTCGTGCAAACGCTGAAGAACAAGTCGAACACATGAGATGTGTTCCTCCAAGTCAACCGAGTGCACCATGAGGTTGTCCATATAGATGATAAGCCATCCTTCAGCAAGGTAATCTGCGGAGATATGGTTCATGAACACCTGGAACGTTGGCGGAGAATTGCACTGGCCAAAGAACATCACCGTAGGTTCGTAGAGCCCGTAAGGAGTAGTGAAAGCAGCCTTCCACTGATCGGTCTCCTTAATCCGAATGTTGTTATATCTCCATCGGATATCAAGTTTCATGAAGTAGCGGGAGTGCTTGAGAGAATCGACGAGGTCAGAGATTCAGGAAGAGGGTAAGCATTTTTGACAGTATGAGAATTGACGTAGCAGTAGTCCTGACAGGGATGGAATGTTCCATCTTTCTTCAGGACAAAGAAGAAGGGGGACGCCTGCGGAGACTTTGAAGGAAGGATCTTTCCTTCTTCAAGATTCTCATTGATGAACACTTTCAGGGCTTCCATCTCCTTGGGATTGAGCAAATAGTTCTTTGCTCATTGCAGGACAAAGGAGTCGTCGAGTTCGATAGTATGGTCAAAGGGGCGATGGGGAGGAAGGGGTACTTTGGGCTTTTTGAACACATTTGCGAAATCTGCAAATTCGGGGGGTAGAATGATTGGCTCTTTCTCCTTCTCGGCAGCTAGAGCGGTGGAGATCGTAGTGCGGCGCATATACTCTGGGTGATTGTATCGTTCTTCATATTGGTCAGCAGTGATGTAGTCCTCACATCTGCCATTGTATCGTTTAAAGTAACGCTGGGTTACAGCGTCTTCCAGTGGTCGACTCGGCTTTGCATCAGGGAGCTCAACCGTGCCAGACGCCCAATCAATAATGGGGTTGGCTTCACGTAGCCAGGGAAGTCCTAGGATAACATCCTCATTCCCACATTGGATGACATAAAAGCTGCAACGTTCATCCTTGTCTCCTATCTGCAGAGTCAGAGACACTGTAAGTCATATAAGACCATTTTCATTCGTGGTTCCATCCATGTTGTAGGCCGTCCTTGGAACAGCCAATCGAGTAGTTTGCCAGTCCAAACGAGTAACAAGGGCTGTGTTGACAAAACATCCTGAAGCTCCACAATCGACGAGAGCAATGGTTTCAGCGGTTTTGCGGTTTGCACCAGTGAGAGAGATGGGGATTTGAATTGACTTTGACTCTCTACTGGCTACAAATACAGGTGCAATCATTTGAGAAGGAGACACAGACGCTGAGGCTGTTCTCCTGTTTAAAAACCCATGTGAGCCACCACTTCTTCAACAGATCCAGACTCAGCTATGGTTCCATCTTGGTTAAGTTCCCCGTAGACGATTCCTAGGGAACGAACAGCTTCCTTCTCCGAAATATTGAGCCGACGAGCATAGTCGAGGAGCGGGTTGTCCTCTGCAGGGTCAGGAACAGAAGTGGTTCTAATGAAGGAGGAGGAAGTGGGAGCAGGAGGACGAGTCGTCATCTTGTTGCCAGGACGGGAATGTTTGTTAGAACGACATCCGACTTTATGACATATGAAGCACTTATTGTTACGCATGTGCTCTGCATGTTGGGTGGGAGAGAGTCGGAGGACGTCTACGTCCATGGCATTGGGATCTCGATGAGAGGTTGAGGACGACCGGTATCCTCCAGAAGGGACATAAGTATGGCTCCTGGAATGCAGCTTCTTGAGTCGCTGGGTGACGTTGTAAAATTGACCAGCTTTCGTCAGCCAGTCCTTGTAAGTCTTCGGCTTGTTTTCCAAAGATGTCATCTTGAAGGCCAAGTCAGTAGACACTGCTTGCCTTAGTAAGTCCTTCAGGATGTTCTTGTCTTCTACCCCGCTCTTCCCAGCTTCAAGCTCAAAAGAGGAGCGGAATCCATGGAAGTCCCCTCTGAAAAGCAGACCTTCCATATGGAGGTCGGCTAGGGCTGCCTGGGCCCTGCTAGTTTTATCTGTTGGTAGAAAGACCTTCTCAAAGTTGTGTACAATGAGTTCCTTGGATTTGTTTTCCTCAGGTATGGTATCATCAGCGATCTTGGAGAGCCATCCTTCACTGAAGTCGGCCCCTCGCCCTTTGCTCATCTTGTTGAGAAGAATGAGCTTCATCTGTTTGTCGGTGTACCTAGGTCCACACATATTGAAGTATGTGCTCATCGTGAGGATCCATCGCCTGGCATCCTCGTTTCTTCCAGTGAAGTCATCTGGAAGACCAGCCTTTACGTCTACAAGGGCGGTAGTAGTAGACATGTCGTCGTTGTCGTTGTCAAGGAAAATATCAGAGTGGTCCGAACCGTGATCTGAATCAGAGGGATTGGGGTCGGGTGGATCAACGTCTGCGGGAGGGTTACGGGAAGAGCTATTTCGAGCAGCTTCCAAGGCTCGTTGGAAGGCAAGAGTGTTGGGGGAAGTCGGCATAGAAGGAATATGAGGAACCCAAGAGGTAGAGTGGGAAGGGCGCACTAGTGGTGATGATGAGGCGGCGGGCATTCGGGAGGAGCCAGGTACATGCCTGCTCGGGTTCTGATCACTAAGACCTGAAGACAAGCTAAGATGAAGCGGGTGACATGGGAACTGGTGAGCAAGAGGTTCAGGCGCAGGGAGATCACCGGGGAAGGGTTGGGCTCTATCTTGTTCCTCAGGAGGGGACGGGTTATCTCGTCTTGACATGAAGATGAGATCGTTGAGGTTGATCCGATTCGTAGTGGGGATGGTCTCGTCCTACTACCAAACGGTAGGGATGGAAGGCAGTTAGTTCTTTTGTTAATGCTGAGCGTTGAACCTAGCCTGAACACGAGAGAAGAGCTAGCCTCAGGACGCTGCTGAGGTGACAACACATGAGTACAATGATGAAGGGTGCTCGAGCCCTGAATATGAGTGCTACTAAGTTCGAGGTCCTGTCGCACACGAGTGAGAGGGATGAACGAAGTGAAGCACAAGCGGTATAAGAAGTCTCTCAAGGGGTGGTTTCCTTTGAGGAGTGAGGATAGATACAACGCTGGATTGCGTAGAACTAACTAGAGAGACGTTACAGTGAGAGGCGCTGTATATATAGTGTGGTTAGAACTCCGCAGCGGAGTCCATAATGGAATAAGGGCAGGCTCGAGGAACGATGAGCCAATCAGAGAATAGCATCTGCAGTCGAGAAGCAAGAAGCATACGTAATGCGCAGCAGGTCCGCAGTAAGGTGCAGCAGGTACTGGAATAGTTGGAGGTCCATTGGGACCGACGACACGAGGCAACAACGAGGTGTTCCACAGTAGAAGAGCAGAACCGACAAGGCGGAACGCTGAGGAGAACGAGGAGCGAAGCTAAGAAGAAAAGAAGACAGCATCGGAAGGCATAGAAGAGAAAAGGGACTCAATGCTTTCAGGCTCATACCAGTCGCCTAATAATGAGAGCAGCTCCCATTCGGTGCTCTCGTCTACAAAGGGGATTTCTGTAACAGCAAACGTTCCTTCATAAGGTTAGGTACATATGTGACAATGAAAACAATTCTTACTTGTGTTTTCCACCACCAATCTCCTGACCACATCTCATCATATTGGTGTTCTTGCCCTTCTTGGTCCATGTAAACCTTCTCTGGTGCATATGCCATACTACCATTGAATGCCGGGTTACCTATTAACTCTCGAATATAGGCAACGGGATCTCTCATCCACAGTTCAAGCTCCTCTGACTCGGTGTCACCATCAAGTGGGCCATCCGCCGGTGTGTCTCTTTCAATCGGATCGAGATCACCGTGCGTTCGAATCATTCGGCAGGTCCAATTAGGCCTGGTAGGCAACTGATCAACGAGCTTCAAGAACGTATGGCTGCTGCCAAAGCTCGGATGAACGTGATTCTTTGTCTTCCCAAAGGTATTTTTAGTTCCTGTCAGGTTAACAAGTCTGATCTATGACTTACAATGGGAAGCTTCAGGAACTCGTTGGTTGCACGCTGGTTCATGGTTTTGATCAGCCACTATGCCAGCTCCCACTCATCGTGATCTGCAAATGGTGCGTGTGGACCTTTTTGTGCACTGTCCTGATACATCTTCATCCGATTGAAAGAGGTCACATCAGTGTCCAAAATGTCTGCTACAGCATGTGAAAAAAACTCTTGGGCAAACCAGGGGAACGGTGGTTTAGCTCCACCTGCCTCTTGTGCCTCGTATCCTTCTTCAATATGGTGGGCTGTTGGTTCCATTGAGACATCCCTCTCAAGTGCTGAATCGTTGTTCCCAGACCCGGATTCCATTGACAGTCCTCTTATGGGTGCTGAGCCGCTGTCCACAGATTCAGTGACTCACTCGGCACGAGCATCAAGCTCCCAATGTGCATAGCATTGCTGGGAGTGCGCTGTGTGTTGGCGCAAACCTCCTGCCGTCATGAAGATTCGTTTACAATGCCTGCACCAATTTTGCTGATGACGGGTCCTTTGGGGAGGCATAGTAGGTGTTAGGGAGAGTGAGTGGGGTGTGCAGTGAGAGCTGTTGGCCAAACTCAGTGAGCTCACAAACCTGCATTCCAATGCCGTACCCGGTCTCCACTCTGGCCACTGTATGCCACCGTACCTATGTGGCTTCCTTCATGATATCTCAAATTCGTGTCAGCACCATCCACTGGCACAGATTTCATAAGTAAAATTTTCATCACTCCTGAGCTGTACACCATACTACCGTACCTCATTCTGATCATTGCCTCTGTGCCCACAAGCCCACCTTGACCTCATCTCAAGCTTGACTCAGTAAGTCAATAATCGCTCCATCCCTATTTCTGCATGCCAATCCTAACCATGAATGCTTGTGCACTCCTGCAGGACTATTTGTTTGAAACATGAATACTACATGTTTCGAACACTCTTATCCCATTACCTGTCCAAGCTAAATGTTACACTCGTTTGGCGGCCCTAGGTTTCCATCAGAGGATTACCCATCCAAGCTGATTATTACACTCATTCAGCAGGCCCTAGATTTCCATTGAAGGTGAGGTTTTTCCTACCCCACAACCATCACTTTCCACTATTGTCCCCTTTAGGCTTGTTGCTGTGAAATACCACTCTGGGCACTATCGACTTGCATGGCATGCCATCAAATTCTAGCAAGGTCCGGTCCCATCTTTACTCAGCACCCATTACGTAACAACGTACTTAAAGAATGGTATGCTACATCTCATCCTTATCCAGTTTTTCACCACTCTTCTGACTCTGTTTTGACTCCATACGATAACTGCCACTCACTACCCATCTCTTTCATTTACTTTGGTCTCTATCTAAACTCGTTACACTCCTTCCTTACCATTCCAATTGTTTGTCGTGTCTCTTTTGACTGTCACTCTTTCCTTGTCTCCTCAGCCTCTTTTTAACTCTCGTTATACCTCCCTTTACATCTAACCCATCATAGATTATGGCCAAGGCTCTCGATCAAATGGTGCAGCCACGAAATGCTGCAGTGCCATTGGAGTCTTTATCTGCAGGCCGTGTGGCCCGTGTTCACCGTCTGAGTGAAAAGGTTCAGGCCATGCAAGGTAAGCGAAATTGCCAAGCCCCTGGCCCAACCATTTATCATTCGGCAGATGATCATGAGCAAGAAAACGACACCCACCAAGAAGAGGCTCTTATTAAAGCAAAAAGGCGTGAAGATCATACCCACCGGCATGACCAAGCTGCAAAGGTGGCTCAACTGGATCCCCTTAAGGCCCAGCCTACTCAAGCTCAAGGCATGGCTGATGTGGCCCTGACTGTGGTTGACAATGTGGTGCGCCCAATTTTTAATTATGATTTGCTTCGGGTAGCTACATGTTTTGTTTCATAGTTCATGTCTCATCTGGCTGGTGGCCATGGAACTACCTTGACCCATGCAAACCTTCCGAACCCTCCACTGGTTGCACATCAGGGCATCATCCCTCCTGTTCCTGGATCAGGCAATCATACTGCAGGGCCCAAACCGTTACGCCAAACTGAGACACTGCTCACTCCATTGAATACCATAACCACCAACACATATGTGCGCAAGAGGGCATGCGAGCTCACTCCTGACCCCGAACAAGAAAGAGAGTAAGTCATGAAGACTACATCAAATACTTACGTTGATGCAAGTACCAGGACATACCCAGGAGACGGGCCTACTGCCCAGCCACCCCCGAGAAAGCAAGCCCACCGCATCATTGAAAATGGAGGTGATAAACCACCAGGCGCAAAGGCAACTGCCAAAATCACACAGGCAGTGACCAGAGGTGAACGCTGAATGGCCAACTCGCCTGGGGACCCCATTGGTGGGGCGGCAACAATGCCACTGACCCAATCCACTGCTCCAAATCCTGATGGAGGCAAGCCCCCGGCAGGTGGTCTGAAGTCTCATCCAAAGGCCGGTGACTATGACGGACCCACCCATTGCATCCTTGACACTGCCATTCAATTCTATCATGCCATGCTACTGACAGCGAACCCTTTTCCTGAGCCGCATGTTGAAGTTGAGTGGGTGAAGTCAGCTTGGGACTTAAGCTGCCAGTTCTATGGGACCGAAGCCATACACAACCCGAGCATATTGAAGCTGGCCAGTGATTGCTTCGTCTAACATGACTTGAACTAATTATCTTTCAGATCACAGCACGAGCTTCCAACCTACACGGACAATTCAAAAGCAAAGCACACTTGATTGTCGCAACCATGTATGGGTTTGAATCAAGTTCCACTGCACAGGGGTCGAACCAGGACCTCTTTGTGGCACTCAAGTCCAATTCGGCGTTTGCATACCATGTAAGTCGATTTACTTCAAGACATGTCCAACTTACACTCGTTGTCCAACATCTAGGAATTCCGAACACCTCTTGTTGATATTTATAGAAACAAAGGGATTCAACAGGTAATCAATGAAGTCCTATTCAAGAACAAGACCGACGAGGGCATCAGGTGGCCCGAATACTACCAACCATTCCCTATTGTAGGATATGCTCTAGTGCTTGCAGCAGTAGGCATCTTATGGTTGTCGTGAGACCATACTGACAATTGTGGACCAGGTTGAGTGTGCCATTGATGAATGGGCATCCAGATCATGTGAACGGATCGCGTTCACTGAAGAAGCCTATATGCCTGTTTATAATACGCACATTGAGAACCTAAATTTCTTCCACAAGAAAACTCAAAAACTGAACATCCTGCTGATGATCATGAGGCGGGTCTACGATGATGGAAAGTAAGTAAATTTATCATCCCATGTGCAATCACTTAGTTGCTGCAGGTTGCATGCCAGAGTTCCTATTGCATGATCAAACAGTGTCACTATATCAGCAGCAGTGATCGAAGATGCAATCAATGAATTTGATCAGGAGCACAAGCATGGTACTGACGAGTCACGGGATGATGAAGCATTGACAGATGAAGCAGATGTCCTAGATGCGGATGACATGGGTGTGCACAGTCCAGACTGGCAGGATGGGGTTGAAGAGGCAGGGTACGAGCAGGTCAAAACAGACAGTGAGTAGGAATGGTGTGACGGATTTTGTGATTGGGCGAGTTTTGTCGTAGATCCACAGGATACCCACTACAAGATGCTCTATTGTTTGATATAGTGTCTATAGACAATACCATGGCATGCTACACTTCACTATGGAGATTTCCCTTAACTCCAAAGGGCTATGTAGGGCAATAAAGTAGGGGGAAGTCTATGGACTCTACAGGGACTATAGGTGCTACAAAGCACTATCTCAAATTTCACTTTTTCCTGATGATGCAGCTCTTGAACGAAGGTTCCAACCAGCACAGATCCAAAAATCAACAATAGAGGCTATGATCTCGATCCTCCATGGTTTGAAGCCTAAATATGAGGTACACCATGGAGTTGAAATTGCAGACAGCACATTGGTGACTGGTGTGTCTTGGTTCAGTTATAAATTCTTTGCCTACGACCCTCCTTTCAGCTGTGGTGTACGGTGCACAGTATATATCAGATGATACCTTCCAGACAAGGCAATTGACCTCATGGATGATGTTGCCTCTGCCCTATGGCTCACCCAGGAGTTCGAGCCTGACAAGCTTAAACCCCTTGACCAAGAGATTGTGACTTCATCAATCGAACTCAAAAGCGATCCTGGCTTAAAGTGGGAAGAGGCACAGGAGTTGACTGTGATATGGCAGAACAGTATGATGTTCAAAATACTATTTCCTATTGTTGATTGAACGGGGCATAACCTAGACTCAGCCATATCAAGGATCTCAAGACGCACATTGAAGATGTGAAACATAAGCTCAAGGTCGCACAATGACAGGTCTCAGGGCCAATACAAGAGGGCTTCCCACTTTGTTTTTGATACCATTCCGGACTTATGGTCATTGGCTATATAGTAAAGAGTGTAGTACTTGTCGGAAAGGGGAGAAAGCACAATGGGCATCAAGATTGCATTCCATGCAACCCACACCACCTTTATCTCTTTGATCAAGGTGTGCATCTCATGCGCTTGAACTTGGTTTCCCCTCAGCTGCTCACATTACCTAGGCTATCATCCTATTTATGACGACAATGTGATATTCTGCTTAGACGACCTCATCGCTACCATGCACTTGAACTCGCCATGCCACATGGTCAAGGCACATGAATAATGCATCATTATACCTTGAATTTCACCACTGATATGTTCAGCAGGCATATATATATCTCCTGCTTAAGAATTCGAATATGGAGTGCAGCAACTACGAGGGCACCATTTGATCATTTGA
>Ga0307508_10007359_pt1 | contig 10255 bp, 8 predicted proteins | sample 9_EM_MG_FD_203089 | JGI IMG/M metagenome (GOLD analysis project Ga0307508, IMG submission 203089) | Populus trichocarpa ectomycorrhiza microbial communities from riparian zone in the Pacific Northwest, United States - 9_EM | ecosystem: Host-associated > Plants > Roots > Unclassified | place...
AGCGTGGTATAAATTCATTTAATACTATGTTGTCTTTTTTTCCCTTTAGAGATTTCAATTTTAAATGGAGCATATGCAATTGGAATGTGGTATTTAATCACCTTTTTACTATTGGTAAAAATATCCGGTAATTGATTTATAATATTTTGTAAGGGAATTATCTTTTGAACTTTAAGTTCATATTGATTTTTTTTTTTAATCAAAATGAGATAACTTTAGGTTATTCTAAGTAATTTATCATCGTGCTTCAGACACTAAATTTTCTTTCCCTAATAATGGGAAAATATTCTCATAAAAATGACAGTCTTCAAAACATATCTTAAAAACATCACCAATCAAAGGTTTAAAGAATCTAATAATAAAAGGAGAATCGAAACCAATATAAATTCTTATTCTACATTGTAGACCTATTTTAGTCCTTTGTGGGAGGGGTGTTACAGACACATATACCACACAATTAAAAGTTCATGGATGATATATATTTGGTGGTATACTAAAAACAAGTTGCAAAGGAGAATATTTATGGTAAACATTTGATTTTATTCTAACTAATGATGCAACATATAATATAGCATGTTCTTAAATAAATATAGACATTTTTTATTTAATAAGTAATGGTTTAACAATTAATTGAAGTAGCTTTATAAATAATTCTACTAGACTATTTTGAGTATGTACATGAGCAATATGATGTTCAACATTAATTCCAATAAAAGTGCAAAAAATATCAAATACTTGAGAAGTAAACTCACCAGCATTGTCCATTCAATTTTGTTTGATTGGATAATCAGGAAATTATGCCCATAATCTGATAATCCGTGCTATTAATCTAGCAAATACAACATTTCGATTAGAAAGTAAACAAATATGTGACCATTTACTTGATGCATCAATCAATACCATAACGTATCTTTAGGTCCGCATGGTGGATGAATAGGTTCATATATTTCTCTTTGAATTTTTTCGAGAAAAGATAATGATTATATAACAACTTTTAATGAAGATGATTTGATATTTAATTTACATTGAGAACATACAATACATGGATTTTCACTTGATAAAAGAATCTTTAGATTCTTTAAAGGATACCTTTAATCAAGATAAGCATTATAATCTTCAAAATCATATTTATGAATAAAACTAGTCTCAACTATATTTTATTTCAAAGAGGTTTGATATAAATCTATAAGTTGTTTTAGCGTACGACAAATGCGAAACCAATAATCATGTATACTATACTTATGACACTTATCTTTAGGTTTTCTTGCCTTTTTTATTTTGGGTTCATTGTGTCTCCATTTCTAGTGGTAAGATGAATTGCCTTTTGAATGATTATCTCTTTTTCTTCTTTTCCATTTATTTTTTACATATTAATACCCTTGATACTTTTCTTGTTTTTTGGACAAAGGCTCCATTAACTTCAGAGAATGATTTAGAACTTATGAGATATGATTGATGATTTTTTATCAAAAGCTCATTATTTTGTTCAGTCACAAAAAGACATGAAATTAGTTCCGAGTACCCTTTGATATTATGTTCTCTATATTGTTGTTACAAGACAATATTTGAGGCATGAAAAGTAGAGAATGTTTTCTTTAACATTTGGTCTTCTTTGATATTTTTACCACACAATTTCAACTGTGAGGTAATTAAAAAAAACACAGAATTATATTCACTAACTAGTTTAAAATCTTGCAACCTTAGTTGCAACCAATCATAACAAGATTGAGGAAGTATGGTAAACTTTTGGTGGTCATATATTTCCTTTAGATTTTGCCACAGAACTATTAATCCTTCTTGGAGATGGTGGCGAATGAAAATCATTACTTTTGCTTTTGCACGATCTTGCAAGGATGTGCCATATTCTTCTTTAATGATCCCTCTTAGATTTATAGCTTCTAGATGAATCTCAACATTAAGAATCCATGACAATTAATTATTCCTAGAGATATCAAGAGCGGTAAATTCAAGTTTCGTCAGATTCGACATTATCTATATAAAATAAGGAAATAACTTATTAAAAAAATCATGAATATAAAAGGGGAAAGTTAGTGTTTTAAGACTGCTATTTATTTAGTATTTTTTTTTTAGAAATACTAGTTCTTCAAGAACTATATTTAATTTATTTGATTCTCAAGGAACTTACAATACTAGTTGTTCAGGAACTTTAAATTTTGATGAATAGAAAAGAAAAATTGCCAAAATAAGTTATAAAACCAAATATATTCTATAAAATATAAACAATAATGAAAAGAAAGAAAAACTTGAAATTGGTACAAGCCACACATAACATAGGAGTTAATGCAATCCAAGATTTCAATATATATTAGTTTGATTGTGCTGATAACGTGTTAAAAAATAAAAAACAAGTAAGAACATACATATTCATAATAAAAACTTAAAGTAGAAATTCATACCTTTTATTATATATTTTTTCAATACTGAAAATACAAGTAGTCTAAAAACATTAAAAAACACAAATATCATGAAAAATCAAGAAATTAAACCTAATAATAAGGAAATCCAATATACTCTAAAGGGCATCTAATATTTATAATTATATATTTTATAACAATTACAAGTCTTTCCAAGTTTTTTTTTCTTAAAATGATTGCCTAACTTTTACGAGGCATTTAGTAATTAGCTACACACTTTTCCTTGTCAATTTTCTTGTTATTTTAAAGGTGAAATGAGCAGTATAAAGTTGTTGCTACTTCCATGTAAAATTCATAACTAGTCACACTCATTGTAATTCCATCTTGAGGTTTTCATAGCCCCTCCATTTTTTTTTCACTCAACAAATTCCTGCTTGACATTTTGTTCAGCAGCTGATTAAATAATAATAATAATAATAATAATAATAATAATACCAAAACTCTGTTTACTGGGAGACAGAGAATAAGAATTTCTCATTTATGTATTATTTGATAAATGGACAAGTTATAATAAAACAATGAAGTAGAGATCAACAAAATTTAATATTTTATATATTTATTTTTTTATTAATATAAATATTCGGATTAGTTTACACACAACTCAATTAATATCACCCTACTTGTGCAAGTGTCCATTAAATTTAATACAAGGTAAATCTTTTATAAACAACTCCCTTGCTCCTATGCGAACGTGCCGTTGGCCTAAGGTCACTTGGACTTTGAAGAGGAGGTTGGAATGCTTCTTTCTTTCTTGTCTTTTGTGTATTCGGAAATTTGGTTGAATTGAATTGTTGCAAATTTCTGATTTTTATTTATTTTTTATTTTAAATTTTTTCAATGGGTTGATAATAAAAATAAATAAAAAATAAAAACTATATTGAAAAGCAATTTTTGCTGCACTGACAGTCACAGACATGCCCTCATTTCTGACAAAAATCACATGTCCACGGAGACAGCTTTAGACCCACTCACATACTCTTCACACATGGATGTGTGAGATGGAGCTAGAAGACAACTGCCCCACATTCTATCTCTCTCTCTCTCTCAAAAAATAAATAAGTAAAAAACAGAAAATGCCATCTGTATTATTTTCCCAGGTCAGGCCAGATTAGTTTAGTCACCATATTTATGATATGACAAACCTTCTTATCACTCCTGGCTGTCTTTCCATATGTTCTCTGAACTGAAGAGCATTTACTTTTCTTTTTTTTCTACATGTCTATTTTTCTTCTTGGATCTGGAGGGATTAATTCCTTTTCCTTTTGCATTGGAATTAGTTTCTTATAGCCAGGCAACTGGAATTAGAAGTGATGTTGTTGATCATAACTCTATTTGGCACTTTCTTGTGTTGTCGGATGTAATAGGACTACATATTGAGTCCCTTACCTTACCCTTTTCTTCTGGTTCTATTCAATTTACAAGCCATTCTGGTCGGTCCTCACTCTGAATAAGGTATCTTTCAATTCCATGTAATATTTGATTTGATTTGATTTTGATTTTCTGGGATTTTTCTTTTCTTTCTACTTTTCCTTTATTGCCGCAAAAGCTTAAGACTTTGGAGGATTTCATGGAAAATCCAAAATGGGCAATCATGTTGTAAGAGGAAAATTCGTGGGGTTGTGATTCTGGTGGTAAAGGCCACCTTTTTATCTTGTGGGTACCCATAAATGGCAAGCCTTTTCTTTCTTGAGCTGTTACTAGCTGGAAATCACTGATTTTGTAAGAGATTTTAAGGTGCCTAGTACATGGCAGATAAGCTGAAGGATTTTATCTGATATGTTGCTAAACTTCTGTTTTTGGAAATTCATTATTTGGATTTACATATATATGGAAAATCCTCCATTCTCTTTTGGTTTCTAGTGTTAATAAAAGCGTAGTTTGTGTTTTAGATTTTGCACAGAGGAAGAAAACAAATTGAATAAAGGGAGACTCTAGATATCATATTTTATTGATTGGTTTACTATAGAATTGCTCAGATATCTCATAAGTATATGCTTTTCAAGCACTGGTTCCAATCCATAGATTCAGAGTTTGGGGGAGATAGAGGCTTGAAATGTTGTAATTTTGTGGTTTGGATAGAGGAAGACCGAATTTACAAAGTGGAAGGACTGAACTAGGATAGTTGGGAAGAAGAGGAGATGGCTGCAAAACTTTTACATTCTTTAGCAGATGATAATCCAGATTTGCAAAAGCAAATAGGATGCATGACTGGGGTTTTTCAAATATTTGATCGTCACCAAGTCCTTACCGGTAGGCGCCTCAACCAGAAGAGGCTTCCTCCAGGTAATTCTCATTATCAGGTGTAGCTTAACTTTGTAGCATTCATTTCATTAATCAAGAGTCCTCATTTACTTGGTTAATATCTATTGCTTGACCCATCCTGAATCCTTTATCATCTCCAATGGCATGTGATGAGGAAAAAGAAAAAAAGAAAAACGAAACTGATTACTTTATTGCCCGGTAAAAAAATATGTTCTCAATCTACCCATCAAATGAGCTAATATTGATATTCTATATCGAGAAAATAAAAAAGAAAAAGAAACGAAAAGAATAGAAAAGAACATGACTCGTGTATCTGAATAGTTTATGCTTCTGATAATAAAAGTTTGTCTTTTGGATGTAAATTTCTTAGAGATCTTTCATTCTAACCTATGTTTTCAAATTATTGCCTATTGTTGTTTGGGGTGAATGTGAATAGATAAAGACATGTATTTGTACATGTTTTCTTGAATGCATGGCCAATGTGTTGTTTCCAACTGTTTTTTCGTTGTGCATTCATTTTTGCTGGTAAATTCTTGTAGCAATCATCACTTCATCTGCAGAGCTAACTCTTTCTCATAAACTTAACAAACTTTTATAAATAGACCAGTTCTAACTTGATAAATCATCTTTGTATGTAACTGAAGAAAATTAATTGCACATCTGCTGTTTGCGTATCCTTCAGTAGTTTTCCAAATTCCAGGTTGATAACAACGAATTGATTATTATTATTCCTATTTTTTTTGTTTTGGTTGTGAACTTAATCATTCAATCTGTCGCTGATGTTTCTGTGACAATGTAGGTGATTCCCACTTCAAAAATGGCAGCTCAGAAAGGGAATTTTTTAATGCATACAATCAGAACACAACAGTTGTAAGCATTCTTAGTTCCTGGAAATTTCATTAATTCTCCAAAGTAATTGGAAAAGATTCGGTCAAGCTATATGCCTAAACCAGTGTAGAATTGTGTTCTGATTGATTGTTGAATAACGTGTGCTCTGTGTTGCTCTTAAGTCTTCTTACTTTTTTTTTTATTTGCCTACAAAAGTCACTGTCAATTTGATTTTGTCCTCACACTGTTGCTTTTTCTACCTCAACTTTTTCTGTGCTATATTCTAGCCATGTCCTTGCATATCAGAGTGAATATGAACTATTGATTGCAGGACATTAATTTAAACAAGAATTTGAATGAGAAGCAAAGAATTTCTACAGAATCATCAAGAGCATCTTTCTCATCCTCTTGCTCATCTTCCATGTCCTCCTCTCTGGACTGCAATAAAACAGCTCAACCAGAAGCATCTTCCTTTGACAGAATTATCTTTCCTGAAACTCCCTCGAGGAATCCGGTTATAACTCAGCCAAGTACCTCTGCACATTTAGGGCGGCATTCTCTTGATCTTCGAGATGTTGTCAAGGATTCTATGTATAGAGAGGCCAGAGGGTTATCAGTCAAAACTACAGCTAAAGAAGAAGCAATGAGCCATATAGTGAAGCATAAAGATTCCCCGAGGGCATTACAGGCCTCCAAATCTGCAGATGGATCTTATAGAGTTGGTAACAAAGGAAAGAAAAATGCTCCTCCTGTCGAACTCAAGGAGTCTCTTAAAGTTCTTGCTAAACTTCATGAAGCACCTTGGTATTATAATGAAACTAAAGAGCGTCCAAGATCATCATACGAAGCAAAAGATGGATCTTGGCATACAATTCCAAAAGATGCTCCTCGGTTTTCCTGTGATGGGTGGGGGATCAATCATTTGTCATTTGAATCTCGAGATACCATCAAGTCCACCCCAAAACTAAAAGAGCTTCCAAGACTTTCACTGGATAGTAGAGTAATTTCAGTGAGTGGATCCAACATTGATTCTAGATCAAATTACCTTTCAAAAGATCTAGGAAGTAGCAGCAACTCAAATGAAAAGATCTTTACTCTGCAGCAATCAATGAAAACTCAGAAACGGCCTCCTAGTGTGGTAGCCAAGCTGATGGGCTTGGAAGGATTGCCAGATTCTGCGATCACCAGTCATAGTCAGCCAGGTTTGATCAAGAACTCATTGGTGGAACATGATGATTCCTTCTCGAGATCATTGAAAACAAACGATCTAAACCGACCAATCCATATTCCAAAGTCTCAGAGAAACTCGGTGAAAGATCCAATATCACCACGGTGGAAGAATCCAGATTTGGTCATGAAACCCATTTCAAGGCTGCCAATTGAACCAGCACCATGGAAGCAGCTGGATGGAAGTCGATGTTCTTTGAAACAACCTTTCAAGCCTGAAAAAGTTCCTGGGAAGGCACAAAATTTGTTCCCTTCAGTTTACAGTGAGATTGAGAAGAGATTGAAGGATCTCGAGTTCAAACAATCTGGAAAGGATCTTAGAGCTCTTAAACAGATTCTGGAAGCAATGCAGGCTAAGGGGTTCTTGGAGAATAGAAAAGAAGAACAAGCTTCAAATTCTGTACCCCTGAGAGATCATGAACCAAAATGTAGCAGTCCCAGTCAAAAGCCAAGGTTGCTAGGTCAACAAAACCAACAGAAAAATCATGCTGGTGTTCCCACAACCAGGGGTTCTGATTCTTTGAGGACTTGTGAATCCCCAATTGTGATCATTAAAACAGCTAAACTAGTTGAGAAATCTGGTATTCCTGCTTCTTCAGTAATTCCTATCGATGACCTTTCCAGCTTTCATAGAATTCCAACTGGTGGACATGCAGATAGTAAAAAGGGATCCAATAATAGCCGAACAGCTAAAGATCAATCTCCAAGAAACAGCCAGAGAGATTCTTTAGCCAGCTCCAGTGATAAGAGAACTGTTGTCAAGAAGAATACAAAATCAACACAATCCTTGACAAGATCCCAACAAGTGCCAAAAGAAAGCAACCCGAGCACAGCAAGGAGTTCAGGATCTGTGAGCCCAAGACTCTCACAGAAGAAACTTGAGCTAGAGAAGCGATCTTGTCCACCTACCCCTCCATCTGATACAAGTAAACAAAGAACGCAATCCAACAGGCAGCCAACAGAAATTGGTTCACCTGGTAGAAAACACAGGGTAAAATATCCCAAAGTGCCACCGAGTGATGACCAGTTAAGTCAGATAAGTAATGAATCAAGAACTTCGAGTCACCAAGGAGATGACATCTCTTTGCAGTCTGATGGCACTACTTTTGACTTGAAGACAGATATGGAAGTCACTAGTACTGAACGATCTACTGACAACTACAGTGGCCAGAGTCCAACCCTGAATGCTGCCAGTCGCTTAGTTTCTGGCTCATTACAGAAAGTAGGTGCTTTTGAACTTCTCTAGTCACTCAACTATTCTGATCATATAGTTGACACTTCGTTTTCCTTGTCTCAGAAATCAACTTTTATGTTTGAAGAGGATAGGACATCAGCAGAGCTTGCTGTTGTTGCCCCTGAGCATCCTAGTCCTGTCTCTGTACTTGATGCATCTGTATATAGAGATGATGCATTGTCTCCTGTAAAGCAGATGCCAAATTTGATCAAAGGTAAAATTTTGCTATGCCTAAAAAACTTATAGCTGGATGTGGCATAATATAAACTGATGTTGTGAGGACTTGCCATCATATATTGCTCAGATTAGACAACTTCATCTATAAAAACCTTTATGTAGGAATTAAGCACCCCCCTCTCAATTTAACCACATATTTATCTGGTCTAGTAACGTTGAAACCATGTATTTGTGGGGATAGATTCTCAACTTGCTGCATGTAGTTTTTATTTGGCCTCAAGTTTTTTGGTTTCCCTATTGGCTTCTAAAAAACCTATGTAGCATCTGTGTCTATATTCTTTGCAACATATTCAGGAAATTTATCAGGCAGTGAGGGAATAGCTGCTCATATTTATACAGTCAATGATTGAAGTTTTTGAGATTTTCAGGCAGTTGAACAGTGTCGTTAAAAAGTACTCATTGGACCTGTTATTAATAAAAAAGAAACTACGATGTTCCAAAGAAGAAGAAAAAAAGACAAACAGTTTCCTCATCATCATGTTCAAGTTGTCATTGTACTTGTCATTACTTTCATTCTGCTTTATCCCAACAACTGGTCAACAGACTCTGAGAGAAGTTCTTCTACAAAAAGAATGTTTTTCCATTGCTACATATTCTGTTTAATCTCGTTTGTTTAGAATAGGTTGGATATATTAGTTGCAACTGGAGAGCTATGTTTGATCCATGGGTCATCGTTCTAGTATGATTCTGGGTTTCGATACCTGGCCTAGGGCCAACTTTGTGTTGTAATAAATGGAGTATGTGGTAGCTACAGGTATAGAACAGAACATAAAACAATGAAACCTTTTGTTACCACTTACTTATTTTCTATTTATCATTGCAGGAGATGTCCCCAAAGATTTCCATTACCAACAGAGTGAAGATCAATGGAATCCTGCAGATAACTTACTGTCTAACAGTGTGGCCTCTGGCCTCTCCTCAGATATCAATCGCAAGAAATTACAAAAAATTGAGAATTTGGTACAAAAGCTTAGACAACTGAACTCCACTCACGATGAATCCAGCACAGATTACATAGCATCACTTTGTGAGAACACAAATCCTGACCACAGATACATTTCAGAGATTTTGTTAGCGTCCGGCCTTCTACTTAGAGACCTTAGTTCCGGCCTGTCAACATTTCAACTCCATCCATCAGGTCACCCCATTAACCCTGAGTTATTCTTTGTATTGGAGCAAACCAAGGCCAGCAATTTGGTTTCAAAGGAAGAATGCAGCCCTGGAAAGTCCTTCCATTCAAAGCCAAACCCAGAGAAGTTTCATCGGAAGCTCATATTTGATGCTGTTAATGAGATTCTTGTCAAAAAGTTGGCATTAGTGGAGCCCTCTCCTGAGCCATGGTTGAAGTCTGACAAGCTAGCAAAGAAGACCCTCAGTGCTCAAAAGCTTCTGAAAGAATTATGTTCAGAGATGGAGCAACTTCTAGTCAAGAAATCAGAATGCAGCTTAGAGGAGGAGGATGGTTTGAAAAGCATTTTGTGCTATGATGTGATGCATCGGTCAGAGAGTTGGATAGATTTTCATAGTGAGACTTCTGGCGTAGTGTTAGATGTTGAGCGTTTGGTCTTCAAGGATCTAGTTGATGAGATTGTGATTGGCGAGGCAGCTGGTATACGAACCAAACCTGGAAGAAGCCGTCGGCAGCTGTTTGGGAAGTAACTAGCTTGCGATCTGCAAAATAGTCTTCTAATTATTCTTTTAGTTTTTTTCCCTCCCCTTTAATGTTCTCCTCTCTTTTCTCATTGTGAGTTACATATATATTTATATTTTTTCCGTTGTTTAAAGCAAATAATTTGTGGCTAAGCACTGCAATTTTATGCTGGATTGTAAAGATATTAACTTTTCAGATTATCTCATCACATTAATAAGAAAAAATAAATCCAACTTTTGGTTTGTGCTTTTAAATTGTTTTGTTTTTATTTTTTGGATGTTGTGAATACACTCTAGACTTGATTCATGGGTGGTAGTCACTTTCAATAGCAAGAGCTAAATTACAATGGAAAACCTGATTCTTACAAAATCATCCATTCTA
>Ga0307508_10007361_pt1 | contig 10254 bp, 15 predicted proteins | sample 9_EM_MG_FD_203089 | JGI IMG/M metagenome (GOLD analysis project Ga0307508, IMG submission 203089) | Populus trichocarpa ectomycorrhiza microbial communities from riparian zone in the Pacific Northwest, United States - 9_EM | ecosystem: Host-associated > Plants > Roots > Unclassified | place...
GCGCTCCCTCTGCAGTGAATGTTCCATCGAAGTATTCACGTGCACTACACATCATCAGCTACAGGTACGATGTGTACAAACACACCGCCGCGGCCCTCCAATCAAACAGCACCACCACAAATGTAAAACCGGCAATACAGCAGCTCGCCCAGATCCTGCAGTATCTGGATGACGTACGAAATGCCTACACATCGTGCGCACCCCAGGGTGGCATCAATCAGAAGAATTGGTTTTGCCCAGAGCTCGAGTATCATATTTGGCTCGATTACACCGAGAAGTCTTATCACAACAGGGCTCGCACTTCCATGGAGAAGAAGGTCGGGGTTACATTTGAATACGTGCAGAAGAGAGAAAAGCCGGACATCTTTGATTTCCGTAAGTCCATTCAACAATGCAACTGGAAAACTCTGAAATCCAAATATGCAGTTGAATGGGATACGTACCTTGAAAAGCATAACGAACGCTTTGACATGTGTGGTCTCAAGATCACACTTGGGAAAAATGAGCCACCTGTGCCTCAAGCTGCGCTTGACTTATTTAAAGCGATCATCAGTGATTTGGAAACGGAAAACACGAACAACAAGGGCAAGGGCAAGGCCGCCGCCGCCGCCGGTGGTCTAGTGGCAGAGGAAATTAAGAAGGGGAGCATGAAAAGGAGGACGACAAAAAAAAATGAAAAGAATGCGAAGAATGATGCGGCGGAACACCTTCAATCAAGAATCGAGGTGAGGACAGGCAAATTAAATGCGCGGAAGCAACGGCTAGTCGGAGTGGGCAAGGATGAGGGCGAGGGCGAAATCAACATGCTGGATGAGGAGATTCCGGAAGGTGGGCGAGATATACAGGAAGCGCAACAAGTACGTTCATTTTTTAGTCTCCATTGCGTTCCAGCCTCAATTGTTTTATTTGTGCTTCCTGTATAGCGCCGCGCCTCCCAGCAGGAGCAATGCAGTATGGCGTACGAGAACATATCTGCACACAACAATGATGAAAGCAGCACCCGAAACATCTGGAACCAGAGATATGAGGAGCTATGCAAGTTTACTCGCAGCAGGCTAATCGAACTTTGCAATATCGACATCCAGGAGATAACAGACAACCAAAGCCTCCAGGCATGGCACCAATCAGTTGACTCAGAAAGTCCCGATGCAGCCGAAATATTGGGCCACCTAACCATTCTGAGGTCCATTACCTGGCCCGGGGGAGGGGATATCACCACTCTGAATGATACCCTGCAAACAATCGGAAGGGCAAACATGAACCTTGTTCGGCCAGTCCACCGAAATGAGAAGGTCACAGAGCAACAGGCATTGGGGGGACATAATGCATACATAGAGCGGTCAACGCATATGCATGTTGATGAGGTGGAAGGCGTATCAGGGCAGGAGTGCAACAAGCTGCCATCAGCTATTGGTGAAAACAGGATGCAAGCGGAAGGGGATCTGAATATGGACGAGGAAAGAAGCATGAGCCTAGGTGAGAACGAGACCACTGATGGGATGCACGGTTTGTTTCGCGAGGTTGGAGAGGATGCTTGGACGGCCACGCAGATGGCGCCAAATGTGGAGGTCGAGTCAGAAAGTAGTTGTGCTGCTCAGGTTGATGGCACGAGGACCCCTGGATCCAATGTAGTGCTGAAGCGGAAGAGGGAAACCTCGATGGGATCAACGTTCTTGGAGGTGGTACTTCATTCGGTTCACCGTTACAGTTCTAACGTCCTTACAGAACCATAGGATGGAGGTACCACAAAGAAGACCAAGCATCGCAGCTTGTTTCCTGAGATCACACATAATCCATTGGAGTCAATCACTATGGCATCTATTCTTGAATACGCTAGTGACGATGACACCGGGCCACATGCTGCTCTTCCACCATCACCCCGAACTGCTCTTCCATCTGGTCAGGTGTTCTTGCCATCCAGCGACCCATTCACGGCAGCATTTCGTCCGCTGGGGGAGAAGAAAACACTGTAGTTTAATCACATTGAGCACAATACCCTTACACCACCACCACCACCACCACCACCACCACCACCACCACCACCACCACTACTACTTGTACAAAACTGTAGTTTCCGGCTAGCGACAGTGTCAGGATCCTCGTGTAACCAATTCCAATTCGAGGACAGAGGCTTGGGCAACACGGCACATCATGGCGAGAGCCACTTGCACCAATCGTCGACAGAGCAGAAGCTGCACTGAGTAGTTGAACAACCACTAATTGGGCCACAACTGAGGTGGCATGCAGGAACGCATGGGGCATGACTCTTGGGAGATGGAGAGACAAAATACAGATGCAGCGCTACAAGAGATTGATCAACAAGCTGGAGACAACGATGCGACTCGATTTGGGCTTGACAGGAGCTTCCAGGGAATTGGATCCCCTATCCTCTCCAGAACAGATGGCTTGTGACGATCCGGCGGCATAAGACTCAGACATGAACACAGTGATGAAGTGGGTTGTGACGGAAGTGGGACGATGTACTAACCATCATTTTTCAAAGATCTTTGTTTCAAAACCGCTGTGTATGCGGAACGAAAGTAGTCGTTGTGGGGGTCGTATTGGTTGGGTTCTGAATCATGCTCCTAGCATACTGTGGGAACGAAAAGTGCTTGCGAAGTTCTTCAAGAACTTGGTGGTTGTATCACGGCGTGAATAAAACCACGAGCAGTGGATTTGTTTTGTGAGAAAATTTACAATATATAATAATACATAATGCACCATAAGACAGAACAATGTGGTAAAAATTTCCCGCTTCACATTTAACCTCCAACATCATTCGACTTCAGGCATGTCTGCGACCCGCGCCACACCCGTGAGCTTTCCTGCAGAGAAGGCGATCAAAAAAGGCATGCTGGAAAAACTGTTGTCCAAGCGAAGCTACGTGGATTCAAGCTCGAATGTACTGGTCCTCCTACCAGGAGGAAACGCACCTACGTCAGTAGTCCATGTTCCGGAGAAGTATTCAAGGGTCCTTCACATCATAAGTTACAGGTATAGTCTATGCGAAAGTTATGGGTTCCAGGTCCTCACGCCTCCCTGCTTTAATCATCCATAGGTACGAGGTTTATCGACATGCCACTACAGCCATTCAAGGCGCCAACACCAGTGTAGACACCAAGTTGGCGACGCAGAAATTGGCCCTCGTATTATACTACCTGGACAATGTACGAACCGCGTACATGGCGCGCGCACGCCGAGGCAAAGTGGGAGACGACACTTGGTTCTCCCCCGAGCTTGAATATCATTTGTGGCTTGATTACAGCGAAAGAGCATACCACAACATAGCATGTGCTTCCATCGAGAAGGGGCTGGGCGTTACGTTCAAGTATGTGCTGGAACGAAAGAAGCCCGACATCTTAACCTTTAGTAAGTCGACCAGTCAAACATCCGGGTTGCAACCCCTGATGATCTTAACACGAAGTCGACTGGGATGAATACGTGCGAATGCAAAACGTGCGGTTTGACATGTGTGGTCTCGGGATTACACTGGGACAAAATGAGTCACAGGCGCCACAAGCGGCATGCGACCTAGCGAAGGCTATCCTGAACGATTTAGGGGCCATGGAGAAGAAGAACATTGGTCAGCTGGAGGCTGGGGATGAGGCAGAGGCAATCAAAGAGAAAGTGAAGAGTCCGGCCAGGTCAGACACAACGCAAGCAACGGATAGCAGAGCCGAGGGAATGAAATCAGCCGTGGAGACGCAGCGGTCTGTAGAAGAGGACCAGGACAACAGTGGAAACGACGACAGTGGGATGGTTGCAGATAACAGCATGAGGGGCGAACTATCACAGGCGTCTGACGATGAAGATGCACTCACTATGCAGGCGATCGATGCGGAGGAAAGGCAAGAAGTAAGTACCTGTTTTGTTTTCCCTGGGTTTCAACCGCACATGTTTCGGCTTTCTTATTTTCCTCGCGACCCTTTCTCCATAGCGTCGTTCCTCCAAGCTGAAGCACTCCCGGACGAGGCGACACAACCCATCACTCGGAAAGCAAAGGCAAGAGGCGATTGCTGGCGACACTATCTGGAGCACGCGGTTCGGAAGACTACATACATTTATCCACAACCGCGTGGTCGAACTTTGCAACGTCGACATCAACCAGATTCATGACGATGAAAGTCTCGAGGCCTGGCACAGATCAATTGACGTCACTGATCCTCGTGCATCCGAAATATTAGGGTACATACTCTTTCTCAGGTCGACCAGCAAGCTGCAGGAAGAAAGTAATTATCTCAAGAATTCCATTTGTATGATCGGCGAAGAGAACAAGCAAGCTTTGCTACAGCGACTCGATGAAAAGCGGTGGGCTGCTGAACAATCCAAGCAGGAGAGGATGGAGGAAGATCCCGAAGGCAGGATGGTTGTAGAAGTGGAGAATGCAACACAGGCAGAAGGCCCAGGGGGGACAGGAACCGATCAGGGGTTGCATGCCATGGTCGCGATCATCTCAGATGACGCTGTAATGACCGAAGGACCCAACTCGGAGCCGATAGTGGCGGTCTCACAGGTCGACGGTGGCGATGGCGATGGCATCAGTACCCAAACAGATACGGTATTCAAGCGAAAGAGGGTGTCTTCGATGGCTGCAACGCTGTCAGAGGTTAGTATTCCTTAAACTTCTCGAATGTGCCATTTAGTCTTGTTGAATGTGCCACTGCAGCAGGGCGTAACGTCAAAGAAGGCAAGAGATCAGACTTCAATGGGGAATCCATTGGCGGAGCTCGGCATGGATTGTATCTTCGACTTTTCTGAGAACATTGGTAGTAGTAGTTCTGGCGCTGGTTTGGAACACCACGCCCCATCCACCATGGAGGGTAAGAAAACTTTCTAATTGTGTTCACGTCTTGTACAGGCAGCAGAGAAATGATCATCGCACACCGATATTTCATAGATTGCAGGAATGAAAGAAATGATACCGAGACCCAGGAATCTGATGTTGACACCCATTCCCACCCAAAACGCACTCGAGGGCGTCCTCGGAAGGTGCTTCGCGGACACAGAAAGATAAATGCTGCATCTTCTCAGCGAAGGCCGACAAGCCACGAGCAATCATATCCCAGAGTGATAGTTCATGGGAATCCAAAGAAGAAGATTCACATTGTCTCCCCTGATCATCTTTCGGTGGATGCATCCAGTGGCTCAATTGAAAGCGATGTGCTAGAACACACCATGAATGATCCCAAAGTATGGCTGAAACACGCTGCAGCGCATATGAAGAGTGCAGCAATTGGTGGAAACTTAGTGATGACGCAACAGGTCAGTGCCTTGTGCCTTGTGATCATTTTATTGCATTCATCTTTATGAAACCTCTGAAGATCATTGAGATCGGAAGCTATGTGGCGTCCCACGTAGAGGCGAGCAACATACAAGCATGGTACCAGGTAGGCACCTCCGTTCTTGTGGTTGTAGTAGTAGTTGCATATCAGAGGCATTCCTGGGTTGTCTTTGTTCTTACCACCCATCCATCCTATAGAACCTAGACCTGCAGGACGACTTGATCGCGCTGGTTCAAGCGCTCTTAACTATCAATGCTGATTTCGGACTGGCGTTGGAGTGGCAGGCTGCTTTGAACAAATTCTTGGACCTTGGAGCGATGATATATCAAGCGCAGAAAGAATCGAAAGGCAAACCCGACGAGCTTGGTCGTGTGGTGCGTCGCGAATTTCTTCGTGCACTGGCTGCTGCGCTTCCGTGCTTAATATTATATAGGAGGCACATATGCTGCACACAATCGAAGCACAGCGGAAATGCAGGAAAGAAGCGACAGTCGATGCACAACTGCGCACCCTCCAGCACGTGAGTAGTAGTATCACACTGGAATCAACGGAAATGAACACCGCCCAGCCAACATATAAGGCCGCAAGAAACTCAGTTCTCATTCATTTCTCCGATCTGACTAAAAAGAAAAAGCTCAATACCCAGCACCTCCGAAGCTTCAAAAGATGGGCCTCACTAGTTGCAAATGAAGAGAAGGCTAAATAAATCAATTAGGCCAGTAGAATATGGGACATGGCGCTAGAGCCTTTTGCGGGGCGTTATGTACTGCCACATGAGGTGTTTTGCAGGATTTGACGGGTGAATATGTTATCTGAAGCTTTCCTGGTTGAGAATTTGTTGACTGAAACTTGAAGTATGTGTGAACGTGCTTACTCCTCCAGTATGTAGACGTGAATAAGAATTTCGTAGGGATTGGAACGAGTGTGTAAACCTTGCATACATGACACTTGGCAAGAGTTGGGCCTCGTTCAGGAATCGCTCAACGAGGCTGTCATTGAAGGCACTGTCTTGAGTGGCTAGAAAAACCAGTGCGTAAGAGACGAGATGGCATTCGTTGTTGTCGAGTATATAAATTGCTTCTTCGTTCATATGTTATGAATCGGAATTCCTCACGTGTCACGCCAAATGTGATTTGCAAGTATGGGGACACATATAAATGGGCAGAAGACTTGAAGGAATTCTTGGATACCAGCGACGAGGATGAACGGATGGATTGTGTGGCTTGGGTTATTCAACTAACACGAGGCTCACTGTTGACCGAATTGTAGTGCCTAGCACGCACAACGATTGGCTCCTCGTCTGTCACCAGCGACACTTCTCCGTTCGGTATTCACTTGCACCTCTTACCAAATCTTTCTATCCGTCCACCATCATTTCACTTCACTCTGTTATGTACCTGTGGGGTCATGTGCATGAGTTGATGATGTATTGTCGAAATATGCTGTAATCCGCACCCGAAGGAAGTGCCCTGAGCAGTCCAATAACAGTAAGTAGGTACTAGGTTGACGTTTTGCTAATTTGAAGTTGAATACGTCGGTTACAAGTCCAAGAAAGGACGGTGTGTCGGTTCGTCCACCACCACCCGCCCTGCTACAATCGCGGCGATAGTTACAGTTCGCACAGTACAAATGATTCGGTTTTGTGCGAGTTCAGTGGCTGGGAGCAATGCTGGACATCATTTGTGCTAACTTTCGTTACACAGGTATAAGAGAGAGAAGACAAGGAATTCCACCAGCTTGCCACCTGAGTGAGATAATATTCCGTTGTAGAATCACTTAACGCTTGGTCCTAGTTGCCTGTCACCACAGATTATGCTTAGTATGTGCGTTCGAACTCGGTCTTTCATTTATATAAAGGTGGCCGGACATTCTCTTTCGGTTCGCGGCAAATCTCTCTCCAGTTCCGCGTCCATTCCTCTATCGTGTTGCAATTTCACTTATGCATGCGGATCCACTGCGGGTGTTCCCAGTCTTTGGAAGTCGCTCCGGTAGCGTGAAGAGAAACATTATTTTGTAAATAGGTATTTACAAAACAGGAACTACGGTGATGTGGGAAGAAACGGAAGGGGTTGGGAAAGCGCGGAACGCTACCGACCCGGAGCGGAAGCCTGTGCCTGCCGGGTGGTACGTGAGCTGCGATCCCCGATGTGTAGGAGTGGGCCGATCAAGGTTGATATTAATTCGTGGGAGGCAGGCGCTTGCGCTTTAGCGGGACATTGTAGGCGGAGTTGGAGGGGGGAGGGAAGAGAGGAGGCCGGCGGGGAGGGGGAGGGAGGAGGATGTTACTCGAGGAAACTGGGTGAGGTGAGGGAAGAGGTTGTGTGCGGAGCGGGGGTGTACCTTGGTTGATCGCCGTGTGGGGCGTGGGCGATGTTCAGCGGGCAGGGGGGCGGTTGACGGAGAGATCGTCGAAGTCGGCAATAAGGTTTCGGAGGGCGTCTGGGACAGGGAACGATGGGAGGAGGTGATGTACGGGGGGATATATTCCGCGCGAAAGGCTGTCTGCGGGGTTGACAGCGCTGGGGATGTAGCGGGTGTGGAGTGTGCATCGTGCTGTATCCAGGGCGGCATGTATGTGCTTGAAAACATCGTTGGTTGGTTTATTGCGGCTGCGGCCTCTGCGCCAACCTTGAAAAGCGTCGCTGGCTATCTTCCCAACTCCTAAGCCTCGTCTCCAGATCCATCGATCATCGGGATCGCTCATTGAACCCTCGCCTGAGGGGAAGATAGTTTGCATGGGGTCAACTCAGCGCGGCCCTCAACGAGGCCCAGTCCGACCGTGCCACCATTGGCATCCCCTGGCCGCTTGTTTCACACGACTCTCTTCTACTGCACCCCTAAAGGCTGAATAGTCTCGAGCGATGCATCGGCATCGCTCAACCCTCGTTTGAGGGGGGGATATTCTGCATTGGGACCGAGTGACTCGCTGAGGGTCAATCCAGCGCCCAGCGGTGCGCCTACTAGGGCCTCCTTTGAGGCAGGTTGGCCCTCGATCATGAGGCTCGGTCCAACCATGCCACCATTAGCATCCCCAGGCCGCTTTGTTTTACACGACTGTCTTGCATCCCTAAATAGTCTCCAGCGATGCATCGGCATCGCTCAACCCTCGTTTGAGGGGGAGACGGTCTGCATGGGGACTGAGTGAGGGTCAACCCAGCGCCCAGCGGTGCGCCTATATGGCCCCCTTTGAGGCAGGTTGGCCTTCGATCAGGCTCGGTCCGACCACGTCGTTGCATCCCCCGGCCCGCTTTGTTTCGCACCATTGTCTTCTTTCCGGCTGCACTACATCACTTGGCGAAAGTCTGAACCCCTGGGGTCCCCAGCGATGTATTCAATGATTGGCATCGCTGAACCCTCGTTTGAGGGGAGAGACTGTATGCCATGGGATCGAGTGAGGGTCAACCCAGCGCCCAGGTCATCCCACCATGCCATAATTTAACATTTTTTTAAATCCATTTTTTTTTCCTTTATAGGGTAGAAAAACCTTAAGTAGGACAATCAACGCGACTAGGTACTAATGGGGGCACCCGTGCCCCCTTCCGCTTCCACAACTGCGCGAATGGCTCAGCGAGCAGGCTTAGGGCCTCCCGCCGATCCCTCCGTTCCCGCCGGAGGTCTTAGATGTACCAGCCTTCGAATCAGCTTTGGCAGTTCTGTCGGGCCCGAGACGCTCACGGAGGCGTTGGGTGTGTGCGCGCTGGATGGGTGGATTGGAGTCCGGCTCAGAGAGGTTACTGCTAGTATCACCAACGAGTTCGTCGAAGTCAGTGGCCGTGGCGATGTCGTGTGCGAGACCGGCGGGAATGTGGTGGCTCGAGAACGGACCGTACAGGTCGTCGTTGTCGTCTGAGTCGTGGTACATCATGGGCAAGTGTGCTATCAATCGCGGTGCTGCGGTCTGATCACTAGGGCGGATTAGATTTATGGTTTAATTATGATTTTAGTATTTACAAATATGGACTTAGTATGAACAAATTGTTGACGGGCGTAACCGAGCGTGACTCGATGCGTTTGTCACCGCACCAATGTCTCCAGACGTTCCTGGAAGCGTCTCCTTCGGGCATAGCCCTTGCGCTTCCTAAAACGGAACGTCGGGTTTCGAGACTACCGGCCCGCCACACGCACTCACTCCCACTACATAACATGTTCCATTTTAGTTCTGTTTAGCGCTCTATGCGACCTGGTTCAGGGGCTGACTTACGACACGGCAAGAGACCTTGCAAGCGAGGTAATTTAGAAAAACTTTCGCGCGGTTCCATTTGCAGGCCCTCAGGGCCTGTGCCTCAACATTTCGCGTAAGGAAAAAACCCTCCTCCAGTCGGAGTCGGGGAGGGACTTAACGCCATGATTCTGTATGATTCTTATTGTAAATGCACATCGGACATGATTCTACTTGCGCCCTCCATAGCAGATCTCCTGTTCTAAGAACACTGACAAAAGACCGACCTTGGTAACGTCCATACCATACCCAATGTACTAGCACTCGCAAACGAAACAGACCTTCATCCAATAACGGCGCATCATGGTTGTAGTATGTGGTCATCATAAACTTCGTGCCAAAGTGGTTCTCGAATACAGTCGTACCCTGATCCAGTGCGAGAGCAACTTGGAGACATTCCTGGAAACCAGCCTTGACATCGCAAGAGTGGAAAACATATGGTCATACATGGATTGTGTCAAGATCAGTGGCGTCTGAGTGATTGAACGTACCACACTGTCGAAGAGATGACTTGGGTCTAGCCTTGGCAGTAGTACCAGGGTTAACTTTTCTGAGTGTTTGATGAACTGGCGAGTCCACGGTGGGTTTCGACGAAGGCGGTGATGGTGGGGCGATCATATCGGGCCTGCGTAGGTGCGTCGCATTCCAGTGGAGGACTTTGCCTGAAAGTCCAATCCCAGTCTTTTTGGTCATTTTATCTATTGTAGCGGCGTGCTTGCGCCAAGTCCCCGACTCCATGGAAAGCCAATTTGG
>Ga0307508_10007362_pt1 | contig 10254 bp, 8 predicted proteins | sample 9_EM_MG_FD_203089 | JGI IMG/M metagenome (GOLD analysis project Ga0307508, IMG submission 203089) | Populus trichocarpa ectomycorrhiza microbial communities from riparian zone in the Pacific Northwest, United States - 9_EM | ecosystem: Host-associated > Plants > Roots > Unclassified | place...
TGTACCGCGAGGCGCTGGACCGGCTGGGCGCCCAGTCGGTATCGGCCAGGAAGACCGAGGAACTTCTCGGCGCGATTCGCAAGGAGCTGTGAGTGCACCACCACGTACGCGACCACATACGCGACCACATACGCAACGGCATGCCCGCCACCGATCTGGGCACCAAGGGCTGGCGCAAGCCCTGGAGCGACGACGCCGGGGGCGCCTGCGTCGAGGCGAAGAAGCTCAACGACGGCCGGGTGGCGCTGCGTCAGTCCACCGATCCGGACGGGCCGGCCCTGGTCTTCCCGCCCGGGGCGATGACCTCATTCGTCGACGGCATCAAAGCCGGTGCCGCCGATTTCCTCTGCTGATTTCCTGACCCTGGAAAACCCATGACGAACCAATTACCCGATGGAGGGACCGCGTTGCACGAGAACGGCTGGTCGGCCGACCGTATCGACACCCAGAGCGCGCATTCCGCGCGTATCTACGACTACATCATCGGCGGCAAGGACTACTACCCGGCCGACAAGGAGGCCGGCGACGCCATGACCGTCGAGTGGCCGGCCCTGCCGGTCCACATGCGGGCCAACCGTGACTTCATGCACCGGGCCGTGCGCTACCTGGCCGAGGAGGCCGGCATCCGGCAGTTCCTCGACATCGGCACCGGCATCCCCACCTCGCCCAACCTCCATGAGATAGCCCAGGCGGTCGCCCCCGACTCCCGGATCGTCTACGTGGACAACGACCCCATCGTCCTCACCCTCTCCCAGGGCCTGCTCGCCAGCACCCCCGAGGGCCGCACGGCCTACGTCGAGGCCGACATGCGGGACCCGGCCGCCATCCTCGCCGCCCCGGAGCTGCGGGAGACCCTGGACCTGAGCAAGCCGGTGGGCCTGACGGTGATCGCCATCGTCCACTTCGTCCTCGACGAGGACGACGCCGTCGGCATCGTCCGCCGCCTGCTGGAGCCGCTGCCCCCCGGCAGCTACCTCGCGATGTCCATCGGCACCGCCGACTTCGCCCCCGACGAGGTCGGCCGGGTCGCCCGCGAGTACGCCGCCCGTGGCATGCCGATGCGGCTGCGTACCGAGGCCGAGGCCGAGGAGTTCTTCGAGGGCCTCGAACTGGCCGGCCCCGGGGTGGCCCAGGTCCACAAGTGGCGCCCGGACGGCACCGGCAGCGGCGCCGAGCCCATCAGGGACGAGGACATCGCCATGTACGGGGCGGTCGCCAGAAAGCCCCTGTGACCGCTGTCATGCCGGTACGGATCGAACCGGCCGGACTGGGCCGACCTGCGCAAGGTCCTAGGGCCTGCCCGGCCGGTCTTGGCCGGGTCCGCGACGCCTGGCGCGGCACCTCGCGGCGTTGCCGAGACGCCCTCAGGAAACCACCCTGAGGGCGCTCCGGCGCCTTGCGATGCACCACACCAGACGCCGCGGCCTATCCGACCAAGACCGGCCGGACAGGCCCTAGCCGATCACCCCCGCTACTGGGGCGAACGCGACCTCCGGTCCCTGCACCTGACCGCCCTGGTGCAGGAGTTCGGTCCGACATGTCTGGTCGCCCGGGCCGGGGACGGGATCCGCGGATACGTCTTCGGGTTCGTGACCCCGGCCGGCACCGGGTGTATGCATCTGGCCGCGATCTGCCGCTCCTACCAGACCATGGTCTGACGTAGAGTCAATTCCCGTTACTAGTACGGGAGTTCGACCTCCGAAGGGTCCGTGGCCCCTATGCTGTGCGTGCCCGTAAGGGCGGTGGGGGCTGAGGTGTCGGGAGGGGATTGTGGCAGCGCTGGAGCCGGAGGACCCGATTTCGGTCGGGACCTACCAGTTGCTGGGGCGCCTGGGGGTGGGCGGCATGGGCCGGGTCTTCCTCGGACGGTCGCCGGGCGGGCGGGCGGTCGCGGTCAAGGTGGTGCACGCCGAGCTGATCCGCCGGCCGGAGTTCCGCTCCCGCTTCCGCCGCGAGGTGCAGGCCGCCCGTCAGGTCAGCGGGGCGTTCACCGCCCCGGTCATCGACGCGGACCCGGACGCGCCCCTGCCCTGGCTGGTCACCAGCTACATCGCCGGGCCGTCGCTCCAGCAGGCGGTCGCCGACCACGGGCCGCCGCCCGCACCCGTCGTCCTGGCCCTGGCGGCCGGGCTGGCCGAGGCGCTGATGTCCATCCACGCGGTCGGCCTGGTCCATCGCGACCTCAAGCCGTCCAACGTGCTGCTCGCCGAGGACGGACCCCGGGTCATCGACTTCGGGATCGCCCGCGGCCTGGAGGTCAGCTCGATCACGGGGACCGGGCACGTGCTCGGCTCCCCGGGCTACATGTCCCCCGAGCAGGTCAACGGCGGCGGCGTCACCGCGGCGAGCGACGTCTTCGCCCTCGGGGCGGTCCTGGCGTACGCCGCGACCGGCGCCAACCCCTTCGGCGAGGGACCGACCCCCGCGCTGCTGTACCGCGTGGTCCACACCGAGCCCGACATCCGGACGGTCACCGATCCGGGCCTGTACGCCCTGATAGCGGCCTGCCTGGCGAAGGACCCGGGCCGCCGTCCCACGCCGCGCGAAGTCCTCGCCGCGGCCGCCCCCGGCGCCGGCCGGGTGACCGACACCCGCCACTGGAAGCCCGCCGCCGGCCACACCCGGGCATTCGCGCCCGGCACCGACCTCGCGAACCCCGTCGCCCGGGGCGCTCTCCCGACGCGGCCGGGCGCCGCGCCGGCACCCGGCGGCCGTACCCGGCGGGCCCTGCTGCTCTCGGGAGTCGGCGTCGCGGCCGCCGCAGGCGTCACCTTCGCCGTGCGGCTCACCGGATCCACCGAGGACCGCACCGCCGCGGCCGGGGCGAAGGTGGGCGGATCCTCGCCCTCCCCGTCCCGGGCCTCCGGGGTGTCCGTACCGGAGCCGCTCGGCGCCTGGCCGCTCACCGAAACCACCGGCACCTCCGCCGCGGACACCGCCGGCTACCACGACGGCGCCGCCAGCGGGGTCGGGTGGGGCCTGGGCAAGGACGGCGCCGCCCAGTTCAACGGCGTCAGCAGCCAGATCCTCACCGACGGCCCGGTGCTCGCCACCGGCAGCGGCCAGAGTTTCACCGTCGCGGCATGGCTCTGCCTGAACGCCTTACCCGACACCTTCGCCACCGCCGTCAGCCAGGACGCCACCACCGCCAGCGGCTTCTACCTCCAGTACTCCTCCGACGAACAGCGCTGGGCCTTCGCCCGCCCCGGCGTCCGCGCGCTGTCGTACAACGTTCCCTCCGCGGGCACCTGGACGCACCTGACGGGCGTCTGCGACGCGGCCGACGGCCAGTTACGCCTGTACGTCGACGGCTTCCAGCAGGGCGCCACCGCCGACACCGACCCCGTGGACGCCCCCGGTTCCCTCATGATCGGACGCGCCACCTACCAGGGCAAGGCCAGCGACTTCTTCCCCGGCGCCATCAAGGACGTGCGGGTCTTCGACCAGGCCCTCACCCTGGCCCAGATCAAGACCCTGAGCTGAGTCCGCCACATGGCGTAATCAATACCGCCGTCAAAGGAAGGCGGAATTCATCGGCCCGTGGTCGGGGAATTCGAAAACGAAAACCTCTATACTGACCTGTGAAGTCGTGAAATCGGTCCCGAGACGCATCGGATATCTCTGATGAAAGCGACGCGGGAGTTCGAGGGGCTTTCCGCCATCGTGACGGGCGGGGCGTCCGGAATCGGCCTGGCCACTGCCCGGACCCTGGTGGCCCGCGGTGCCCGCGTGGCGGTCCTCGACCTCCACCTCGGCCTCGATCCCGGGCCCGTGTACGCGATCCGGGCCGACGTGGGGGACTCCGCGTCGGTCACCGCCGCCGTCGGCCGGGCGGTCGAGGAGCTCGGAGGCCTGGACGTCCTGGTCAACAACGCGGGGATCGACGCCCGCGGGACCGTCGAGGACAACCCGGACGAGGAATGGCACCACGTGCTGGACATCAATGTGCTGGGCATCGTCCGCACCACCCGGACGGCCCTGCCGCACCTGCGCGGCTCCGCGAACGCGGCGATCGTCAACACCTGCTCGGTCGCGGCGGCCACCGGACTGCCGCAGCGGGCGCTGTACGCGGCCAGCAAGGGAGCCGTGTTCGCACTGACCCTGGCGATGGCGGCCGACCACATCGGCGAGGGCATCCGGGTCAACTGCGTGAACCCCGGGACCGTGGACACCCCCTGGGTGCGCCGGCTGGCCGAACAGACCGACGACCCGGAGGCCGAGCTTGCCGCCCTCAGCGCCCGCCAGCCCAGCGGCCGCCTGGTCACCGCCCAGCAGGTCGCGGACGCCATCGCCTATCTCGCCGGACCGCTGGCCGGCGCCACCACCGGGACGGCGCTCGCGGTGGACGGCGGTCTGCGAGGCATCCGGCTGCCCCGGGAAGGTCTCGCACCATGAAGCGCGTCGCCGCTCTCGCCGCGTCCCTCGCACTCGGATGCGGGCTCGCCGCAGCCGCCACCGCCTGCGGCGACGGCGGCCAGGGCGATGCCGGGAGCGCCTCCGGCAAGGTCGGCGTGGTGCTGCCCCTGCTCACCTCGCCGTTCTGGGAGTCGTACAACAGGTATGTGCCCCGGCAGGCCGCCGTGCAGGGCGTCGGCATCCTCCCGGCGGTGAACTCCAACTCCGATCCGAGCAAACAGATCACCGACATCGACAACCTGCTGACCCAGAACGTCAAGGGCCTGGTCGTCTCCCCGCTCGACTCGGCGGCGATCACCGCCGGGCTGAACGCGGCGCAGCGCAAGGGCGTGCCGGTGGTCGCGGTCGACGTGGCGCCGGACAAGGGCAAGGTCGCGATGGTGGTCAGGGCCGACAACCGCGCGTACGGCGAGAAGGCCTGCCAGCAGATCGGCGGCGAGGTCACGTCGGGCAAGGTGGTGCAGATCCAGGGCGACCTGGCCTCGGTCAACGGCCGGGACCGCTCCGACGCGTTCAGCGCGTGCATGAAGAAGAACCACCCCCGCGTCAGGGTGCTGCAGATCCCGGCCGGCTGGCAGGCCGAGAAGGCGGCGGCCGGACTGGAGGCGCTGTACACGGCCAATCCCGACATCCGGGCCATCTACATGCAGGCCGGCGGTGTGTACCTGGCGCCCACCCTGAGCACCCTCAGGCGGCACAACGCGCTGGTCGCGGCCGGTGACCCCCGGCACATCGTGATCGTCTCCAACGACGGCATCCCGCAGGAGCTCGACGCGATCCGCAAGGGCCTGATCGACGCGACCGTCTCCCAGCCCGCTGATCTCTACGCGAAGTACGGCATGTACTACATCAAGCGGGCGATGGCCGGCGACACCTTCCACCCGGGCCCGACCGACCACGGCAGCACCATCGTCGAGCTGCCCGGCGGAATCCTGGAGGACGAGCTCCCGGCACCGCTGGTGACCAAGGCCAATGTCGACGACAAGGCGCTGTGGGGCAACCAGATCGGCCGGACGTCGTGAACGCCCCGGACCCGCGTCCGGTGGCCGAGGCGCGCGGCATCACCAAGCGCTTCGGGCCGACCGTGGCCCTGGACGACGCCGGCATCACCGTCCGGTCCGGTGAGTCGCACGCCCTGGTCGGCCGCAACGGGGCCGGGAAATCCACCCTGGTGGCGATCCTGACCGGGCTCCAGCGGCCCGACAGCGGGACGGTCCGCTTCGACGGCGGGCCCGCGCCGGACCTCGCGGACCGGGAGGCCTGGCAGCGTCACGTCGCCTGCGTCTACCAGCACTCCACGGTCTTCCGGGATCTCACCGTCGCCGAGAACCTCTTCGTCAACCGCTACCCCGCCGGACGCGGCCGGGCGATCAGCTGGCGGCGGATGCGCCGCGCCGCGCGCGAGGTGCTGGACGAGTGGGGCGTGCCCGTGGACGAGAACGCCCCGGCCGGGGCGCTCGGCGTCGAGGACACCAAGATGGTGGAGATCGCCAGGGCGCTCTCCCGGGGCACCCGGTTCATCGTCCTGGACGAACCCACCGCCCAGCTGGACAGCCGGGCCATCGAGCGGCTGTTCACGCACATGCGGCGGCTGGAGCGGGCCGGAGTCACCTTCCTGTTCATCTCACACCACCTGGAGGAGGTCTACGCGGTCTGCCGGGCCGTCACCGTCCTCCGGGACGCCCGCAGGATCACCACCGCACCGGTCGGGGAGCTGAGCCGGAGCGATCTCATCGAGGCGATGACGGGGGAGCCGGGCACGGCGGCCCGCCGCGCCGCTCTCACCGCCCCGCCGGCGGACGCACCCCTCGTGGTGCGGGTGGACCGGCTGAGCGGCCCGCACTTCACCGATGTGAGCCTCACCATCCGTGCCGGTGAGGCCGTGGGCCTGACCGGGCTCACGGGCTCCGGCAGCCATCAGGTCGCCGAGGCACTGGCCGGGCTGTACCGCCCGGACAGCGGCCGGATCGAGGTGCTCGGCCGCCCCGTCCGGCTTGGCAGCGTTCCCTCGGCGCTGGCGGCGGGGGTCGGCTGTGTGCCCCGTGACCGCCACTACGAAGGCCTGGTGCCGGGGCTGTCGGTCGCCGAGAACGCCACGATGACCATCACCGACCGGCTCGGGCGGCTGGGGACGATCTCCACCAGGGCCCGTAACGCCCTCGCCCGCCGGGCGATCAGCGATCTCGACATCAGGACGGACGGCCCGGACCAGCAGGTCAGCGGCCTGTCGGGCGGCAACCAGCAGAAGGTCGTGGTGGCGCGCGCCCTGGCCACCGCCCCCGACGTGCTGGTGCTCATCAATCCGACGGCCGGCGTCGACGTGAAGTCCAAACGGTCCCTGCTCTCCTTCGTCGACCGGTCCCGCGCGGCGGGACGCGCGGCGCTCCTGGTCTCCGACGAACTGGCGGACCTGCGGCGCTGCGACCGGGTCCTGGTCATGTTCAAGGGCGCCGTCACCCATGAGTACGCGGCGGGCTGGACCGACCACGAACTGGTCGCCTCGATCGAAGGGGTCACCCCCGGCGATGAATGACACCCGGTCGCTCGTCCTCGCCAGGACCCGTGACCTGGCGCTGCTTCCCGCCCTGATCCTGCTGCTGGTCATCGGCGCGGTCGGCAACGACAACTTCCTCCACCGCGACAACCTGCTGAACGTGCTGAGCGCCTCCTCGGCGCTCGGGCTGCTGGTGCTCGCCGAGGCGATGATCCTGATCAGCGGCAACATGGACCTCTCGCTGGAGTCCATCGCGGGCCTGGCCCCCGCCCTCGGCCTCATGGTCGTCATCCCGGCCTCGTCGGCGGGCTTCGGGACGGAGCTGCCCACCTGGTTCGGGCTGCTGGTCATCCCGCTGACCGGCGCGCTCATCGGGGTCGTCAACGGCCTGCTGATCGTGAAGCTCCAGCTGAACGGCTTCATCGTCACCCTCGCGATGAACATCGTGCTGCGCGGGGTCCTGATCGGGATGGTCTCGGGCAAGACCCTGTTCGACGCCCCGGAGGCCTTCTTCGCCCTCGGGTCGGACAGCTGGCTCGGCGTGCCGGTCTCCGTATGGGTGACCGGGCTCTGCTTCGCCGTCGCAGGGTGGGCGCTGCGCTACCACCGGCTGGGGCGCGCGGTGTACGCGGTGGGCGGCAACGCGCCGGCGGCCCGGGCGGCGGGCATCCGGGTGGACCGGGTCGCCTGGGGCGTCCTGGTGATCGGCGGCACCCTGGCCGCCGTGGCCGGCCTGGTGATCGCGGGGCGTGTCGGGGCGGTCAACGCCAACCAGGGGCAGGGCCTGATCTTCACCGTCTTCGCGGCCGCCGTCATCGGCGGCATCAGCCTGCGCGGCGGCAAGGGCTCCCTGACCGGCGCCCTGCTCGGCGTGCTGCTGCTGGGGCTGCTGGAGAACCTGCTCACCCTGGCCCAGGTGTCGTCCTTCTGGATCCAGGCGATCTACGGGGCGATCATCCTGGTCGCTCTCATGGTCGCCCGGCTGACCACCGGTGAGGCCCAGGTCTAGGGCCTGTCCTGTGGATCTCCGTGGCGTCGCGTGCCCTGGCACCAGCGCTCGCGGCGTTGTCGTCGGTCAACGACGTCCCCCAGCTAGACGCTGGGAGGTGCCCCCACCGCGTCGCTTCCCTCCTCCGCCTTGCGATCGCAGGCACCAGACCCCGCTCCTTCCCCACGGATATCCACAGGACAGGCCCTAGGCCCTTGCCGCGGGGTGCCAAGGCAGCGGGGTGCTAAGTCATAATATGAGAGATATGCCATCCGCCAGATTGGACGGCCGCGATGATGCTCCCTGCGGAGGCCACACCGAACGGAACGCATGAGCCGTTCGACATGGCGAACCCCGCCGCGGCAGTGATCGACGCCCAGGGCACGGTCATCGGCTGGACCGGGGCCGCCGAGCGGCTTCTCGGGTACCCGGCGGCCGAGATCCTGGACCGCCCGGCCGCCCTGCTGCTGGCGGGGCCCGAGGACGCCTCACGGGCGGCGGCGATCGTCGATGAGTGCCGGTCGCGGGACAGCTGGGGCGGACTGGTGGGGGCCCGGCACCGGGACGGCCGCCGGATCGACGTGGGGCTGCGGGTCTGCGCCATGTCCGACACCGAGGACCGCAAGGCCTGGCTGGTCTCGGCCATCGACCTGACGAAAAGCCCGTCCTGGGCGGTGAGCGGGTCGGTGCTAGAGGGCTTTCTCACCCGTTCCCCGCTGGGCATGGCCGTGCTCAGCCCGGATCTGCGGTACGTCTGGATGAACGACACCCTGGAGCGCTACGGCGGGGTGCCGCGCGATGAGCGGCTGGGCCGCAGGATGAGCGCCTCACTGCCCGGTCTCAACACCCACGCCCTCGAAGCGAAGATGCGGCAGGTGCTGGAGACCGGCGTGCCGGTGATCGACTTCGAGTACACCGGCTGGACCTGGGCGGACCCGCACCGGGAGCACGCGTACTCCACCTCCTTCTTCCGGCTCGACGATCCGGACGGCAACACCATGGGCGTGTGCTACATGGGGATGGATGTCACCGACCGATGGCGGGCCCGGGAGCGGCTGGTGCTGCTCGGCGAGGCCAGCGCGCGCATCGGCAGCACGCTGGACGTGATGCGGACCGCCCAGGAACTGGCCGACTTCGTGGTGCCGCGGCTCGCCGACTTCGTGACTGTCGACCTGCTGGAGTCGGTCCTGCACGGGGAGGAGCCGGGCTCGGGCGCGCTCGGCACCGCGCGCCTGTTGCGGCGTGCCGGGCAGAAGTCGATCCACGAGGGCACCCCGGAGTCGGTGACGGCGACCGGCGACCTGATCGGCGCACCCGCGTCCTCGCCGTACTTCCGGTCCATGGCCGAGGGCGCCTCCGTTCTGGAGGCGCGCCTCGACGTCGACGGCGCCGAGTGGATCGCCAAGGATCCCGCGCGGGCCCGGAACATCGCCGAGTTCGGGATGCACTCGGTGATGTGGGTGCCGCTGGCCGCGCGGGGGTCCGTCCTGGGCGTGGCGACGTTCGTGCGCGAGGAGCACCCGGAGCCCTTCGAGGAGGACGATCTGCTGCTCGCCGAGGAACTCGTCAACCGGGCCGCCGTGTGGGTGGAGAACGCCCGCCGCTACACCCGCGAGCACACCGCAGCGCTGGCCCTGCAGCGCAGCCTGCTCCCGCAGGACCTGACCGGCGGGACGGCCATGGAGGTCGCCTCGCGCTATCTGCCGACCGACGCGCGGGAGGGCGTGGGCGGCGACTGGTTCGACGTGATCCAGCTGTCCGGCGCCCGGGTCGCGCTGGTCGTCGGGGACGTCGTCGGGCACGGCATCAACGCCGCCGCCACCATGGGCAGGCTGCGCACCGCCGTACAGACCCTCGCCGACATGGACCTGCCCCCCGACGAGCTGCTGGCGCACCTGGACGACCTCGTGATCCGCCTCGCCGAGGAGAAGGGCGACGACGAGCCGATCGCCACCGCGGTCCTGGGCGCCACCTGCCTGTACGCGGTCTACGACCCGGTCACCCAGCGGTGCACGATGGCCCGGGCCGGGCATCCGCCGCCCGCCGTCGTCGGCCCCGACGGCACCGTCACCTTCCCCGACCTCCCGGCGGGGCCCCCGCTCGGCCTGGGGTCGCTGCCGTTCGAGTCGGCGGAGCTGGAGCTTCCCGAGGGAAGCCTGATCGCCCTTTACACCGACGGCCTCATCGAGACCACCGACCAGGACATCGACGTCGGGCTGGGCCGGCTGAGCGACGTACTGGCGCGGCCCGGCATCCCCCTGGAGGAGCTCTGCTCCGCCGTGGTGGACAACCTGCTGACCGGTCCGCAGAGCGACGACGTCGCACTGCTGGTCGCCCGCCCGCACGCCCTGGGCGC
>Ga0307508_10007363_pt1 | contig 10254 bp, 8 predicted proteins | sample 9_EM_MG_FD_203089 | JGI IMG/M metagenome (GOLD analysis project Ga0307508, IMG submission 203089) | Populus trichocarpa ectomycorrhiza microbial communities from riparian zone in the Pacific Northwest, United States - 9_EM | ecosystem: Host-associated > Plants > Roots > Unclassified | place...
CGCTGGGACTAAAATAGAATGATTTTTACCTTACACATTTTTCCTTAAAAAAAAGTAAAATACATATGTTTCGGCGGGGGGGAACCCACCCGATGGTTTCCCCACACGTGCAAGTGTGGAGGGGAAACCTAATGCTTATTTCTCCTTAGACTTTCTGTTATTTAGACTTCTGTTGATATTAAATAGTAGTCTGATAGTCACACAGAAGGAAGAAAAATTTAAGGTTGCAGTCCCCTTCGGGGCTTGCAAAGATAAAACTTATTCATGAAAAAAACGGGAAAATGAGAACACCGGCTACGGTTGGGGCACGCTGCGCGTGGGGACCCCAACCTAAAATAGAAGCTCACCTACCTCCTACGGACAAATGGAACAATCTATCTATCGAAGGTTCATTTTTTTTTATTTGGCGGCGTACCCACAGGATAGTTTAACTACTAAAACCCGGACCGCGCCTTCCTTGGAACACAGAATTAAATAACTTTAAATGTTCCAATTGACTATAAACTTAATTGAAGAAGATTGATTAAGTTAAATAGCATTAATTAAAGCTAGCTCTAGTACCCGCAATTCACGTTTAAGAATTGGGATTATACTAATGCGCTTATAACACTTATTTAATTACTGGCGTGAACATTAGATCATGGCTTTTTACCATTCAAATTTTTTGTTTCAGAAAAGTTTAATAAGCTTTGTTATAGGTAAGAGGGAGACTGGCATTTTACCAATTAACTCCTTGAAGTTTATCGCTACTCGACCGGCGGAGAGGGGATATGTATTACATCGTATCCATATTCTACGCAGATCATTCACCTGCGTGGCCCTAAGTCTACGATAAACAGTCTAATTTGTTCAGGCTTCCCTCTGCCCTTGAATAAGGTTGAGAAGCCAGAAAATTTATAAAAAAAAAATGAAAAAAACTATTTTTACTAATTCTTTAAATACTATCTTTGTTACTTTAGGTAATATCAATCCTAAAATTTTGTATAAAAAATATACCAAAAATTCTAATGTGACAGCTATTATATGTTACAATAATGCAGATTCAGATAAGAAAAAAGTGGTTGGAGAAAACAAAGGAAAATCTGGCATATATAGATTTACAAATCTAGAGAATGGAAAATTTTACGTAGGTTCTAGCGTTGATCTAGGCAGTAGATTCACTACCTACTATTCTTTTTTATATATTAGTGTTCGATCTAAGTCTAGCCTTATTTGCAGGGCTTTACTAAAATATGGATATTCAAAATTTAAAATCGAAATATTGGAGTATTGTGATAAAGAAATTCTTTTGCTGCGAGAACAATATTATTTGGATTTATTAAAACCTAAATATAATATATTAACTACAGCTGGATCTAATCTAGGGTTTAAACACTCCGAAGAGACTCTGGCTAAATTCAGAGCTCGTAAACATACCGAAGAAACTCTAGAAAAATTTAAAACTAGAGTGTTATCGGCAGAAGCTCGGGCAAAAATTTCAGCAGTAAAAGGTTATAAAGTTGTGGTTAGTGATTTGTTAACAGGTGAGATCAATGAGTATAATTCCATTCATATGGCCGCCAAGGGGCTTGGAGCTCCATATAGTACAGTAAGGGATTACTTAAAAAATCACAAAATTTATCGAGATAGATATGAAATAACAACAAAGGAATAGGTAGATTAAATAAGGGATAGATTGGTTGAATGCTAGATCAACATCTTCAAAATTAATTAAACTAGGATTAGACACTAGTCCTTTAGGGAATAATCCTTGATTAACAGGCTTTATTGAAGCTGATGGAAATTTTTATAGTAATTTTACTATAAATTCGGAAGGTATAGCTGAAGGAATAAAACATTATATGAGAATTTCTCAAAAAGCAATATATGGTAAAAATTCTGATATATCAAAAGAAAACAATTCTAATCGCCAAATAATGGAAAAAATCCGAGAATTTCTTGATGTTAAATGTGTTAATGAAATAAGAAGAACTAAAGAAAAATATGTTGAATTCTCATATGAGGTGCGAACAAGTAAAAAAGCTTCTAGTGAAAAACTAATAAATTATTTATCTGAATATCCTTTATTTAGTTCTAAACATCAAGATTTTTTAGCTTGAACTGAAATACATAAAATAAGATTGTCCAGAGCTTATGTAGATTTAAACGGTACATCTAAATTAATTTCCCTAAAAAATAGCATGAATACCTTAAGAACTCAATTTAATTGAGATTCTTTAAATAGATTTTACACTATTTAAAGTAATTAGGATTAATAATAATGAAACTGGTATAAGTTTATTTTAAATTGACAGGTTGAACTCTTAAAATGGATGAGGAGTTGCTCTGAGGTGACTCAGATGCAATAAAACTCTTTTCGATGCGTGAAATTCTCCAAGTGTTAAATTATTTTATTGTTACACACGTTATAGACTACTCATGTTTCATGTGGATGAACAATCCCATAACATATGTAAAAATGTCTATTGCAGGGTGACAATACGCCTGAGTAGATGGTAAATACTATTCTACTCATCAGAGACTAAATAAAGAGTATCTTAATAGCAATAATAATAAGGGTTGATTTGAGCAATGATTAGTCGGTATGACTGATGGGGATTGAGAGGGGTGTTTTAGTGTTGTTAAATCAGGTGGTACGTATAGGCTTCAGTATAGTGTAAGTCAGCCTTTTTATAATCTTAGAGTACTTTATTATATTAAAAAGCACATAGGGTATGGTAGAGTTTTAAAACATGAAGCTAAGCAAGTAGCTCGTTTTAGTATTAGGGATAGCAAAGTTTTAAGTGAGATAATATTTCCTATTTTTGATAAATATCCTTTATTAACTAGTAAACATTTTTCTTATTTACGATTTAAAGAAGCCTGGCGTATTTTAGAAGATAAAAGTCTTACAATAGAACAACAAAATGAAGCTATCAAAATTTTACTTAGTGTTCAACTACCTAACGATTATGTTTCACCTGCTATATTTCATTTAAATGAAACAAGTAGTTATGAAGAAATAAAATCTGTGGTTTTAATAAATTGATTGGCGGGTTTTATCGAGACGAGGGCAAATCTAGAAATCTCTCTCGATACCCTCCAGATTGGGCCCGGGGCGGGCGGGGAGGGTGGTATATTTATTATTGAATTTACTATTGGCCAAAAATTGGATGGATTGTTATTATATTTAATAAAACGGTTATTACATATACCTAGCAAAATAGTGATTAAAAAAAATGGCTTGCGATATTTAACTACAAAAAATTCTAGAGCCATTTCCAATATAATTGATCTATTTTCTTCCGGAGGCCATAAATTAAAGGGAATGAAATCTCTAGAGTTCAAATTATGATCAAAAGCCTTTTACTATAGAAATACAAATATTAAAAAAGTAGCTAAAATACATAAAATAATGTTAAAATTACGTAAAAAGGATAACACCTACTATTTAACTAATAAATATCGTTCCCCACCCTCCGGCTTAAAGGAGGGTCACTAACCTTTCTTCTTCGCATTCATTTTTTTTTCCAGAACCCAACCCCTTTATATAGAGTAAAGAGATGAACCCTTTACTCACTATTAGCGGTATTTATATGATTTTACCATGGTTCATATACTTGTCGAGTAAGCAAACCTTTATTTTTGACTTTATATTGTACCTTAATAAAAAAAAAAATGGCGCAAGTCGGGGCAAATATGCCCTTGCTTAATTTTTTTTTATATTTGGCTCCCTACCCACTTCTAGGCAGGGACCAACAAAATCTCCGGGGGACGGCGAAGCAGGTTGGGGCACGCTGCGCGTGGGGACCCCAACCTCTGTCTCCTAGACAAGTATTATTTAGGGTTGTAAAAATCCGATGAATAGAGTGCTACTCGGGCCCTCCTCCCTCATGTTAGAAGGGATGTCCATATTCAAAGGTAAATTGATTATTTTATTACACATGAAAAATTTAAACAAATTATGTCCTCAGGACAAAAAAACTAATAACTTTAGCAATAGCTTAGTGGTTAAAAGAGCCTCGAGTTCTAAAACGAAGGATAAAGTCACGGTTGCAAAAAACGTAGGTATTACAGATTTAGTAGTCTGAGGTAAAAATTTAGCATCTTCAGTAGGATACGCACGGTTTTCAAGTTGAATAAGTAAAAGTATGGTACTACCACCACTTCAACGTGGCGTAGTTATAGGGGTACTTTTATCTGATGGTTGGTTAACTGCTTCAGCTACACATGCGAATTGTCGCTTAGGATTAACTCAGTCTTTAGCTCACTTTAAATATGCCTGATCCGTTTTCACTCTATTATCTCCTTATTGTAGTAGTTACCCTATTTCTCGGGGACGTAAACGGTTAGGGGTAATGAGCTATAGTATTGAATTCTTTACACGGTCACTTCCTTGTTTTACAGAATTACACTCTATATTTTATGTTAATGGAGTTAAAGTAATTCCGTATAACATTTACGACTTATTGACACCTATAGCTCTAGCTCACTGAATTTGTGGAGATGGTGGAGCTAAGCCGCATGGGTTAGTAATTTGTACTGACTCTTACGATTTACCAAGTGTTATAAGATTGATGAATGTGCTTATTATTCGCTACAGATTAGATTGTACTTTACGTTACAATGGGCAGTATCCTAGAATTTACATTAAACAAGCTTCTATGCCTACATTAAAAAATATAGTAGAACCCTACATGGTTTCAACAATGATGTATAAGTTAGGTAAATAGAATTTCAAGAAGTACTCTGCCCATAAAACTACCTAAGATAATTTGACCTTATCCGGCAACCCCCGCCCTTACCGGGCGGAGACGGGTGATTCCCTTGACACGGTACGATTTACATATATTTGTATAAATCTGCAAGTGTGGGGAGAGAGTAAAACATGGTACTTTCTGTATAGTACGTCAAAACGGTAAATGAAGCTTAGCTTATAAAATAACTCAATCTATCTCTAAGAGTGCTTTATTATATTAAAAAGCACTGGGTGGTACGGTAGAGTCTTATTAACAAAATAGGAGACTAAGCAGTGTTTTTCTATAAGTAAAGCATATTATTTTAATATGCAGGCATACAAATTATTAAAATAAGTCTTATTTTCACTAAGGCTTATGCTCCTAGCCCGCATCAAACTGATCAGTTTGCCCCGGCCTCATAAACGTTAACCATAATGACGATAATACGATGATCCTCAGTATTATCCTAAGAATGGATTGATAAGGTTAGCAGTAGCTTTAGGTTTAAATTAAATTAAGTAGTAGTTGGACCGTCACAATATAAAACGCCGGTATCCTATGAAGCTGAGCAGGAGGTCTTCGATTTATTCGGTTAGTTTTTTTTTATAAAAACCTACCGAAGAAAGAATGTAAAGAATTTAAGCAGAAAAACTGAAGCTATAATTGCTATCTTTTTAATAATTTTCTTGTTATTAACTTGAGTCAAAAAATATATGTTCCATGAACAATAAATCAGAATCTAATTTAACTTCTATAGTAAGCGACGTAACCTTTGGGTATATGCTCCCATCATCTTCAGGTGATGGGAGAGACTTAAACCATAACGGACTGAACCCCAATTATGTTACAGGTTTTTCGGATGGGGAATCATGTTTCTTTGTTGCTTTTCAAAAAAGCTCAGAATGTGTAACTGGTTGGCAGGTACGAGCCGGGTTTTCGTTGGCTTTGCATCAGAGAGATAAAGTGCTATTAGAGCAAATAAAATCATATTTTGGTGTAGGTGAAATATTTAAACAAGGTAAAAATGCCTATCAATATAAAGTTACCTCTACCAAGGATTTAATTAATGTAATAATTCCGCATTTTCTAAAATACCCGTTAATTACTCAAAAACATGCTGATTTTGAGTTGTTTAAACAAGTTGTATGTTTAATTAATCAGAAAAACCATTTAACTCCCGAGGGAATACTACAGATTCTAAGTATTAAAGCGGCAATGAATAGAGGACTATCAGATACGCTTAAAGCTGTCTTTCCAAATATTAAGCCAGTAACTAGATCAGTTGTTGAGTTCAAAGGTATTTCTGACCCCTTTTGAGTCGCAGGGTTTGTGGATGCTGAGGGGTGTTTCATGATTAGAAGACTAACTTCTTCTACCCATAAATTGGGTATTTGCATTCGGTTACATTTCACAATTACTCAACATTCTCGTGATGCACAGCTAATTGAGGGCTTAGTTGAGTATTTCGGTTGTGGTAACTATTATCCAAGTTTAAGCTTAGATCGAGTTGAATTCCGCGTATCTAAAAATACAGAAATTAACAAGATTCTCTTATTCTTTGATAAATATGCTATTCAAGGTACAAAATCGGCGGATTTTGCAGATTTCAAGCGAGCTGCAGAGCTAATGAGAGGAAAAGCTCATTTAACAGAGCAGGGCCTTAAGGAACTTCTTTTGATTAAAGCAGGTATGAACAAGGGGCGGGCTTTATAAATCTGAAACTTTTGTTTAAGCTCCATACAGTTTATTTTTGCCCTCTAAGTCGATGTTAAATGTTTAATTATTCCTCCGGTAGGCCTAAGTATAGCTGGCTATGCTTTAACTGAGAGTGCTTTATTATATTAAAAAGCAATTAGGTGTTGGTTCAGTTACTAAAGATAATACAAAGGGGCAGTTTTTTATTAGAGATAGAAAAAAACTTGAAGCAGTTATATTTCCTATTTTTGATAAATACCCTCTTTTAACAAGTAAATATTTTAATTATTTCAAATTTAAACAAGCATTTTATATATTAGAAAATGCTAGTCTCACTAAAGATGAAAAGGATCAAAAACTTTTTGTATTAAAAGACCAATCAATACCTGAAAACTATATTTCTCCTGCTTGAAACAATATAAATTTACCCTTAAAAACTATAAATGATGTAACTAATGTAATGACTAAACCTTGGCTGGTTGGTTTTATTGAAGCTGAAGGAAGTTTTTATTTAGTTTCAAAAACTTCCACTAGAATAGTGCATGGTTTCGGTTTAACTCAAAAATTAGATAGTATAGTTTTACAGGGTATTAAGCTTACATTACATATCCCAACTGCTGTTAAGTTTAGAGCAAAACATAATTTTTATCTCCTAGATACTTCTAATTCTAGAGCTATTGAAAATATTATAGAATACTTTCATAATACAATGAAGGGTATGAAGTCTCTAGAGTTTAAATTATGATCTAAATCTAACTTTTATAACAAGAAGGGGGATATTGATAAAGTAAATAAAATTCAAAAAACTATTTTAAAACTACTAAAAAAGTCAAGGTTAATAGCTCGGCCTTAAACTTCGTTTGGCAAATGCTCCGGCAAATTTATTTTCGATGTTTACAGCTCATTTTTTCGCTTCACTTAGCGTCGGTATAAATCTTAAACTATGAAACTATTGGTTTTTGTTAATAGCCCTAGCTCCCTATTTTGTTTATCAAATCGTATTATATACTTATAAAGTAAGTACGGAGGCTTCTATAAGCAAATTGTGTTTCTGTGCTTTTTATCAATAGTAAAACGCCCTTGGGGTGGTTTTACAATTGTTATACACAATAGTAAAACCTTTATACAAATTTTTTTTATCAAACATAAATTAAGCTTCAATAAGGATTAAATGCCACAACTAGTGCCTTTTTACTTTATTAATCAAGTTGCATTCATTTGTAGTGGTCCACTGCCCTCGGCCAGGTGGGCGGGAAAGATTATATAAGGTTGATTTATGTATCAACAGTAAAGTGTGTCAAATTTTGCGTATACAATGTATCCATTCAAATGCCCGCCGTCACCTAGAGTGTTGGCTAAAGAAAATCTTCACCCGTACTTCGTTACAGGGTTTGAAAAAATAAAAAAAATTAAAGCCGGCATGAATATGAATATAATAATAAAATTAATTAAATTATTGCTTTTGGGTACATGTGTTTATTCGGCAGGTTTTAATGAAGTAGTAGAAATACTTACTTCGGGTTTAATACTAGCTTTAGGCTACTTCTTTGACTTTTTTGGTGTTGGTGGTTGTTTTTCAATCAGTAATTACACTGATTTACATATTGCTTTAGCGATTATTCCTGTACGTAAATATCTAGATCCGGTAGCTCAAAAAGCAGAGATTTTTAAAGAAAATACAGGGAAATCAGGTATTTATCTTTTTACTCATAAAGTAAATGGTAAGAATTATATTGGTTCAGCGAAGAATTTACGTAAAAGATTAATGGAATACTTTAATTCTAAATACTTAGAAAGAAAAAATTATATGTATATTTGCCGTTCTATTTTAAAACATGGTTTGTGTAATTTTACTCTATCAATTCTTGAGTACTGTGATCTCTCTCAATGTACAGATCGAGAAAGTTTTTATATATCATCTTTAAATCCTGAATATAATATTTTATCAAGAGGAGGCTCCTCATTAGGCTATAAACATACTAAAGAGACACGTGAAAAAATGTCGGCTTCTCAGAAATTGGTGGATCGTTTAGGAAATAATAATCCAAGGTTTGGTGTCCCTGTTAGCGAAGAAACACGAGCTAAGATCTTAAAAGATAATCTTCAAAGACCCAATTGTAAAAGAATAGAAGTTTTGAATATAGAAACAAATGAACCAACTATTTATGATTCTATTCGTGCTACTGCAAGTGCTTTAAATATTCCCTTCACGTCGATTCGACGGTACTTAGGTACAGGCAAGGTTTACAAGAAACAATATATTTTCAAAATAAAGTCCCCCGCTTTTTAGTATTATATACATAATAATAAAACTGCGGAGCGCGCGAGTAGGCTAATTTATTCGTTGCCGGGAGTTTGGAGCTGGAGCCTACGAGTACAACTTAGATCTTAAAGACGAGGATTCATTAATAGGAATGTTTACTCTTAAAACCATGGAACATTGTAAATAGATTGTCGATTTTTCATCTTAAGAGGTTTGGGATGTCCTAAACCTTTATATTCAACAGCCGCATATAGAAGGGATATTACGAATATAGCCGCCACACCGATCCGGGGTATTTGGCATTAATTTGAATCGTAATTAAAAAGTGTTACACAGCCGAATATGGGCGAGATCTTATGCTAAGCATAAAGGAGATGCTGCTAAATTATCTGAAATAAGAGATATTATTAGAAAACTTAAAACTAGATTATTGGAAATTTCTGATTTTAATCATTAAATCCGGGTTTTTGTTATTAAGATAAAGGTAGCCGTTCTTCTAAACCCGAGTCAAATTAAATTAGTTATAAAAAATCAATTATTATGCTAAACCGCTAAGTTATCTATATTTCTGAAGGTAACATCTAGCATCATACCTAAAGGCATAGGGGGAGTAGCTAAAGATAGCCCCCCATATTGACTTAAGGTCAATCTAATCAATCAAAGAAATTTATTATTAAACTTTAAGATAAAAGTATAGTCCGAACTAATATAGAAATATATTGAGTGTAACGATAGTTTTAGTCCCAGCTCTACGGGGCGTTTTGTTAATCTAAGGGTTAGACTAAAATGAGGTTACCAACAGAATTGTTATCCACCTGCTTTATGATCTGGGAAATCATATATGTGGGAAATACTATCAAACTCCGGGGACACCCTAAAGCTTCTGGTACCAAACTGTAGCTGAAATGCTGCAAGTGGATGAACTAATTACTCATGTATGGTAATAAGTCAGATGATATATGAAAGTATAATGGGTTATCGCGGATCTAAATCAGTTGCATTAAATTAAACTGTAAAAGAGCAACGAGTAGACGGTAGTAGATGTGTCAAAACAAGGCATTTAAGGTGTACTCTAATGGGTTTCGAAAGAAATTATCAAGTCAAAATCCCTTCTAAGCAAATTATTAATAAACGACTTTATTCTTCAGTCGTAGAACGATCTTTGAATAACAAATATAGTTTGAATCCTTGATTCATTACTGGGTTTATAGACGCGTTTTTTTAATAAGAATCCTGTGCAGCTGCCCCCGCCACTTAATTTTTAAACCATATCATACTAATTACCATACATTGAAAGGATTAGTACTATTTTCATATTTAATAACAAAATATTCTTCTATATTATATATACGATTTATACAATTTTCAACTGTTTCAGCTTCAGCTAAAAGAAAAGAAAATCAAGTAAGAAAATCTAAATTAGATAAGACAGCTTGTACTGCATTGGAAATTTGAGGTAGTAATCTAAGCTCGTCAGTGGGATCAGGAAGAATTACTAAGGTAGAAAGAAATATGATTAAATTAGCTCCTTTTCAGCTCAGTGTAATAATAGGATTATTATTGTCTGATGGTTGAATA
>Ga0307508_10007364_pt1 | contig 10254 bp, 6 predicted proteins | sample 9_EM_MG_FD_203089 | JGI IMG/M metagenome (GOLD analysis project Ga0307508, IMG submission 203089) | Populus trichocarpa ectomycorrhiza microbial communities from riparian zone in the Pacific Northwest, United States - 9_EM | ecosystem: Host-associated > Plants > Roots > Unclassified | place...
CCCACCGGGAGGCACCACCTCGAAGTCGTAGATCGCCGGTTTGCCCTGGAGCTTGGCGTCGAGGTACATCGAGAAGGCGCCCGCGGTCTTGCTGGTCAGCGGATCGGTCATCGCCTCGGGCAGGCTCAGGGCGGCCACGCCGTCGATGATGTCGGCGTTGAGCTGGTCGCCGAACTGGGCGAAGAAGGCACTCGAGATCTGCGGCCGGACGATGACGTTGCCGGCGGCGTGACCCTGAGAGTCGACGAGACGGCCAACGACCTGGACGCGCTTGCCGAGGAGGAGTGGGGTCAGGACGGCGCTCCCCTGGCCGCTCGGGGTGGGCCCGACCGCGATCGTCGTCGCCCAGACCGACTGCGCGGGCAGGTTCTGCGGCGGAAGCACGGTCACGACGTAGGTGCGGTTCTGGGTATCGCCGGGGATCAGGCGGGCGTGCGCGTAGCCCGCGGCGTCGACGGTCGTATCGACCTGGTAGGTCACCGTGTCCTGGATGCCGGACGCGAGCGTCGTCGAGAAGATGACCCGAGCGCCGGACGCGATGGTGTGGCCGCCGGCCACGTCCGAGTAGCTCACCGGCAGCTGGTAATCGATGAACGCCGGGTAGCTCGGATAGTCGATCTCGCCGACGCCGAGGATCGACCCGGCGGTGACGCGATCGCCGCTGAGGATCGCCGGCTGCTTGCGAATCAGGGTCGGCGCGACGACGTTCGGGCCGGGCGTGACCTCGAGATCGAAGAAGCTCGCCCGGTTGGCCGGCATGTAGATCGCGAAGTTCCCGTTCCCGTCCGTCGTGGCCGTCGAGGAGATGACGTGCCGCTCGTCGGTGAGCTTGCTGGGCTCGTCGAAGGCGCGGACGATCATGCCGGAAAGCGGGGCGCCGGCCGCATCGACGACCACGCCGCCCAGCGTGCGGAGGCCGCTCGGGCCGCTGGTGTCCACCGTCAAGCTGACCGGCGACGTCGGCGAGGTCTTGATCGTCTGTCCCGACAGGGTGGCCGGCGGGGCGAGGGCGTTCGGGGCGGAATCTCCCGGCGCCACGGCGAAGAGCGACCCGTCGTCGGGATAGATGGTGATGTCGTAGGTCTCGGTGCCCACGTTCGGCGGCAAGAGGACCTTGAAGGCGGCCTCGCCGGCGACCTTGCCCGGTGCCGCGGTCACGGTGATCTGGTAGTCGGGGGCGCCGGCGATGCGCGAGGGCCGGTGAAAGACGATCTTGGCGGCCGCCGACAGCGTGTCGCTGCTGTGGAGGAGAACGCGTCCCGAGTATTCGATCGCCTGCGTGAACATGACCGAGACCTTGCCCGAGGTTTCGTCGACGTTGAGGCCAAGGATCTCGGAGCGTGCGAGCATGTCGGGGCGGTTTGCCGGCGCGAAGGCCTCCGCGGCGAACTGAAGATCGCCGGGCTGAGCGTTCTGAATGCACTGGTTGCTGACGCAGGTGTAGTCGGCCCCGCAGGGGATCGAATCGGAGCAGGTAGGCGGGGGCGTGGTCCCGCGGTCCTGGACGCATGCCCCGAGGAGGAATGCGTGGGCGAGAAGATAGCGCGTCTCCCGGCGGCTCATTTTCGACGCCGCCGACCTCCGGCCGGACGCGATGTCGCTCCTTGCGGCCTCCGGTCGTCGGCTCATTGCGCGGTGCACTGGACGAGCCACGATCGGGTGCTCGTCAATCCCGGTGGTACCGGCGTCTTGAAGGCGCCCGACGTGGAAAAGTCACGATCCGCGACGACGACATCGAACTGGTGCAGGCTGCCGTCGGTGATGCCGGTACAGAAGCTCCTCGTGTCGTTGGTCGGGATCTGGAGCTGGCGGTCCTCGAGGCCGTTCTGCGGATCGTTCGTGACCGCGTAGGTGCCGAAGAAGGGGTGACTCATGCTCCTGTCGTAGTCGACGAAGATGCGAATGAAGAGGGTGTCCCCGATGTCGACATCGCTGAGGGTGAAGTTCACCTGCTGGCCGACACCGGACTTGAGCGTCAAGGGACCCGGCATCGATGGCGTGACGTCCTTGATGATCGGGTACGAGTTGTGCCCGGCGTCCGGATCATCGGCCGGCTCCGCAGGAATGGGAACAATGCAGGCGCTTGCTTGCATACCGATCGTGCCAAGCATAAGCAAACGGCAGACCAGTGCGTAACCCATTGAAACCCCGGGCACTCCTTCGCGACTACATGCGTCGAACCGTGACGTCGTCGTCATGGCTGGCGCTTTCTACAGGACTTCTTGCGGTACATCTCCCGGACCTCCTTCGGTTTCCTCTTTCTCGAGGTGCCGGAAAATGGTGCGGGGATCGACGCCGAGATCGCGCGCCGTCTTGGTCCGGTTCCCGCCGTTCAATGCAAGGATTTCATTGATGTAATCGCGCTGGAACTTCTCCTTTGCGTCGGCGAGGGGCAAGATCGGCGGAAGGTCCTCGGGCTTGAGGTCCAGGTCCTCCGGCCCGATGAGCGCCTTCTCCGTCAGCACGATCGCCTTCTTCAGCCGGTTCTCGAGCTCGCGGATGTTCCCCGGCCAGCGGTACTTGCGCATCGCCACGATGGCGTTCGGCGAGAAGCCCTTGACCCGGTTCCCGTACTCGGGCGCATAGCGCGCGAGGAGGTAGCGGGCGATGACGAGGATGTCGTCGCCGCGCTCGCGGAGCGGCGGCAGGTGGACGTTCACGACGTTCAGGCGGTAGTACAGATCTTCGCGAAACCGGCCGGCCTTGATCTCCGTCTCGAGGTCTCGGTTCGTCGCCGCCAGGACGCGGATGTCGACCGACTCCTGCCGCGTGTCGCCGACGCGCTGGACGACGCGCTCCTGCAGCGCCCGCAGGATCTTCACCTGCAGCGCCAGCGGCATCTCGCCGATCTCGTCGAGGAAGAGGGTCCCCTTGTCGGCCGCGTGGAACTTGCCGAGCTTGTTCGCGACCGCGCCGGTGAAGCTCCCCTTCACGTGGCCGAAGAGCTCGCTCTCGAGGAGGTTCTCGGGGATGGCGCCGCAGTTGATCGACACGAAGGGGCCGCGCGCGCGCGGCGAGCGGGTGTGGATCTCCCGCGCGATGAGCTCCTTGCCGGTTCCGGTCTCGCCGCTGATCAAGACCGAGATGTCGGTGAGCGCGATCTTCGCGACCTTCTTGAAGACGTCCTGCATCGGCGGCGACGAGCCCACGATCCCGCCGAAGCGCAGCTGCTCGAGCTTCTCGTGGAGCATCCGGTTGTCGAGCTGGAGCTCGTTCACCTGCAGGGCGTTCCTGATGATGAGCGACGCCTGCGCGGCGAAGACGGTCAGGACCTCGAGGTTCTTCTCCTCGAAGAGGTTGGCGATCGAGTCGTTGCCCACGTAGATCACGCCGAGGAGGTTGCCGCGCTCGAGGAGCGGCACGCACATGACCGACGACAGGCGGAGGTTCATCACCGACTCCGACTGGGCGAAGGCGGCGTCGTTCATCGCGTCGGAGATGATGATCGGCCGCTTGGCCTGCACCACCTTGGCGACGATGGCGTCGGAGAGCTGCGAGACCGCGTCGGCGATGTTCTCGCGCTTGAGGTTCCGCGCGACCTTGACGTCGAGCTGCCCGCCCTCGACGAGGATGAGGAAGCCTTTGTCGGCGTTGGTGATCTCGATGACCATGTCCATGAGCGCGTTCAGGAGCCCGGGCAGGTCATAGTCGGCCATGAGCTTGGCCGAGAACTCGTAGAGCTTGCGATAGGCGTCGAGGTCGGCGACGGTCTTGGCGGCCTCGTCCTCCTCGGGCGGCTTGTCGTCGAAGAGGGAGAAGACGACCTCGATGCCGCCGATGACCATGCGATCCTGGTGGGCGAGCCGGTGCTTCTTGCGCTTCTTGCCGTTCACGACGAGCTCGTCGCGCCGCTCGATCGTGGAGATGTTGAAGTCGCGGCCGTCGTTGTGGAGGTGGGCGTAGCTCTCGGCGACCAGCGGGTCGGGGAGGACCACGTCGCAGTCGGAGCCGCTGCCGATGGTCGTGATCTTCTTGTAGAGGTGGTAGACCTTCGGCCCCCGGCCGGGCACGAGGATTCGCAAGGACGGCATCAGAACCTCCCCATGGCGCCCAGCCCCAGCATGTCGGGCGAGAGTAAGGGAACGATGTTCCAGCTGGTCTTCGGAACAGAACTAGGAATAGAACCAGGAGTAGATCCCGACGTCGGCGTGAGCGGCCGCTCGGTCCGCTTCTCTTCGAGGACCGGCCTCTGGTTCACGAACGAATCGTAGACGCCCACGCCGTAGAGGATGAGAAAGGCTCCTCCCGTCGCGACCTGGGCGATATGGAGCGACGTGAGCGTGCTGGCCTCGGCGCCCGAGTAGCGGGTCGGGACGCCGTACTTGAGCGCCTGGTAGGTGAAGAGCGTGATCGAGGTGCCGCCGGTCAGCGTCTCGGCGACGAGGAAGAAGACGCCCTTGCTCTTCTGGCCGTTGCGAAACTGCCCGTACCCGAGAGGCACGAAGTTCGAGATCGCCGGTGCGGGCTCGCGCACCGTGCGCTCGATCAGCACCTCCTTCGACGGCGGCGTGTCGACCTTGCGGGTGGCCTCCATCATGCGGAGCTGCTGGGCGAGGTTCGCCTTCAGCGTCTGGAAGAAGGCGTACACGCTCGGCGGATCGATCGCCGGATCGAGATCGTGGGCCGGGTCGAGAAAGAGCAGCGCGGTGAACTCCTGCCGCGCGAGGTCCTGTCGGTTGAGGAAGAAGTACGAGCAGCCGAGGAGATAGTGGGCCTCCTTGAGCTCGTCGATGTTCATGATCTTGTTCTTCGGGTAGAGCTCGGGCGCGAGGCTCACGGCGACCTTCTGGTAGTCGCCGCGCTCGAACTCGGCCCGCGCCCGCGCCAGCTGAAACGACGGCGAGGGCGCCGCGCCCGCCGCGCCGGACGCGGTGACGAGGAGCGCGAACACGATGAAGGTGACGGTCAGGGTCCGTCGCACGAGACCTCGGTCGGCGGCTCGCCCGCCGTGACCGTGACCTTCTTGTGCTGCATCTGATCGCCGAGGAGGAAGTCGACCGCGAGCAGCTTCTTGCTCGACCCCCTGAAGTCGCGGATGTCGACGGCCGCGCCGGAGACGACGGACCTGCCGTCGATCGAGATGGCCTCGGCCTGCGGGCAGTGGACCCGGACCTGTGTCGGCTTGAAGGTGAGCTGCCCCACGATGGTCCGCCCCGACGGATCGTTCGCGTCGATGCGCTCGACGTGGTCGAGGCAGAGCGGGTTGCGGAAGGTGATCTTGTGCGGCCCGGGGCCGACCTTGACGTCCAGGGCGCCGTCGTCGACCTGGCTGAACGGTCCATCATCGATGCTGACGCTCGCGTTCTTCGGCGACGGCACCACGCGGAAGACGCGCTGCGCCGGCGGTGGTGGCGGCTCGTGATGCACCGGCTTGGCCACCGCCCGTCCCGTCGCGATCGGCCGCGGCGGCGGCCCGGTGACCGCAGGCGGCGTGACGTCGATCGCCGCGATCGCGTCGGGCAGGCCGCTGTTCGAGACGAGCGCGGGCGAGATCGCAGGCGATGGCTCCGGCGACGGCTCGGCGGCCATGACCGGCGGCGCGGCGGGCCGGTCGTGCATGATCTTGCCCACCAGCGCCACCGCCGCCGAGGCGACGAGGAGCGCGATCCCCAGAAGGACGCCCCAGGTGATCCGGCGCCGCTTCGACAGCCGGTCGATGAGGCCGAGGACCGCCTCGTTCGATGGATCGATGGTGAGGACGCGGTTCCAGAGCTCGAGCGCGTGCGTCGTGTGCTTGCTCTCGAGCTCGGCGCGCCCGCGCTGGGTCAAGGCGATGATGAGCCGCTGGCGCAGGGCCTGCCCGTACTGCGCCGGGTTGGCGAAGTAGCTGCGCAGCTCGGCGCGCGGCTCACCGAGCTCGACCTCGCCGAGGAAGCGGCCGAGGTCGTCGAGGAGCGGCGCGACGTCGGGGTAGCGGTCGTCGGGATCGCGGGCGAGCGCGTGGGTGATGATCCGGTTCAGCCGATCGGAGACCAGCGGGTTGACCACGCGCGCGTCGAGGTAGCGGCACTCGGCGATGCGCTTCAGGATCTCGTGCGGGTTGCGCCCCTTGAAAGGCAGCTCGCCCGTCGACAGCTGGTAAAGGAGGATGCCGGCGGAGAAGACGTCGGTCCGGAAGTCGAGCGGCCGGCCCTCGACGTGCTCCGGAGACATGTAAGCCGGCGAGCCGAGGAGCTGGCCGGTGACCGTCATCCGCTGCGAGTCGACGATCTGGGCGATGCCGAAGTCCATGAGCTTGAGGACCCCGTCGTCTCGCACCATGATGTTCTCGGGCTTGACGTCGCGGTGGAGGACGCCGAGCGAGTGGGCGTGGGCGAGGGCGCGGCAGACCTCGACGGCGATCATGGCGGCGAGCTCGGGGAAGGCGAGGGCGCGCTCGCCGATGAAGCCGCGCAGCGTCCGCCCCTTGATGAACTCGGTGACGATGTACGAGTCGGGCGATTCGCGTCCCGAGTAGTCGAAGATCTCGAGGATGTTCTCGTGCCGCAGCTTGGCGACGGCATGCGCCTCGCGCTGGAAACGTTGCCGCGCCTCGTCCTGCGATGCGAGGTGGGGATGTAGGACCTTGACCGCAACCTCGCGGTTGAGGGACGTGTCCATGCCCTTGTAGACCACGGACATCCCCCCCTGGCCGACCTCTTCGAGAATCTTGTACTTGTCTAGGACCCTTCCGATCACGAGATCCAGTCCCTCGCCGCCGAGCGCGGCGCTGCGTTTCGGGGTCCGCCCGCAGGCGAGACACCGGACTCTTCCCACTCTGACATTTTTGTCAGATCCGAGCAATGGATTCGTTTTGCTACGGTCCCCCGTGGTGTTCCGCCGAGTTGGAGCCTTGCTGGCGCTCGCTGGGTTGCCTGTGGGGGTATTTTTGTACCCAGGGCAGGCCGTAGCGACGATCGCAGACTGGAGGGTAAACGAGGTCCTTCCCGCCGACGGGGCGGGCCTGGGGATTCGCTACATCGAGCTCTTCGTGCCACCTGGGACGTCCGGAAACTGCCTCTTTCCCACGAGCCGGATCGAGATCTTCGACGCGCAGGGTATGTTGCTCGGCGAGGCCACGCCGTTCGTGAGCACGGTGTGTTACGCGGGCGGCACATTTTTCCTCCTGGCCTCGGCCCAGGCGGCTGACCACTTTGGCGTGAGCCGTGATGCGCCGCTCGAGATCGACATCCCCGCGGGAGCGGGGCAGGTCTGCTTCGCCAGCTCGCAGACCCGTTACGACTGCGCCCGCTGGGGGACGATCGCGACGGCGGAGCGGTATCTCCGCGATCTCGACGACGGCTCGTCGGGCCCAGCGATCCCCGACGGGCTCGCCCTGGCGCGGATCGGCGATACCGGCGTCGTCTCCGCTGATTTCGTCGTCGAGTCGCCGACGCCGGGACGGACCAACGACGGGACCGTCATCGACGTTCCGGACGCGGGACCCATGGCCGACGCGGGGCCGCCGATCCCGGACGCCCCGCCCCCCGACGCGCGGAGCTTCATCCGGATCGATGCCCGGCCCGGCGACGCCGGACCCGACGCCAACCTGAACCCCCGCTTCCTCTCCGCCGACCCCGGGGGCGGCGGCTGCTCGTGCCGTGTGGGCGCGAGCGGTCGTGGAGGGTTCGTCAGCCCACTCGCGCTTCTTCTGCTTGCAGCTTGGCGAAGAAGGGCAAGGCCTCGTGGAGGAGATCGAGCGTCGGGTCGAGCTGCTTGCCAATCCCCTCGGTGACGGCAATCGCGATGTTCACCATCGTGAAGGTCGCGTTCACCCGCACGCGGTGGCGCCGGAGGATCTGCAGCATGTCGAAGACCACCACGCCGACCTGGATTTCGCCCAGGGGCTTGCCCAGATAGCGCTTGGTGAACGCCTCGAGATCGCTCGTGAAGCCCTCGCGGTCGGGGATCGATCCGGGCGACGGCGACATGTCGGTCATGAGGTGGGCCATGGTCCGACCGTCGCCCCGGGCCCACGCCGAGAAGTAGCGCGCGAAGGCCTGCCGGTGGACGTCGTCGAGCTCGCCGACGAGGCCGACGTCGAGGAGGGCGACCTTGCCCTCGGGAGTGACGAGGATGTTCCCGGGATGGAGGTCGGCGTGGACGAACCCGTCCTCGAAGATCATCTTCAAGAGGAGCCGGAAGCCAATGCGGGCGAGGCGCGCGGGATCGTGCTCGGTGCGCGTCCGCGCCACGACGAGGATCTTCTTTCCCTCGATGAACTCCATGGTGAGGACGCGCCGGGAGCAGAGCTCCGGGACGAGCTCGGGGAAGACCACGTCGGGGTCGCCGGCGAAGAGCTCGCGGAACCTCCTATTGTGCTCGGCCTCGATGGTGAAGTCGATCTGCATGCGGATGCCGCGCCCGAACTCGTCGACGGTCTCGACAGGAGCCAGGAGCTTGAAGGTCGGGATGATCGCCAGCGCGCGGGCGACCCCCCTCATGACGGAGAGATCGAAGTCGACGATGGTCGTGATCTTGGGCCGCCGGATCTTGACGGCGACGACGCGGCCGCCGGGGAGGCGGGCGCGGTGCACCTGCGCCACCGACGCCGAGGCGATCGGCTCGCGGTCGAAGCTCTCGAAGAGGACCTCGGGCGGCGCGCCGAAGTCTTCGGCGAGGGTGCGGACGGCCTCATCGGCGGGGAAGGGGCCGACCTGGTCCTGAAGCTTCTCGAGGGCATGGATGACGTGGGGCGGAAACAGGTCGGGCCGCGACGACATGATCTGCCCGAGCTTGATGAAGGTCGCACCGAGGTCCCTGAAGAGCGCGAGGAGGCAGCGGCCGAACCACTGCTGCCGCCGCGTCTGGCCGCGGAGGGCGACCAGCAGCCCGAGCCATCCAAAGAACCAGGTCGCGCCGCGGAGGAGGAGGAACAGCGCGATCACCATCGCGCGCAAGGCGAGCCTCGGTCCGCGCATCCCTATCCGATAGCACGATTGACTCGGCTTGACACGTCGTTGCAACAAGCGCGAAAAGAATCCATGGCCAGGTGGAAGACCGCGGTCGAGATGTTCGAGGCTCGGGTAGCGGCATCGGGCGACAAGCCAGCCCTGCGGATCAAAGAGGCCGGTACATGGCGCACCCGTAGCTGGAAGGACTGGGCGCGTACCGCCCGCGAGATCGCCGCGGGCCTCCGCGCCCTCGGCCTCGCGAACGGCGACCGCGTCTCGATCCTCTCCAACACGCGCGCCGAGTGGGTCGAGACCGACGTGGGCATCCTCTATGCCGGCGGCGTGACGGTGCCGATCTACCAGTCGAACACACCCAAGGAGTGCGAGTTCATCATCGTCGACTCGCGCGCTCGCGTCGTCTTCGCCGAGGACAAGCTGCAGCTCGACAAGCTCCTCGCGGTTCGCGGCGGGCTCGGCGACGTCGTGCGCGTGATCCTCATCGCCGGCGCCGTCCCGGACGGCACGGGCGACTGGGTCACGACCCTCGCCGACCTCCGCGCCAGCGGTGTCGCCTGGCTCGAGAAGAACCGGCTCGAGGCCGCGAACGCCCTCACCTCCGAGGACATCTTCACCATCGTCTACACCTCGGGGACGACCGGACCGCCGAAGGGCGTCGTCCTGACGCACGGGAACATCTGCTTCGAGTGCGAGGCGCTCGAACGCTGCCTCGCCATCGGGACCGAGGACGAGCAGCTCCTGTTCCTGCCGCTCGCGCACATCTTCGCCAAGATCCTCGAGTGGACGGCCATCTCCCAGGGCGCCGTCACCGCCTTCGCCGAGAGCATCCCGCAGCTCATCCCGAACATGCAGGAGGTCCGGCCGACCTTCATGGGCGCCGTCCCGCGCGTCTACGAGAAGGCCTACGCGAAGATCATGGGGAGCTTCGAGGCCAAGCGGCAGAAGGCCATCTCGCGGTCCATCATCGACTTCGCCATGGCCGCCGGCCGGCGGCGCTCCGAGGCGGCGAGGAACGGCAAGACGCTCGCCGGCTTCGCGGCGGTCAAGGCGCAGCTCGCCGACAAGCTGGTCTTCCAGAAGATCCAGGCGACCTTCGGCGGGCGGCTCCGCTTCTTCGTGTCGGGCGGCGCGCCGCTCGCCCAGGAGATCGCGGAATTCTTCCATACCTGCGGGATCTTGGTCCTCGAGGGCTACGGCTTGACCGAGACCACCGCCTCGACCCACGTGAACCGCCCCGACGCTTACCGTTTCGGCACCGTCGGGCAGGCGCTCCCCGGCGTGGAGGTCAAGATCGCCGCAGACGGCGAGATCCTGGTTCGCGGGCCGAACATCCTCCGCGAGTACTTCGGGAAGCCCGACGCGA
>Ga0307508_10007365_pt1 | contig 10252 bp, 7 predicted proteins | sample 9_EM_MG_FD_203089 | JGI IMG/M metagenome (GOLD analysis project Ga0307508, IMG submission 203089) | Populus trichocarpa ectomycorrhiza microbial communities from riparian zone in the Pacific Northwest, United States - 9_EM | ecosystem: Host-associated > Plants > Roots > Unclassified | place...
TGTACGACGACCGGCGGCCGAGTTCCTCGGTGCGCTCGCCGGCGGCCGTGCGCACCACCACGCGGTCGTCCAGGTGCGGCTGCACGAAGTTCATCACCGTGGCCTCGCCCCGCGTGCCCACGACACGGCAGGTCATCTGCCACTTGTCGTACGCCATATGGCAGTTGGCCGTACCGGTGGCCCCGCCGGGAAACTCCAGATCGGCGTAGAGCCACTCGTCGACGCCCGAGGCCCCGGCCTTCTCACCGCCGCGCGCGGCGACCAGCCGGGGCGCCCCACCTGCCCAGGGCGCGAGCATGCGCTGGGCGTGCAGGCTGTAGCACCCGAGGTCCATCAGCGCGCCGCCCGCCAGCGGGAGCGACCACCGTACGTCGCTGTCCGGCGGCGCGGGCATGGCGACCATGGTCTCGACGTGCCGGAGGTCGCCCAACTCCCCGCTGCTCAGCAGCTCGTGCAGGCGCAGGACGACCGGGTGGAACAGGTAGTGGAAGCCCTCCATGAACACCGTGCCCGCCTTGGCGACGGCCTCGTGGACCTCGGCCGCCTCCGCCGCGTTGCTCGCGGACGGCTTCTCGGTGAGGACGTGCTTGCCGGCCTGGAGGGCGGCCAGGTTCCACGGCCCGTGCAGGCTGTTGGCCAACGGGTTGTAGACGACCTCGATCTCCGGGTCGGCGACGAGTTCGGCGTAGGAGTCCACCACTCGCTCCACGCCGTGCGAGGCGGCGAAGGCCTCGGCCCGGTCGCGTGCGCGGGCGGCCACCGCTACGAGGCGGTGGCCGGCGGCCCGGGCCGGTCCGACGATCGACAGTTCGGCGATCCGGGCGGCGCCCAGGACGCCGATCCGCAGGGGTTCGTCCGTCGTCACTTGCGCACCTCGTCGAGTCGTACGGGCCGGTGCTCATGGAGCGAGAGGGTGCACGCGTCGGCGATCCGGCTCGCCTCGATGGCGTCCGCGACCGTGCAGGGGGAGGTACGGGTGCCGGCGACGACCTCGGTGAACGCGGTGAGTTCGGCGCGGTAGGCGGGGGCGAACCGGTCCATGAAGAAGTCGTGCGGGGTGCCCGCCGGGAACGTGGCACCCGGCTCCACGGACCGCAGCGGCAGCTTGTCCTCCAGGCCGACCGCGATGCTGTCCTTCATGCCGTGCAGCTCCAGGCGCACGTCGTAACCGCGGGCGTTGTGGCGGGAGTTGGAGATGACGGCGATGGTGCCGTCGTCGAGGGTGAGCAGGGCGGACGCCGTGTCGACGTCACCCGCCTCACGGATGTACTCCGCGCCCCGGTTGCCGCCGGTCGCGTAGACCTCGACCACCTCGCGGCCGGTCACCCAGCGCACGATGTCGAAGTCGTGCACGCTGCAGTCGCGGAAGATGCCGCCGGAGACGGCCACGTAGGCGGGTGGCGGCGGGGCGGGATCGAGGGTGGTGGACCGTACGGTGTGCAGGTCGCCGAGTTCACCGCTGACGACGGCCCGGCGTGCGGCCACACAGCCCGCGTCGAAGCGCCTGTTGTAGCCGATGTGCACCTCGAAGCCGCTGTCCTCCACCGCACGCAGCACCTCGAGGCTCTCCTCGACGTCGCGTGCCACGGGCTTCTCGCAGAAGACGGGGATGCCCGCCTTCACGGCGGCGAGAATGAGCTCGGGGTGTGCGTCGGTGGCGGCGGCGATCACGACGCCGTCGACCCCGGCGGCGAGCAGCGCCTCGGGGGAGTCGGTGGCGATGGCACCGAAGCGTTCGGTGGCCGAGGCGACGGCCGCGGCCACCGGGTCGGTGACCACCAGGGAGTCCACCGCGTCAAGCCCGGCGAGGGTCTCCGCATGGAAGGCGCCGATGCGGCCCAGCCCCATGAGTCCTATGCGCATGAGAATCGTGCTCCTTCTGCCCGAGGGCGGCTCAGTCCAGACCGCCGAAGACGATCTGGTCCCAGTCGATGACCGAGCCGGTCACCACTCCGCTGCGATCGGAGACCAGGAAGACGACGAAGTCGGCGATCTCGTCGACCTGCCCGAGCTTGCCCATGGGCAGCGCCTGGGCGGCCTTCTCCCGCCAGTCGTCGCCCGCGTCGTGAAAGGCGCGCTGCGTGGCGTCCTCGCCCTCGGTGTCCGTCCAGCCGATGTTGAGGCCGTTGATCCGGATCCGGTCCCAGCGGTGCGCGTGGGCGGCGTTGCGCGTCAGACCCGCCAGACCGGCCTTGGCCGCCGAGTACGGGGCCAGGTAAGGCGGCCCGCCGTGGGCGCAGTTGGAGATGACGTTGACGATGGTGCCCGGCGCCTTGCGGGCCGTCATGTCGGCCACCGCCGCCTGCATCGCGAAGAACGGCGCGCGCAGATTGATCGCCATGTGCTGGTCGAACAGTTCCGGCGTGGTGTCCAGCAGCGAGCCACGCGACGTCAGCCCGGCTGCGTTGACGAGACAGTCGATGCGCCCGTGGAAGTCGACGGCCTGTACGGCGCTGTCCCGCGCCTGCGCCGGATCGGAGAGGTCCGCCCGCACGAAGCGCGCGCCCGTGTCCGCGGCGAGCTTCTCGCCGACCTCGGCCCGACGGCCGGTGAAGACGACGGTCGCGCCTTCCCGTACGGCCGCCCGTACGATGCCCGCGCCGACGCCCTGACTGCCGCCGTTGACGAGGACGACTTTGTCCTCAAGAAGTCCCATGAGTGTGATGTCCCTTTCAGCTTCAGCTCTGGCGGCGCTTTGCGGCCGCCTGCAGTTCCTGGCGCAGTCGCCCGGGGTCCCAGCCCTCGGCGACGGCCTGCCAGACGGTGTCCGCCTGGGAGGGCGGTGCGAGACCGTCCACCGGCGGGTCGAGGTCGAGGTTGGTGGGGAAGGGATAGCCCTCGGCGGTGGCCGCGATCACACGGCGCAGCCAGTCCTCCGGGGCGCCCTCGGACTTGCGGCGCAACAGCACCGGGAACAGCGCGTTCGCCATCGCCTCGCGGTCCACGCTCTCCATCGCCCGCCCGAAGGCGGAGGAGATCTGCAGCAGATTGGCCATGCGCCTGATGTCGGCCGAACGGTTGTGCCCGGCGGCGTGGAAGAGCGCCGGGTTGAAGAAGACCGCGTCGCCCTTCTCCAGCGGGAGCTGGACGCGATGGGCGTCGAAGTACTCGACGAACTGCGGGAGTCGCCAGGCCAGATACCCGGGCTCGAACTTCTGCGAGTGCGGCAGGTACAGGGTCGGGCCGGACTCGACGGGCATGTCGCAGTGGGCCACAGCGCCCTGCAGGGTGAGCACCGGAGAGAGGCGGTGGACGTGCGCCGGGTAGGCCGCGGCGCGCTCCCGGTTGAGGAAGCCGAGGTGGTAGTCGCGGTGGACGTTCTGCGCCGCGCCGCCCGGGTTGACCACGTTGACCTGCGAGGTCAGCTGGTAGGCGGGGCCGAGCCAGGCCTCGGCGATCAGTTCCAGGACATTGTCGGCGTAGTAGTCGGCGAACACCTCCGGCGCCCGTACGGCCACCTTGTCCAGGGCGTTCCAGACCCGGTCGTTCGCGCCGGGCCTGGCGAAGTGGTCGCCGCGGTCGCCGCCGCTCGTGCGCTCTTCCTCGATCAGCGCGCTGAAGGCCTCGGACGCCCGGTCCACGACGGCCGCGTCCGGGAAGGCGCCCTTGAGGACCACGATGCCGGGCCCGTCCAGCAGAGCCCGGACCAACTCGTCCTGCACGCTGCGACGGCCCTCCGGGGAGGTCGCCAGAGAGCGGAGCCGATCGCTGTCGTAGAGCGGGACGTTCTGTTCGACCCGCTCGGCCGAGGGGTGGACGGCGGGGTCGGTGCGCTGCTCCACGAGTGAGCGGAACACGTCGAGATCGCAGTCCGCCTCGGTCAGCCAAGCTCGCGGTCCCGCAGCTACGGGAGACATCCGGGTCCTTTCGCAGTCCGTGCATTTCTGCCAGTCTTGAGAACCCAAACCCATCATTCAATGCTTATCAATGCATCAAAAATCCATCACTGCTTTTGGGATCAGTCATGAGACACCGCTACCCGATCAGGGAAATCGCTCGTCAGGCCGGACTGAGCACGGCCACGGTCGACCGCGTCCTCAATCAGCGGGGCAACGTGACGGAGAGCACCATCAGGGAGGTGCACGAAGCCATCAAGGACCTGGACCGCCAGCAGAGCCAGGTCCGGCTCGGGGGCCGTACCTTCATGATCGACATCGTGATGCAGACCCCGGAACGGTTCTCCACCGCGGTACGGGACGCGCTCGAAGCCGAAATGCCCTCCCTGCATCCCGCTCTCGTGCGCTCGCGCTTCCACTTCCGGGAGGTCTGCCCTCCCGCGGAGCTGATCGGGACCCTGGACAAGATCGCGAAGCGTGGTACGCAGGGCGTGATCCTCAAGGCCCCCGACGAGCCGGAGATCGCAGCCGCGGTCGGCCGGCTGGTCGCGGCCGGCATCCCCGTCGTCACCCTGGTGACCGACCTGCCCCACAGCGCACGCCTGGCGTACGTCGGCATCGACAACCGCGCGGCCGGCGGCACCGCCGCCTACCTCCTCGGACAGTGGCTGGGCAAGCGGCCCGGCAACGTGCTCACCACCATCAGCCGGGGCTCCTTCCGGGGCGAGGAGGAACGCGAGATGGGCTTCCGGAGTGCGATGCGCCTCGCCGACCCCCGGCGATCCCTGGTGGAGGTCACCGACAGCGACGGCCTGGACGCCACCCAGCACGATCTCGTCCTGGAGGCGCTCAAGCGGGACGAGGACATCATCGCCGTCTACTCCGCGGGCGGGGGCAACCTCGCCACCCTCGACGCCTTCGAGGCGCTCGGGCGGGAGTGCGCGGTGTTCATCGCCCACGACCTCGACCACGACAACACCCAGCTGCTGCGCGAGCGCCGCCTGTCCGCGGTCCTCCATCACGACCTGCGCCAGGACATGCGCCGCGCCTGCCAGATCATCATGCGCGCCCACAAGGCACTCCCCGACGACGGACCGTCGCTGCCCTCGGCGATCCAGGTGGTCACGCCGTTCAACATGCCGCCGGGTGCTCCGTCCGTGCCGCTCGTCGACTGAAACCCGACGACGACGGCATCGCCGGCAACGGCTCCCAGATCGACGCCTGCCTCGCCGCCGGCAGCGTGCCGCCGGTCAAGGGCCTGGAGCCGAAGCTGGCGGCGGTGAAGTCGTCGTCCGACAAGGCGTGGCTGACGTTCGTCCACGGCCTGGTCGAGCACCACCGTGACCAAGGTCCATGACACGGACCCCCGCACGGGCACCGGCCACAACCGCGCCGCCCGGCGGCCGGCACCGGTGTCGCGACCCGGGCCCGCCCGCCGCCGCACGGCCGTCGGCTCGCTGCGGCGCGCCCTCACCGGCGGCGCCACGCTCCTGTGGGCGGCAATCGTCGTCGTACCCGTGTACTGGCTGGTGGTGACCAGCCTGCGCAGCCGCACCGACTTCACCGCCGACAGCCCACCGGCCCTGCCCGGCCACCCCACGCTCGACAACTACCGGGCCGTCCTGGACGGCGACTTCACGACCTATCTGCTCAACAGCGTCGTCGTCACCGCGGGGACGGTCGTCCTCACCGTCGCCGTCGCCCTCATGGCCGCCTTCGCGATCGTCCGGGGCGCCGGAAGCCGCCTGTCCCGCGTGTCCTTCCGGCTGTACCTGCTGGGCCTGGCGATCCCTCTCCAAGCGGTGATCATCCCGGTCTACCTGCTGATCATCAGGATGCGGCTGTACGACAGCCTGCTCGCGATCGTCCTGGAGCTCGCCCCCGGCGAGCGGGCCACGGTCCGCTTCCACGTCCACACCGACCGCCTGGCCTTCACCGGCCTGGCCGGCCGCCGCATCGTCGAGCCCGGCGAGATCGAACTCCACGCGGGCTCCTCCAGCCTGGACACACCGGTGCGGGATGCCGTCCGGCTGGTGGGGGAGGAGCGGGATGCGACGGTTCTACGGCATCACGGGGTGCCGGTGACTGTCGAGCGGGAGTAAGCGTTCCGCGGGAGGGCCGGTTCTTTACCTGCGGGTCCGTTGTGGCTGGTCGCGCAGTTCCCCGCGCCCCTGGAAAGCAGGGGCTGCGCCCGCTTTTCGGCGGCGCCACCGGATTCTCCGGTGGCGCCGCCTTCTTCTCGAATCGGTGACTAACTCCGTGTCCAGGTCTGCGTCGCGTTGCCCAACCCGGTCCACAGCTCGACCTTCGAGCCGTTGGCCGTGCCCCAGTCGGTCACGTCGATGGCCAGACCGTTGGAGCGGTTGCCGATGGTGCCGTCCACGCGGAACGCCCACTTCTGACTGGACTTCCCGTTGCAGGCCCAGAGGATGAGCTTGGTGCCCGCGGTGGTGCCGTCGCCGTCGGCGGCCAGGCACTTGCCCAAGACGCGCAGTTCGCCGGCCGTGGTCCGGGTGATGGTCTGGTTGGCGTTGCCCGAGCAGTCGTAGATCTGGACCTGGACGCCCGTCTGGCCGTTCGGGACGTCGAGGCAGCGGCTGGAGTAGGTGCCCTTCAGGGTGAAGGCCGAGGCCGTGGGGAGCGGGTCCTGGACCAGCTGCCAGTCCTGTGAGCCGTCGGTGGTCGACGCCGCCACGGTGACCGGGCCGCCCGCCGTCGAACCGGTCATGAACAGGCCGGTGTTGAGGACCGAGCGGAGCTTGTAGTAGCCGCTGGCCGGCGACGAGACCTGGGTCCACTGTTTGTCGGTGGCTCCGTCGTCGACCCACTGGGCCAGCTTCTGTCCGGCCGTCGCGGTGCCGGTCCAGATGGCGACCGAGCGGCCCCCGGCCTTGTTGAGGAGCGTCACGTTGCCGCCCTTGGCGGTCAGGTGCCAACGCTGGGTGTCCGTCGTGGAGTTGGCGGCGCTCAGGACGAGGTCGGGAGTGTTCCCGGTGAAGTTCGCGTCCTGGGTCTTGCCGGACGCGGTGCTGAGCACCTGACCGGTCAGCCGGTTGACGAGGCTGTAGTAGGCGCCGTCGGAGCGGCCGAGGTCGACCTCGGCGTATTTCACGGGTCCGACGCTGTTTCCGCTCCACGACGCCTGGAGTATGAGAACGCGTCCCGTGCCGTCGACGTACTGCAGATTGCGGCTGTACCCGGCGGCGATCGGCGTCTTGTACTCCTTCCAGGTCCCGCTGCTCAGACCGGACTCGTTCACCCAGACGTCGCCGCTTCCGGCGGCGTTGTAGACGATCCGTCCGTCCGGCATCGGGAGCAGAACCGGACTGCCGCCGGTGGACAGCGTGCTCCCGCCCGAGGGCACCGGCAGCGAGGTGATCGCGGCGTCCGTGGCCGAGAAGAACTTCGTCGGGTCGTCGGAGACCCGGTAGCGGACGTTGGTGCCGCCGCCCCAGTACTCGTATGTCAGGAGCCACCTGCCGTCGGTCGTCGGGGCGATGGTCGTCATGCCCGGGCGGCCGCCGCCGATCTCCGTCTTGCCGTTGCCCATGCTCACGGTGGCGCCCGGGACGTCGACGACCGGGGAACTCCAGGACGTTGTGCCGGTGCCGTTCCAGGTCCGGTGGAGGAGGACCTGGCCGCCGGAGTCGGTCGCCGTGTCGTTGGCCGGGTCGAGGGTCGGGGCGCCGGTGCCGGTGTCGTAGCCGGTGTAGTCGTCCTCGTCGGAGTAGTAGGCGATGAGCGTGCCGTTGTGGGCGAGCAGATGCGGTTCCCAGACGGGGTCGACCTGGGCGTGGGTGTTGGCCGTCGAGACGCGGCCGGGGCTGCCCGCGCTGCCGCCCTGCCAGCCGCCGGCCGTGATGACGTTCTGGAAGCTCCAGCTCGCACCGTCGTCCGTACTGGAGTACAGGGCGAGCGCCACGTCCTTGCGGTCGCCGTCGCTGGTCGGCGTCCAGCCGGAGTTGGCGGCCTTCTGCTCCTTGTAGTAGTAGTCGTCGCCCGAGACGATGCTCGCGAGCAGCAGCGTGCCGGCGCTCAGGTTTCCGACGTTCTGCGGGAGCACGTAGAGATACGGGTTGGTCCAGTTGCTCGTGTACTTCGCGTACGCGGAGTCGCTGGAGAGATGGGCGGGGGCCTTGACGTCGGCCAGCTTCGCCCACGTCGTGCCGTCGTCGTCGCTCTTGTAGATGGGCAGCGTCTGGCCCACCGGAGCGCTCTGGCTGTTCTCGAACGTGGCCACGACCCGGCCGTCCGGCAGCTGGGCCGACTTCGGATAAAGCACGCACGGGCTCTTGTTGCACGCGGCGGTGTTGTCCGCCGTATACAAGTTCGCGGGGCTCGGCTGATACGCCGACGCGCTCGTCGCGGAGACGATGGCGAAGGCCACGCCGATGCCGAAGGCCGTCGCCGAAGCGAAAACCTTTCCGGCCCAGGATCTTTTCAACGGCATTCCTTTCACCGGAAATGCGGGATGCGGTGACAGGAGGCCAGTATTCGCAGGCGACATCGCACTGTCACCGGCACGTTGCGAAAGGGTTTCGCGGAATAGCGGGTTACCGGGTATTGACCTCGCCGGCTATGGGGCATCCACGCGGCCGCGCAGGGACGTCGAGGTCCGCACGACGAGCTCCGTGGCCAGCTCGATGCGCGGCGACGCGGGCGGCCGGCCCTCGGCGAGATCCATGAGCACCCGGGTCGCCTCACGGCCCAGCTCCTCGAACGGCTGGCGCACCGCGCTCAACGGCGGGCAGGCCATGGCCGCCACGAGTGTGTCGTCGAAGGACATGACCGACAGATCGTCCGGTACCGAGAGCCCCTGCTGCCGGGCGGCCTCCAGCACACCGAGCGCCTGCGCGTCGCTGGCCGCGAAAACGGCCGTGGGCGGGTCGCCGGCCCGCAGGATCTGCAGGCTCGCGGCGAGCGCCTCGGTGTAGTCGAAGTCGGTCGAGCGGACGATCGCCGGGTCGTAGACGACCCCGGCCTCCTCCAGCGCGGCCCGGTAACCGTGCACGCGCGCCGCCCCTGCCAGGGAGTGCGAGCGTCCGGCGACCATGCCGATCCGGGTGTGCCCCAGCGCCAGCAGGTGCTGGACGGCGTCCCGCGCTCCGCTCCAGTTCGTCACCCCGATGCTGGGAATGTCCTGCGACGGCGCGCTGAGGGGGTCGATCAGCACCACCGGCAGCCGCTGCTCGACGATCCGCCGCTGGTCCTCCTCGGCCAGCATGGAGATCACGATCACGATCCCCGCCGCGCCGAGCGCCACGCACTCCTCCAGCCACCCGGAGATCGACCGCCGGCTCGTCGTCCCGGTGACCACGTCGATGCCGAACTCGCCGGCCGCGTCCACGATGCCCCGGGCGACCTCCAGGGTGTACGGGCCGGACAGATCGCGGAAGACGACGACGATCTGACGGGGGGTCGAGGAACCCCGCTCCCACGGGCGGACGTACCCGTACCGCGCCAGCATTTCCTCGACCCGGTCCCGCGTCGCCGCGCCCACGTCACGGCGCCGGTGCACCACCTTGGACACGGTGCTGAGCGAGACCCCCGCCTCGGCGGCGATGCTTGTGAGCAGACCGTGCTGCGCTTCCTGCCGGTCCTTGACTCGACCTGTCACCCGATGTCCGTTCCGTACGCCGAACACTGACGCGCCGGATCGCACTGCGTACCTGGCCAGAACTCCGCCGCAAGGTAACGGGGCCGGGCACGGGGAGGCAAGACCGGAGCCTAAAGGGACTGGCGCATGATCCAGTCCCGGATGCCGGGGATGCCGTAGGCGATCTGCCAGGTGCCCATGTGTGCGCTGGTGGTCGAGCCGGACGGTACGGTCGTGCCGGTCCTGAACGCGGAGAAGTTCACCGGCGTCCGCTGTGCCCTCATGCTCCGTACGTCCGCCGCGAACTCCGCGGCCGTGGACTGGCCCTCCCACAGGGCGGTGCTGACCTGCGTGCCCTGTTCCTGGATGACGGCGGTGATGGCCTGCTCGCCGGGGTATGCCTTGGTGTCGTCCGCGGAGACCAGGATCCACAGTTTCTTCTCGGCCAGCGGTGCCGCCTGGGTCTCCGGCCACTGCCCGGCGACGATGTAGGCCGCCGCGAAGAGGTCGGGGTACCTGATGTGCAGGCCCAGCGACATCATCGCGCCCATCGACTGCCCGGTCGTGTAGCGCCGCTTGGGGTCGATGCCGTACTGCCGCGTCACCGACTCGACGAGGTTGGCGGTGGCGTCGAACAGCGTCGACGGCTCGTAGTTGTCGTCGATCACCACGGAGCCGTACTCGGGGGCCAGCACGAAGGACTCGTGCTTGGCCTGGTCCTCCGGGCTCGCCCAGCACACCGCGCCGAGGCCCTGGACCAGGGGGCCTTCCGTCGCCACATTGACGACGCTCGCGTCGTGCATGAACAGCACCAGCGGGT
>Ga0307508_10007366_pt1 | contig 10252 bp, 11 predicted proteins | sample 9_EM_MG_FD_203089 | JGI IMG/M metagenome (GOLD analysis project Ga0307508, IMG submission 203089) | Populus trichocarpa ectomycorrhiza microbial communities from riparian zone in the Pacific Northwest, United States - 9_EM | ecosystem: Host-associated > Plants > Roots > Unclassified | place...
GATGAATAAATGACCGAAAAATGTTTGACAAACCTCGCCGAGTTACCCCTCCATTGGACATCATACATTTCATTGTCATCAACGAGCACCCCCTCCCCCCTTCGGTATTGCATGCAATCACCTTGGACGTTGTTTCAACACTTCATATCGTATAAGCCGCCAGTGTTCTCCCATTTTCTCCGATATTTTGGTGCCTTTTTTTTTTTTCTGATCGGGTGTTAGTTTGCTCGTTAGGTTGCAGTCTGAGCCGTCGTCAAGTTGTATGTGAGGCCCAATGCCCTCGATACGAGACACCAAATCAAATTGTTATTATTTTGACAAGGGGCATGGCGACAGTTGGAGCACAGGTATTGTAGTACATCAACAAAGATTGACAGGTAGCGAAAGTCGAGAGCAGGAACTGGGATATCCACATGCAACTAAAACCAAGTTAGCCGTAGGCAATGACGGGATAGTACCAAAAATAGAAAGAATCGGACAGGTTTGATCGTCAATGCGAGTGTCGCAATGGACAGAGAGTGAGTCAAGATGAGTCAAGGCCATATCTCCAGCATTTGGGAAGGGCGTGGGGCGTTTAGACAGTCTAGGAAACTTGATAAAACTATTACAGTCTTCGCGGAGAGCTCGAACGGTGGCACCCATTGCCCGGCAAGTAGGCAGAAAGTGCAGCTAATCGGTCTCAGCACTACTCGAGTCATCGCCGGTGGAGGCCTCGGACGAATAAACCCTGTCCTCTGGGTCCTCAGCAAGTGGATCCTCTTCTCCAGGTCGAAGATAGAAGAATTCAAGTTCGTTCACCATTTGGCGGAAATGTTCGATATATTTTGGTGCAACCTGACGGAACGGGGGACATATTAGGCCGTACAGTAAGGGGCACTCGAAGCGACGTACCTTGTCAAACTGGTTGACGCGGAGCTTTTGGAGAGGCTTCCTAGCATTCATGCGCGCTTCAAGCATAGTGGTGATATCTTCAGGAGCCACTCCCGTGGAGGCGAACTCGATGAGGTTAGGCATGACGACAGGGATTCGCGGGTGACCGAATTCATCAGGAGGTGGTATAAGACACGAGACAGAGTGATTGCGCGGCTTGTCATTGCAGGTGATTGTGAGCGTCTCTACGTCCCGCATGCCCTCGAGGAGTGCGTAGAATGCACGACTGCTCGTCCCCTCGATACCTCGCATATCGAGGTGTTTCACCGAGGTGTACCCATACAAGACGTTGCCGAGATTCTGTACGACAGAATCAAAATTGCCTTCGAACCAGTCTTCCAATCGCAATGTCACAAGATTTGGAGCTCGGATCAACTGCATCAGCAATGAAATGCGCGCAGCAGAACGGAAAAACGTTAGCTCGAGATATCGAAGGGAGTTGAGCTTAATAGCCTCGAAGTCAACGGACGACGCATCAGGGGAAAGAGGTTCATCGCGGAAAGGTCCTGATCCTCCGTTCAACTTGAGAACTTGTAGATCGGGGGACGTCTCCAAAATTGAATGGAATTCCGCAACGGTCGGCTGCACGGCGGGCTGGTGATGGGATAGGTGAAGGTGCGTTAGGTTGCGGAATGAGAAAGACTCCCATGTGAGGTGGATGCCAACCAGGGCTAGCTCGCGAAGTCGCGGGGCCATATTTTGGGCCAAACTGATAGGGTCACCGCCCATGATCTGTTGCATGACTGCTGTGGGTCTCAGCGGACGTCCCAGTGGGTGGGTGTATACCAACGAGAGCGATTCAAGCATGGGTGCCGTTCCAGCATCAACGAAGTCTCCGAGGAACATGTGGAGGGGACAGAACCTCTCGGCAATCATAGATACCGTGCGCCAATGGGACACATGCTTCATGACGATAGCCAGGACCTCATCGAACTCGGGCTTGCTAGGAAGACCACGCCAACCTCGCTCCAGAGTGATTTCGAGATGAATGTCAACCGGCGCTTTATCTGCTCTCTCAAGACACAAACGCGACCACCGGTGCCGCACATCGGCCTCGCGAAAGTAAATTTGGCTCCAGAGGGATTGCGTCGTGATCGCTATCTTGCGGAGGCGGCGCGATACATGTGAGATGGCGAGGTTGAATTTCATCTCAACGGGGCGAATGCCAGGCGGCACGGGAGCTACCATTCCGTAAACGAATATTTCGATGATGAGTTCGGTGGGAAGACGGTCCCAGAAACTGTGTTGGTGGTTATGGCATGCTACGCGCTCTTGCAACTCCGCAACGGCGCTTGGTCGCACAGGGGTACTAGTAGATTGCGCAGTGGTAGCATGCAATACTTCCGTACAAGAGATGCCAAGTGACTAGAAGGCGCAGATGGGGTGAAGGTGTCAGGGGCCAACACAGGCCGGCTGAGTGCTCGCGCACGTACTTTCTTTATGCGGAGTTGACGAGGGTTCCAAACGCAGTTGAAGAACTTGTAGCCTCCTTCTTCGGTTGTGCAACCCGAAAGAGGCCAGTCATCGAATGAAAGGTGGTCTTTAGACTCAGTAGAACTCATGGTGGTAGTTGCAAGCGTGAGGGGGAAAGGAACGTTAGAGTGTGGGGTAATGCGATGCGAACTAGTAGAAAAATTCGGGGAAAATGCGGCGAAGCAAAGGGTATACTTTGTCCGGCTATGCCGAAGGGTGGTCGTGCGAGATTACGGAATGAAGGGGTGGCGACTGGGGAACCAATTTCTTACTCGTTTGTCGGGTCGGATTGCCGCTGGGATCAAGGTATTCAATGCTGAGTGGTGGCCTGTCATTCACAAGTCTTGTGTGGGATGGCGGCGGAGACTTACCTTTGCTCCGCCTTGGCTGGCTGAGCTTATTTCGTCCACACCCCCGCCTTTTGGCGTGAAACCAACCGCGAGCACGGAGATGATGGGGTGTCGTTTCCAACGCGTTTTCAAGACAGATCGCACTACAAGCGACCGTGCTGACGCGGTTTTTAACCTGTGCTGACAAACTAAAAAAAGGTCGGACGTTGTCGTGGGACTCGGTGTTCTTTGTGGGTTTTTTCTAGAGGTTTTGGTGGGAGGGGAACAATTCGGACACCCAGGCAATTAGTGTTATGGTCAGCCAAGGGGTCGCACATTTCCAGATGAGTAGACGGCCCCAAGTATGGGGACTGATTTGCCAGAGGGGGTATTCACATTCGACAAACGAGACTTGCGACGGTTATATCGCGTCAGGCCTTTCAAGAGCTTTCACGGATTGTACCTGCTCGTTGCTTCGCCAGAGAACATTGTTTAGTATGCTGTGGATGATCCTGCACCCAGTGCAGAGTCCTACTGGCGGTGCCAAAATGCGTTCCCACGGCTGCGGAAGACACCAAAACACAGACAGGGCTGGCACCGGGGATTGTCTGAACAGTCGGAGATGACAGTGAACACCAGCAAGAGGTGCCGTCGGAGCCATTGGGTGGTGGGCATTTTCATTCCAGGTATGAACGCCGAATGATTCAATCCGTGACCCCCGCGTCAATTCTTGGCTTTTGCCTATATATAGGTGTGGTATAGGTGAGAGCATACAGCATTACTCTTGTCGGATACATATGGTCTACACAAATCTCTTCCATGGGTGCTTTTCATACTCTTTGAATTTAGTTTTTCGTTTCGTAGGCCTAAAAAAATTGTGTCAATTCAATGCAAGCTTGGTCATATAAGGTGCTCGAATACTTACAGTACTCTTTCTCTCGGCTCGACCAGGGCACGCTGCTGCATGCTAAAAAATCGGTCCTTGAACAAATTGCCTTCAGGCTAAATCCGGAACCATCAGTACGTCATTCAAGAATGCAGGGAAACAGCACAAACCTGTAGGGCACGCAGGGACTCGCTAAGTTCATCAGTGAGCTGCACATCAATATTCCCTGGTTTAACAATATGTCTCCCGATTTTGCGGCCAGCAAGCGATTGGCGGTTCGCTTTCGCCGCCGCAAGTTTCTTAGCAACTATCAGAGCTTCTCTCGCGTTGAGCTTTCGTTTCGTCTCCTTCGTTATCGATCGCACAGTGTCCAATGACGTAGCGAGCTTCTTTCGTTGAGCCTTCTCCGCAAGAAGGTGTTTCTGTGGAAGGCAAGAGGATGGTTCTTAGTCATAGCTTTGGAAATGATGTGAGGAACCAACCTCAGCTCGCAAACGTGCTGCTTTCAGTTTTTGCTGTCGGGTCTTACGTGCCGGTGATTTATTGGGAGCAATGATAGCAGCCTCTGTGGGCTGGTTTCCTGGGTCACCATCTTCGATATCGCCTTCTGGTACGTCGATCATCATCCCCTTGAAACGTTCAGCGGTATCGTCACCATCTTTGAGATGCTTCATGGCCTCCATTTGCTCTTTCGTCCCCCTCCAAGCATTCTCATCTGCTTCTCGTCGGGCCTCCACGTCATGCGCAGTCTTCAGAAGTGATTGATGAGCTTCATAAGTCGGCTTGTATGACAAGCCTGAATGTGGGGTTTCCACTGCAGCACGGTCTATGTTGCGAGACGGAAGCAGCGATTCGGGTGCCTAGTGAGGCAACATAGGGTTGAGCATATTCACCATCTCTAGGGAAACGGATGATGCGTACCTTCACTTTCGGCTTCTCCACAATTGGAACAACATATTCAAGGACCTCATCAGAACGGACCGCCTTGTCACTCTCCGCCGCTTCCCACACATTATATGCCGCAGCTTTGCGACGTTCGATTACGGCACTGCCGCTTTCTTTAGGATCCAGATACGAGTTGAATGCTCCTTTTCGCAATCGTTTCGACTTTTGTAGGAGCGTCGACTTTTCGGCTGGCGTAAGCTTGCCTTTTCCAGTGGGTTTGGATGTCGAAGAACTTGCTCGGGCAAAGACAGCGGGTACAGCTGATCGTTGTGACAGCACTTGCATAAATTTGAGCGGCTTTTTTTCTTTCTGGATTCGTTTGCGCGCTACGAAGTCAAAGAGGGTCGTCAGATATTAATAAGGAGATTTCACAAGCAAATACCTAGTTCATCGCCGACGACGTCAATTTGGTAGAGGTCTTTGTCATGTCGGTCCTGCAACTTCCCCCTAGAACAACATACAAACATTAGTGACTTAACATAGTAGTAGTGCGAGTCAAACACACCCAGTCGCAATTTCCTCCTCTCGCAGGCCCTCCAAGCCAGCTTCAACATCTTGGATGTCGACGTTTTTTCGCCACGCCCGTTTCCCCTTACGGGTGGGCTGACTTTTCTGAGAAGGAGCGCCCGTATCAATCCATTTACGTTTCTTAGTCTCCAGCGGTTTCGTTGGTGGGTCCATGGGGACTACAGAGGGAAAAAGCAGAGACCAAAAGAATGAATTACTGACCTCCCTAATCCGGAAGGGTCGCGAAACACGACCAAACAAAACGCCAGTCGTCAACATAGGCACGTCAGCATGGGTCGTTCACTGGGGCGGATATGGTGAGTAGTGTGTTCGAAGTTTCGCGTATTTTTTGAATCGTCGCTCGTACAGGGTTGGAGGCACGACGCTGTTGATTGCGTTCATTGCTTACTCGAGTCAAATAATGATCCTGTGGCCATGGTATGGTCGCGAGATTTCCGTTCCCTTTCTCAAAGCTCTGGTTCCTTTTAAGTGAGTCCATCTTTATATGGCGAGGACACGTGGAAATATTAAAGACTTTATGATCACGGACAGCGTCCTTGTGGGCTTTCTGTATTGGAACTACTTCGCCACGGTGATAACGGATCCAGGACACCCGCCAAAGAACTGGGTAAGCCTTTGGGGTGATTTGGGGATCACTCTCGTCTGACTCGTAGCCCGCAGCAACCTAGGGTGCACGCTGACGCTGAGTACGAGGTGAAGAGGATGACGGCCACACCAAGACATTGTAGGATGTGCAAGCATTACAAGCCTCCCAGAGGTAAGCTTGACGAATCGCATGTTCCTCTAAAAGGATGTATTCTAACGACACCTCAGCTCATCACTGTAGACAGTGTAACAAGTAAGACCTCATCCATCTGAAAGTAGCCCTCTGTCACTGATGTATCCGGTGTGTCCAAGGTGCATCCTGAGAATGGGTGAGCTGATGTGTCTATGATTTTCTTGTACTGTACCTCAATTCAATTCGCCCACAGACCATCACTGGTGAGCGGACCATCCCAATTGAAGAGCCACCGTTCGCTCATTTCATTCCTCAGTCCCTGGGTCAACAATTGTGTGGGGCATTACAACTACGCGCACTTTATCCGGTTCCTCCTGTTGGTGGATGTATCCTGCACTTACCATTTGGTATTAATGGTCCTTCGAACTATGGACGCAATGAACTCATATGTCAGTGTCTCATATCCCGTTTCATCATTCGCCTGTTCACATTTTCCGTATACCTAGGAAGAACTCCCCTTCTGGGAACTAATGTTCACCGTCTTAAACTTTGTTTGTTGCATCCCTGTTCTCCTGATGGTTGGAATGTTCAGGTAAACATCTACCGTTCCACATCGCGCTATTGATTCGACTGGAGGCTCATGTATTCCTAATTTAAAAGCTTGTATCACTTTTATTGTCTTGCAACGAACACGACAACTATTGAAGCATGGGAGAAGGATAAAGTTGCAACACTTGTTCGACGGGGGCGTATTCGCGAGGTATCGGTCATCTTTGCGTGCGCTTCCTCACGACATTGACTATTTATCTCGAAGGTTAAATATCCATATGTAAGTCATTCGGAGCGGCCCATACCTGGATCACGCACTCAAAAGAGTGTCTTGGCAGCATCTTGGGGTAGTCAAAAACGTGAAATATGTCATGGGAACTAGGCCTCTGGCGTTATTTTGGCCACAACGTCAAGTTAATGGCACTGGACTGGACTACCCCGTTGCAGAAGGCACCGGTAAGTGGATTGAATTCCACAATCAGCCTCGCGACGGGGCCTGGAGTGTGGAACGTGGTCATGAGGGTGCCACTGCTCGAGAGGGTGATGGTGGCATGTTCGTTCCTTGGTCTAACGCCTATGACGGCGACGCTGAGGCCGTCCGCTCAAGGAGAACGGGACGTGAAAGCAGTGACGAGGATGGGATGACGGTATAACTCCAGGTCTGAGGCAGTATGCGGGGATGTTGCCATTGAATTTGGTTTCGGGCATCGCCGCGCTATGTGGCTGCGGGATGCTGTCCCAACCGTTCACTGATGCGCACCTTTGTTCATCAGACCCGGCTGTGCAAACATTCTGGCCACCTCGGGACCCTATTTCCGATACAAATCCACACAAACCGGCCGAGCCAACACGCAGTCAGAGACACTTCAAACTTCCTGAATCACCATGGACGTATGACGGGGATGGTTTCAACCCGAACCTTCAGCCTTCAAACTCGCTGCGTCAGCGCAATCTTAACGGCGGCGGCGACTCCGATAGCGATATCGAGGACAATCGTCCTTTGGCGCGTCATTACAACGTCCCGCCATATCACCCGTCATATAGGTCTGCGAGCGATGAGTCGGCCCGCAGGTCTTGGAGTGCCACGTCGTTCTCCGAGGGCTCTGAGGGGTCCTCGGCTGGCCTCGGACCACTAGTAAAGCCAGACGCATCTGACAGGGTTGCCGCAAGGCTGGGCCCCGAAGGCTGGGAGGTCCGACAGCCGGGCTTCAGGGCGGACGATGAAGATGAAGTGGTTGACAATGAGCAAATCTTCGATGTTATCAAGGCGCCTGATAGGTATCGCCGCTATGTGCCAGAGCATTCGTCAACCGAAGAGAGCGAGCTGTGGGAAGAGGACGAGGAGGACTGAGTGGCCGAGGTTTCTCTTTATAGTAATAAAATCCGCAATATTATCAAAATACATAGATCACAACAAACACTTGATCTTGAGGCTCGTGCGCATGTCATCCAACGAGAATGGGAAGCGCAAACGCTCTGGTGGTGATGGGCCAAGCTTCACAATCCCAGCGAAGAAGCAAAAAGGATCAAAAGGAATGTCCATAACGATCCCAGGGTTGAAGCGGAAGCCCGCGACGACCACCGCCAATGCAAACCTAGAGCAAGATATCGAGCCTGCAGACGCGCCATCCAGTTCCAAGGCGTCGCGTATGCGTCAAAATGGAATGCAGTTATGGACTGCCGTACGCGCAGCGAGGTCAAGAGAGTAAGTACACGGTCCTTTGCGTCACTTGTTTTTCCCAAACCAAACTTGACGCTGGGCCTCCCCGTACAGCGGGTTCGAAGTTGCCCATGACTTCCTAAAGCTACCACCCAAACGTCAATATCCCGACTATTTCAAGATCATTAAACGCCCCATCTCATTAGACGATATCAAGGTTAGCTCTGTTTAAAACCTGTCGTCACCTATACTCACGCGTCCTGAATACTTCCCATGATCCAGGGACGGCTGGATGGCGACTTATACCCAACACTCAAGGCAGTGAAGGACGATCTTGAACTTTGCTTCAGCAATGCGTTTACCTACAATGTAGAACATTCCCCCATATGGGAAGCAGCGAAAATCATGCAGGTACGCAGATTGCAATTCGCCTCGCCTCCGCAACTTATATTTGCACTCTCGTGCAGAAAACCGCCAACAAAGAATACAAATTACTCTCTCAACAAGACGACACAGATGGGGAAGTTGATGTCGGCAATATCGAGGCTGAGGCTGCATCTGCTGCTATATTGCACAACGCCGGCGGCGATGAGGATGATGATGATGATGATGGCGACGAAGACCAGGACGATGGAGAATACGACGCTTCCACCAAGAAAGTCAAATCCCCGAACGCGGAGCTGGCGAATTTGCTCAACACTAGATTGCAAAAACTCATAACAAAAGCCCCCAAAGAGTGCGAGGGACGCCTCCTATCTTATGGATGTCTACTTATGATTATTTCCCAGCCCTGGAGGTGGGTTGATATCTGATCCATTCCTCGTTCTGCCGAGCAAAAAGGAATGGCCTCAGTATTATCAACTCATCAAGAAGCCTATAGCTTTCGATATAATCGAGGTAACACACTTGTCGCACTCAGTCTTTGATTGCAATTGAATTGTTACTCGGTCTAGAAAAAGCTGAAGAAGAAGTCATATAGCACATCAGCTGAATTTGCAGCCGATGTCGAACAACTCTTCGATAACGCCATGCGCTTTAACGAAGACAACTCCCCAATCTGGCTCGCTGCACAGACCCTGAGAACAACCTTTCACAAACTCATGGCCGATCTCCCAGCCCAATATGCATGGACGAGAATTCAGCCGACGAAGATCAAGCTCAAAGTGCAACACCCCAAGCCTCCGCCAGCAACAACAGCGCCGCCATCAGATACCGCAGCCGCCGCGCCGGCCACTCCAGCACAGCCTCCCGCGCCAGCCAAGGTCGCTGCCAAACCACAACTAGCGCCAGCCGCCCGCAAACCTCCGCCAGTACCCCCGATAGCCTCGGCAACTCCACCTGCTGCTGCGACCCCGCCAGCAGCGGCCCGTCCCTCTCCTTCAGCATCTACCCCCGCTTTGCCTCCACAGCAGCAGCCCAAGCCCCCATATCAGCACCAACAACCTTCACAATACCGTCATTCCACTCCCCAAGCGCGCAATCAACCTTCCTCCAATGTCGTTTACCAGCCACAGCCGCTAATGCCAGGCACACCGGGTCACGTCACGCCGCCAGTAGCTATGCGCTCACCGTCTCCGGAATCCTTCCCAGCGATTGCCATTCAGCGAGTTTCCATTACAGCTATGCCATCCACAAGGGGCATCAATTTACTTGGTACCCCATATCGGGATGACGCGATAGCCATCGTGCGCTGCTTCGCTGTCCGCTTGGGATGGGGCGAAACCTCAATCCGAGTCAATGTTGAGGCCGAACGCAGCTTGGACGACGATGACTTAGATATTGAGCGTGGGACATCCACCCCTGACGAAAGAGATGGTCCTCACTCAGTCTTGGTTGATGGGCGTAAAATTCCTATGGAAGTCAAGTGCAACGGGACGTATGTCTCTCCTGCCGCGAAAATCTCCCGGAATAATCCACCGGGTTCGAAGGAGAGATTGGCAACATCCACCGACGTCGATGGGCAACAAGCGGAAACAGACAGTAAAGCAGATGTCAAGATCAATGGGCATGCCGATGGAGGCTCCTCTGGATCCGAGTCAGAAGGGGAATCCGACCATTCCGCCAAACCAACGACCGGGGCAGATGCAAGGAAAACAAGGTCAGGGCGTGTACCGGCTGTGTCAATGACGAATGGAAAGCTCAAGAGGCGAAAGAAGAGAGGGTCCCCGAACCGCATGCTTTTGCAACTCGGACAGTGGGATTTGTCACTGGTTCTCGGCACTAACGTTATAGAT
>Ga0307508_10007367_pt1 | contig 10251 bp, 11 predicted proteins | sample 9_EM_MG_FD_203089 | JGI IMG/M metagenome (GOLD analysis project Ga0307508, IMG submission 203089) | Populus trichocarpa ectomycorrhiza microbial communities from riparian zone in the Pacific Northwest, United States - 9_EM | ecosystem: Host-associated > Plants > Roots > Unclassified | place...
GAGCTCGCCCGCCTCCTCCGCTTCCGAGGTTGCTATGCTACGTTTCGTCTGGTTTATTTTTCGAACTACTTTTTGGCGTTCTAGATACAAGAAGAAGGTCTTAGTCGACAACTCGTCATCGGGCTGCGTTGCGGCAAACTCACCAAAGAACTTGACTTTATGATATCTCGTTGCATATTGACGTTCTTTTCGAGAATGTTCAGCACGAGCAAGGTCAGCCTCAAGCGCTTTCGAGCGACGCTCCGTTTCCACCCGCACATCCGCTGCCAGGTTGTCCTTCGCGAGAAGTCGTTTTGTTTGCCGGAGAGCAGATTTGAGCTTCTGAACGCCAGGAAGGGCATCCTCGTGTGCCCTTGGTCGTGGTGGCTTGCTAGAGTACGACCCGGGGTGGTTTCTGAACTTTTTTTGTGGTCGTGCCTTGGAAGGACCTGCCACGGACGTAGAGGATTCTTGTTTTGCCCAGGGGGCCATCTTGATTAGAAGGACCTCGGATTGGTAGTCACGGGAATGAAGCAAGTCTTGATTTAAGCTTAGGGTCTGACTTCGAGTCCGATGTCAAGATTGCTTTTTTGAACTTCAACAACACTCGTCTCGATGCGAAATCTAACGCTATCGACTGTTCAGATTTCCACTCTACAGGCGGAGGATGTAATACAATTCTCAAGTCCAACATCCGACGATGATGCGGCCGTTCTCAGTGCAATCGCATTCGACTTGGATCGGAATGCTATTTTCGCCGGGACAGAGTCGTCGCAAGGTACAATTTTGGTCTGGAGAACGTCGGAGAGTGCTTCTTCTACTCCTGGAAACTGGCCCTTCGTCTTTTGTGGCTCGTACATTTCCCCGAATGCTGGGTCCGGGATAGCAAGTCTTAGCGTGCTTTCCGAGTCCAATCAACTCGTGCTGGTGACCCATGCAGGAGATATCGTGGTGTGGGAGCTTGACGAGTCTGGAGGTTTTGTCGTAAGTGGTCAAAGTTTAGCCACACTTTTCCTAACCGTTGTTTCAGGGAGATGCTGACGTTCTAGGCACGGTAGAGCCAGGTATCGCAGCTGTGGCTTGGAGCCCTGATGACACTCTGGTAACCTTGGCTACTGGTGCGTTATCGTTCACTCCGCTCCCACAGATATGGTCGATTTATATAAATGTAGACGCCAGCGTAATTTTAATGACATCAACCTTTGATGTTCTTTCGGAGGTCCCAATCGAGACTAATGATTTTGGGGAAGGCAAGACCAGCCTTCGCGCCTACCAAAGTGTTTAATGACAATTTCATGATTCAGATGCTCCTATTAATGTCGGCTGGGGTTCCAAAGAAACTCAGTTCCACGGATCGATAGGCAGGGGTCATCTCAAAGCTGATCAGACCCAACCCAATGTTGAATGTGAGGGTGTTGTTGACGGTGGTCGGCCACGTATTACTTGGCGTGGAGATGGCGCCTACTTTGCGGTCTCCTCACGATCACCTCATTCGCGACGCGTAATCAGGGTGTATTCCCGCGATGGCCGCCTCCAGTCGACTTCCGAGACAGTACCAGGCATGGAAGCAAGTGCTGCATGGAGGCCGAATGGAGGTTTGATCGCGTCTACGCAAAACGAGGTCCGGTCTGGACCTCAGGATGCTCGAAAGAGTGGCAAATACGATGTTGTATTCTTCGAGAGAAACGGCCTTCGACATGGCGAATTCAGTCTACGACGTCCACTTGAGGACGACGGATCAGGATATAAAGTCAAAGACCTCGTGTGGTCTCCTGATTCCGCAGTTCTTGCAGTATGGATCGAGAAGCTGGATGGTGACGTGGTGCAGTTATGGACAACTGGGAACTATCATTGGTATCATGATCAGTTTCATGCCTTCTCCTTTGTTGACATATACTATAGGTATCTCAAGCAGGAGTTCCGGGCTCCGGGTGATAGCCATTTTACGAGTGTCGTATGGCATCCAGAATCCACGTTGAGGTTGCTAACGACGACCGCGTGTAAGCTTTTTTGCATTCAATAATTGTTTTTGCACGTTCGTGTTCAACCTAGTTTTCTTTAGCGCAACTCGTCTCTAGGACGTTCGCATGGGAGACCTGCGCTGGTGCAAATGCTACTGGTACTGTTGGGGTTATTGACGGAGGTTGTCTCCCTCTCATCATGGCCTAATTTCCATCGACTTATCAATCCATCCAATAGATGAAGTTCTGCTTACGCCCTTTCGCACCCAAAATGTTCCCCCTCCCATGTCGTCCTTTCAACTCAAAACGCCACTGTCCGCTCCTTCCGCTGATACTCCTTCGGCACCGACACCAGTTCATATCGCATTGTCCCCATGTAATGACCTTTTGGCTTCCGTATGGCAGAACGGCCGCGTTTCTGTCTGGTCGCTGAATACGAGGATAGGACCAGGAAAAGAGAAGATTATGAATCCCGCACTCATCTGGACGGCAGATCTATGCGACGGAGAAAGGTTCTGGAGACAGGTGTCCGTGTCTGACCTGGTAGAAGGCGGGAAGCGCAGTGTGAAGGTGATATTGCTCGGTTCAGAGGGAGGCTTCGACCATGTCGCAATTCACGAGATTTCAATCACTGATGCCAGCGGTGATAAATACGAGAGGGTGGAACGTTTCTTCGTCAGGATGCCAGGAGCCAATGGTCGACTCATCGCGGGCTACATTCACCCGACCCCATTCTGGCAGGATATTAACGGAGAAATATTTGAAGGTCGAGTCACTCTGCAACTTGTGTCTCCATTTTTCTGATATCGGTGCCAGTGGACTACGCCCAAGATGTTGTTTCGCCACTTTGCGCTTTTCCCGAGCACTGCTTCTGGGCGACGTGCTTCGTGGTGGATCCCATTCGACTGTTTGTCGGCCATGCATATTCAGGCAAATTATATTGCGTCATTCCTGGGTCACAGTCAGTGTTGCTTACAAGCAACGCCAATTCCTTTGCTATTGCATCAGGCTTCGTGATCTTCACCACAACGGCGCACGACGCCCAGTTCGCCCCTGTCGTGACGTTGGTACAACGTGCACAGAACGCGAACAAGGAGGAGGAGGAGCCATCCCAGGCAAATGCAAACTCAACAACGCAACTGTCGAGCGACATATGGGAGAAGCGCCGTGTCGAACGAGGCTCCAGAATTGTCACAGTCATACCTAGCACGATGAGCCTGGTGCTGCAGATGCCAAGAGGTAACCTAGAGACAATCAACCCTCGTCCTTTGGTCATGGAAGTCGTAAAGGCTGATCTTGACTCGTGCGTAGACATATTCTTTTTTTTTCCGAGCTACGCTTCTCACACTCAGTTCGGTTACAGAGGGCGGTGGCAACAGGCTTTCGTGTCATGTCGGAAACACCGAATTGATCTCAGTATCTTCGTCCAGCACAATCAGGACGCGTTCATTGCAGGAGTGTCCAAATTTGTCGACCAAGTCCAGGATGTCGATTACATTAATTTATTTCTAACTAACGTTGGGTCAGTCTCGTTGTCTTCAACGCCTAATTCCATGTTGCTGATCCGCCTAGGCGGAGCCAGCTTACGCAAAATGCGATTACCGACGTATGCGACGTCGTACGTCGGGAACTTGAAATCAAAGACATCAGCAAGTACGTTAACTCTATCTTGACTGCACATGTGGTCAAATCGCCACCGGATCACGAAGCGGCACTCGCTATGCTGCTTCAGCTACGAGGTTGACGTTTTCCTGAGCGTGACCCTTAACAGCACTAAGGATCGTTTTTCAGATTCGCAGCCAGACCTAGTGGAGGATGCCGTGAAGTATGTTATATTCCTCGTGGACGCCGATAGACTCTTCGACATCGCCCTTGGAATGTACGATTTCTCACTGGTATTAATGGTAGCCCAGCACGCGCAAAAGGTCATCCCGTCGAGGTTAAATAACATGATCTGTCTAACCTGTCTTCGCTTCAGGACCCGAGAGAATATCTCCCATTTCTGCGGGAACTCAGGGCTCTCCCTCAATATTATCAGCGCTTTAAAATCGACGACTATCTTCGAAGACATGGGAAAGCACTGTCAAACCTCAATCTTGCAGGTCAGGCGAATGGATTGATGCTTGCCGGCCACTCACGCCTTGATAGGCCCTGATTATTTTCAGGAGGCTCTTGAATACCTTGAGCGCCACCAGCTATACAAGGAAGGTCTTACAATTTGGCGAGGTACGGAACAGCACGAGGTCAGCCCCCCTTCATATCCTGAAACAGCATTGGACTGATACATTCACGAGGCCGTCCTAACTGCGTATGGCAGTTGGTTGTTTGATCGGAGGGACTACAAACAGGCGGCTCTTGGTACGGAGCCAACTTCCAAGTCGGACTGACGCTAACCGGGCCTGGATATATTAGCCTTCATCGAGGCAGGTGACTTCCGAAAAGCGATGGTCGCCCACGAAAGGGCATTGGAATGGCAGGAACTTTTTGATATCTCCACAAGAGGAAAAGTGCTCGGAGAAGAGGTCAAAGAGATTGCTTATCGTGTCTCTGGTCCGTTTTTGGACGCTGTTTCAACCTTCCCGACTTAGACTATTTACAGAGGAACTATTGTCAAAAAAGCGTCATCTCGAAGCGGCACGAGTCTTCATCGATTACGCCGGAGATGTCCAGCAAGCGGTCATTGCTCTCGTCCAGGGCAATGAACTCTCAGAGGCGCGGAGAATTGTGAGTTCATCGAAGTCCCTTGGTTGGTACCTCATTCATCTTATCTGTGCCAGGTATCATTGAACTCACTGCCTGCGCTCCTTGAGGACGTGATACTCCCGGGGGCACTCGAGATTCGGTCTCAGCTCGCAGATGATCTCACAGAGATGCGCGACCAGCTCCGCAAACAGATCGCTCGACTGCAGGAGCTTCGTGTCAAGAAAGCAGAGCAACCAGGTAGGTGGCCACCGTCACCGTTTCGATTTCTGAACGACATCGGTAACACGGAATGAAAAGATGCTTTTTATGGCACCGAGGACATAAATCTCCACAATGTGGACGTGATGACGGACGTTTCTATGGCGCCGACAGCGTTCACGAGGTACACGGCCGCGCCATCTGCTACATCCAAGGCATCCAAGTGAGCGAGAATCCTATCCTTCATGGCACGAGCGAGATTTACGAGCGCTCTATGCGCTCAGGCGTAGTTCCAAGACGAAGAGGAAGATGGAACGCAAGATCGGGTCTGGGCGAAAAGGCACGGTGGACGAGGAAGAGTATCTCCTCAAGTCGATCTCGAAACTAGTTGCGAAGTGGACGGTGACCCAAAGTACGTCCTCTGGTTGTCGAGCCCCAAGGCGACGACGCTGACCGCCGCAGGTGAAGTCAAGAAGTTATTGCCTCATCTGTTGCAGCTCTCGAAGGCGCACCGCGCGGAGGGTGAGGCCCTGCAGCAAACGTTCAATGCGTTCGACACGGAGCTGCGTGAGGCAATCGAAGACATTTGGAAGAAGCCTGAGGTCGCACAGGAGCAGCCCGTAGACTCTTGGGCGACCAGGACGCAAGAAAAGGAAAGAGACCGCCTCATAGACCCGATCGAACGCTTGCAAAAGCCGGAGATGGGTGTTGTGGAGTGGGAGCTCGACTTGCTACAAACGAGGAGGTAACGTTGTAGAGAACGTGTGTAAGTTACAATACATGGTCGAGTGAAGAAACTAAAGGCTTATGAGTGGTAACAACTGGATCCCTCGGAATCATCAAGTTGTGTGGATGCCCCCCTGGACCATGACTGCACGACCAGCGATCATTGGAGCTATGACGTCACAAGTAGGACCCCACAGAGTCGCGATAACTTGAAGTGAACAATCGATTCGCTCTTGAAATGATCTCAACACCTCCCTCCGCTGTCGTACACCGTGCAAATTGCAGCTGTTTTGGTTGTTATGTTCCTCACGGTCGGAGGAGATTGTGCAAAGGAAGGGTCGATGGAGGGCATCCAAAGTGAGGGACGGGGACCATCGTATGTTGTTCTTCAGTGCCTCTAACTCCGGGAGCACCCGTGAGGAGTGACAGGTGATGGGGAAAAGATGCGGCACGCATATCATTCGGATGACGCCAATCACGAGTTACAGACTTCAAGTCGCCTCTCTTGTCTGGTTTTACTTCGATATTGTTTCACTGTTTATAATTTAGGCTGATCCAGTCAGGACGTTATTCTGAAGTTACCGGGTCGAGGTCGATCGGAAGTTATGGTTGTCGCCCGCCGGCACGACGTTTTTCCATCGTCCGCATTTGCGCCGAGTATCAGGCTCAGACCAGCAACTCACAACAGACAGCCACATCCATCTGTTTCCCGGACGACCCCCGTTTCATTCGCAGGCGAACTCGGTTCCAGATTTCTTGCTCGCAAATGAACCACTGCTTCTACCGAGGCAACACCCAGCGGTAAATCATCTCCTTTTTGCCTGCTGGTGATCCCCGTCTATCAAAACACAAGGCTGCTGCAACCCCGTACCTTCCTCCCGAGCCCACTCCGAGTTCAGGTTCCATCTACGTAAGAATTCAGTATGAGCGCCAACACGGAGGGAAAGCCTCGTGGCAGCGTGGGCAAGACGCCCATACTCGATCCGCCTCCACCACCACCACACGTGAGAATCCACTCGGACGGGATAAAACTCAATGGCGTCGGTGGTTCCGAGCATTTCCGGGTACCCACACTTGGATATCCTTGGGTTCAACGAGATCGCGCGACACGTCTTCCAAGGCTGCGGTGTGCTACGGGCATCAACGACCGGTTTCAGGGATTACTTGGACTTGGACATCCCGGTCCGTACTGCGCTGCGAGCTCGAATGAGACCGACGACGCGCATCGGGGCACTCGAAACGTGTGCGATGAGAAAAAACAAGGATCGAATCTGATCACCGCAGTGGTCAAATTGCTTGGGACTGCGTACGGGAACCCCGGAAATCCATTGTGGGCGTCCCTGTACCGCTGTCCGTTCGTGGCGGTCCGTGGACGTTGGCTCGAAGAAATACCAATGAACAGGGTCGTCTGTATAGCCTGTATGGCTCTTCCAAGAGAGTCGGGTTCAAGGACGAGTTGGTCACACGACCAGCCCTTGCATTTTTCATGGGGAGCACAGTATGAATCCCCGACTCAAGTGTGTTCAAAAAGATGCTTCAAGTGCCTCCCGATTCATGGACATGATTGGGACACGATAAGACACGATGCTCGATATGTACCAAAGTGTCACGTTTGGCTTGGGCGCGAAGCGAACCATGAACATCACGACCCTTCCCGACGCGCGGTGCGGCTCCGAAGTGATGTCAATAGGTCATTTTGGCTCTGACAGACGTCACTCATGCCTATTCCCCCCGCACGACGAACAATCTTGCGTGGATTGGAAACAGATGGAGCTGGTTCGCTCCCCCGAAACGGCTGATCCCAGGTCTTGCTTGCCAACGTCACCCCCCTTCTTTGGCGGTCTATTGGTCGGGCATCCTCGCCCGTTACCGTCCACGTTCTCGAATGACGGACTAACCAACAGCGATCCAATTGTAGATATGGCCACCGCGACCCAGGACAGCGTCTTCACCATGATTTACTCCCACTCCTTTCCTTGGCCGGCCTGTCGCACCGGATGTCGTTTATTTCCGCGTTTTCAGTGACCGACCGTCGCAAGCGGCTCGCAGCACTTGGCCACATTGTATAGTCTCCGTGACGCAGGACAACGTCTTCATCATGATTAACATTTTCCCCTTTTCCCCTTCCTTCCGATTTGGCTGGTCTGCTGGATCGGACGTGGTTCGCGACCGATCGCCGTGAGCGGTTACACTTGGCCATATATCCTATCATGGTTTCCGTACGGGCCCTGGGGCCTGAGGGACAGCGCCAATATTTGATTTGGATTCGTCACGATCAAGTGACGCCCACGAGTCGTTCCTTCCGACGGTGCTCGGTCTTTCGCATCGGACGTCCGTGTTTCCCGCGTCGACCGATCATCGCAAGCAGCCCGCAGCACTTGGTCACGTATGATCTACGTGACATGGACGGACGGAACGATCTCCGTGACCTAGAGCCAAGGCCCCCAGCCTGAGCGTTCCGGCGCCACACCATTTGAATTTTAGGCAAATCTTTCGTCATCGTCGCTGGTCTGGTTCGCCGAGGACCCCGAGCTGGACTCAAATGTGCATTGGGCCTGGATTCCTGTACCTAGGTTCGGCGTCATGGCCGTCCGCGTGGTCCGACGTGTCGTCATCGAAAAAAGTAAAAAAAGTGTACGGAGACGATGAGACGGCGAGATCAAGCGCCCGTGTTAGAACCTGGCAATCGTGGCCGTGACGTTCGTCCGCGCCAACACCCCCATGAATGGCACGGTACCTTGGGTCCGATCCGACGGAGAGGGGATCCATTCCAGCCCCCCGTTTCTAAAAGCAGCACGGCGAGCCAAGAGACACCACGCCTCCTCAAGTATAGATCCGATCACACACGACACCATCCCCATCGGATCGACATGTTTCCTTTCACCAGCAACAGATTCCATAGTAGATCGAGGTATCATAAAAGAAACAAAAACGCGAGCCATGTTAGCATACGTGGAGTATAAGTATGTTTTAATATTCCGGTCAAAAGGGTAGCGGGGCTATGAATACATTGCTGATAACAACACGATAGATACACCAAGTGAACGAGAGTCGGGGGTGTGGGCGAACGGGGCAGTGCATGATGGGGAATGCAAACATGAGATGGGAAACGAGTTAAAAGGTGCGATGATACGGACAGCCCTCGTTCGGAGGGCAACGGGCGGCGAACTCGTTAGCACGGTGTCAGTAGCAAGTTTGACGCACTTATGCGTTGGGGGTATCATTATGTATCAACATGCTGTGCAGCTCCGAGAAGCGTCATCGTTCAGGTAGGTTGTCGAGCGCTTCGACATCAGATATATCTAAAAGAATAGCTCAGACACGCAATGAGAGAGCGTGACCGAAAGTCCTCCTACCTATGGGTGACTGGAATACCCGAAGCTATCGATAGGAATGGCGATCAGCACAGAAATAAAAAAGAGTACAAAAGGTGCCTCACATAGGGATGGAGGGCCGTGCTATGACCTTCCGAGTGCGAGCGCACTAGACCCCTTGAACGCCGGTCAAAGACATACGGGTCTGAACTCGGCGTTTCAACCTCGTGAGGATGCCAAGCATGCATTCGGATATTTCCTTCGAGCGAATCGGGATGCGCGGCGTTTGACAGATCCTCCGGGTCGTACTCGGGCGAGGCGTAGTGTCCAGAATGTGACGAATGATGTTCCGAGGAGGAAGACCGAAAGATGGGTATGACCTGGTCTTTTGGAGAAGCGGGACGCTGGTTGCAGGCAACAGGTGGCCGATTTAGGTCGATGGACCTCGTATCGGGTGATTTTGCGACAGTGACGGTGTATCCGAGCTCTTGCGTCAGCGAACGGGGAAAAAATATCTACCAAGTATCGTTTCTCAGTACATGAAATGCAGGAGAGGGCAGGAATGACATACGAGTAGAGTTATTGCGGATGAGACGAATGCACCGATGCCTCCGATCATCAACAAGAAGTCTAATCAACACCATTATTGACCCGTTCGATAAACGAACGGTAATACATACCCGGCCAAAATCTGCACAACGAAGAGGGGATGAGACATTGAAAAGATCGGGTCGCCGCAACACTCACGTGCTGTTGTTAATTGCGTGATTTCCTTGTACGCCATCTAGAGATAGTACAAACAAGGGGAGCGAAAACAAGAAACGATAGATGATGCGTCCAACCTACATTCTACAACGTTAGTCGACCAACAGTCCTTCGAGAGGATATACTCACGTTGAGTTGGTAAAAGAAGACAAGACGGAGAACTACATTTGGAGCCGCGCTGTCGTCCTGTACACGACGAATAAACGCAGGGAATCGCGAGATGACGTAAAGGAAGGCCAAGGAAGTCGCGGTGGACGCAGAAGAACCGACGAGGAGCGTCCAAGCAAGGCACTAGGGCAATCGTATAAGCGTTGTTGAGTCGTCAGGGAGAAAATTGTGGTGGTTACCGAGTCGAGTTGTCGCCGCGAGATGAAGGTGGTGAGCGGCATCCCCATCAAGGCGAATAGTGTGCCTGGTACCGCGCAATCAGCGAGTCAATTTTCCGTTGTAGGCAACAAGTAACTGCGGAATACCCCAAAGCCAAAATCTGAACTCGCCACTTTGGAACCAGAGCCTCGCGGTAGGGCCTTGATTTTGGAGGAATAGCCAGAATGCGAACTCTGCGCCGGGGACAATCAGCGGAGTGCGAGGGCATCATGAGAGCG
>Ga0307508_10007368_pt1 | contig 10249 bp, 7 predicted proteins | sample 9_EM_MG_FD_203089 | JGI IMG/M metagenome (GOLD analysis project Ga0307508, IMG submission 203089) | Populus trichocarpa ectomycorrhiza microbial communities from riparian zone in the Pacific Northwest, United States - 9_EM | ecosystem: Host-associated > Plants > Roots > Unclassified | place...
CTGGGGAGCGTCCATCATAGCAGCACACAGAAGAGATCAATGCACCTTGAAGGCGAAGTTTTTCAACACATGAGCTGCGCCTGGAGTCGTCTCATAACGTGGACCCGCTTTCACCACCACCGTGACGCTAGCTGTAGGCTGGCCGTTGTCAACAGCAGCAATCTTGAACGGCGTTTCAACAGCAGTAGCAAAGCCGCGACGGGCGCCAGCAATCCTGCTGGCTGCGCCACATGCCGTCGACCGAGCACTGAACATGAGTTTCTCAATTTTTGTGGGTGCTCAAGCGCAGCCGCCCAGCGCTTATGGTTATGGACAGTCTAAATAGTTAACAATCCATTAAAACGCGAACGATCAAGAACACTAGTATCAAATGAAGACGATGACGCTTGTTAATCAAAAATGACTATATATTCACGCTTTATATGCAGCCTTAGGGGATGCCGTTAGTCGGGTTTGAAAGCGGAAGGGAAGCGTGCAATAATATGCATACCTCGATTTCTGCCTTGTACTTGGAAGTGATTACCTTCCGTTGGAGCTTTTGCGCGGCAGTGACCAACCCGCTCTCTGGAGTCCACTCATCCGGCGTCAATACAACCGTCTCGAGGATCTCGATGCTCTTGAAGCCCTCTCTCTTCGCAATAGCATTGCATTCTTTAATGACAGCACCAGCGACGGCTTTGTTCGCGCAAAGCGCGTGTATATCCGCGCCCTTTGCGTCACCTGTGAAGCCCGGTGGTGGAGTAGTAGCTAGGTAGTGTCTAAGATTGGCCTCATGCGGGAAAATGAGAGCCATGGGCTGATTCGCGTCAGGGACAACATGAACGCAGATATTTCCGACGAGGTTGCACGATTTGTAAATGGCTTCAAGGCGTTCCAAGGCAATGTACTCTCCACCCTGCAATTTGACTAGGTTCTTGATTCTGAACCGTCAAAAGCGTCGTGAGTAATACGGTGCACGATGTGCATGCAAGCAAGAAACCCGGTGCGTACCTGTCGATGAGTTTGAGTGTCCCATCTGGATTCCATTCGCCGACGTCACCAGTGCGGAACCACCCGTCCTTCGTAAAGATGGATTCGTCGTTGTTCAAATCGTCGCGTTTGAAATACCCTTGGGCTACACTTGGACCGCGGAGCCAGACCTCGCCACGCTGAGGAGTCCCCGAGGTGAGGTAGCCAGCCTCCTTCACGTCGACCAACTTGACTTCCATAGATGGCATTGGAACACCAGCTGACCCATACTGGAACTGCTCGGGGGTCAACACGGCGCACATCCCGCAGGTTTCAGTCAAGCCGTAGCCTATGATATCTCAATGAGCACAGCTGGCAAAAAAAAAAGCGGGCGCTCGACGACAGGACGAAAAATGCTTCGTACCTTGCAGAACGGTGACGACAGCGACTGACATGAATTCCTGAGTCTCCGTGGAGAGTGCGGCCCCACCGCTCATAGCGAGACGTAGACGGCCTCCGGTACCCGCGTTGATTTTGGAGAATACCACTGCCTCGGCAAGCTGTTTGAGTACCGGGATATTGTATTTCTTCGCAACATACGCCCCGTTGAACAAGGCCTGCCGAATCGCACCCGATTGAGAAACTTTGCCGAGGATTCCCTTGCGAAGTGTTTCCCATACAGCAGGCACACCGGCGAGTAGTGTAGGTCGGAACTCGGACATATCACCTTTGCAGTTACGCACAGAGGCGTCCGAGAGGGTCCTGATAGTGCCATAGCCAGCGGTTACACCAATGAATAAGTGGGTAAGCTCCACCACATATTCGAGGATGTGGGCCAGAGGAAGAAACGCGAGGTACGAATCGTTACTTGACATATGATGGCCGACGTGGAGCACAACCGCACCAACGGAAGCGACGAGGTTTGAGTGAGTGAGCATGACCCCCTTAGGGGGGCCGGTCGTGCCACTAGTGTACATGATGCATGCGAGGTCATCCTTGGCAGGTGCTAGGGCTTTGAGGTCGACCAAATTCTCGGCACCGGTTTTCAGGAAATCATCGAGAGATATAATCTGGATGTCATTTCGTACACCCTTTATATCGTCAACAACAGTGCCCTTGGGCTCGCCATCGTACACGACGAGTTTAATGGTCGGGGTGCGGGGAAGTACCTTGAGCAGAGTGGGTAGAAGGGGCGCATTGGTGAAAAGGCCCTTGCATTCAGGCTCATCTAGGGAATGTTGCAGGCCATCCTCGCCGAGAGTCTCGTACGCCGTGGCGACGACGCCGCCCATGGCCGCGGCGGCGTGTGCCATGAGGCGCCAGTTAACAGCAGTCGCGGCATAGACATTAAACACGTCACCCTTGGTGATGCCTAAATGAATAAGCGCACAGGCAGCGGTTTCTACCTTGTCCTTGAAGTCGGTGAAGGAGATATATTTGTACCCGGAGAGTTGAAAGTATTTCCAAGTCTTAGTCTCCTTAACCTCCCTTCCGGCAACCGTCTTCGTGACCTCCTTCTGTTCCTCGATGATTTTTTCTATGTCGCGCCAGCCCAAACCTTCTTTGGTAGAGAACGTCCGGGCAGTGTAGAGGAGTATATCGTGGATGGTTTCAATTCCTTCCAGAGGGGTTGTCACCATTGGACCATCTCCGACGAGGTTAGAACGACGGGGACGTGTTTCTCCCGGAGGCGCGGGTGGGCCATGTTCGGTGCTGCCTATCTTGTAGGGACGTTTCTGGAGTTCTGTAATGCTCACCATGAGTGATTGATGGGGTGTGGGGTGTGGGGTGTGGGGTTCGAGGTTCGGGGCGCAGCCCAGGCTCCCATTTGTCCCGTTTATCACTACCGTGGGTAATTTGAAATCCCACAGATTCCCCCAAGATCTCAGAGACAACTGGCGGCCTCCCCCTTCAACAAGATAAGTAGCATTTGACACGATAAGCACAACTGCTAGTCTAACAAATGCTCCCCAAACACCGTCTCTCAACTTCAATATGCTGCACGGTACGACAATGCCACACGCGGGCGGCGGTCACTCCGACTCACACGCTGGACTCCCTCTTTGGTGCTCGGCGGACCCGATAAACTATTCCTTCGTTCACTTCATTTCTTAATACCACACTTCAAAGGAAGGCGCTCATACCTGAAACTTTTGGCTGGGGCGATTGACCTAATATCGAGAATTAGCAGAAATCGTTAGGAATCACTCTTACCACACCATTTTCTCGCGGTCGCTCCGAACACTAATGAGCTCTGACCATTGAAGAACACGTTAGTTTAAGCGTCCCTACCATGAGATAAATTCGCACCACAGCAGTCGTTACGAGGAACCAGAACGCCCGCCCAGATACGTACAGCGCATATGCACACCAAGAAGCAACCTTGATGAATACCATAGGATCGAATTGCACTTCAGACCGTTTGTCCAGCGGACATGAGGAGAGCATAGCGCGTCGAACGGTCAGGCACATTCTCCAATACAAGTCCAGGCGTAGACAACAGCAAGCGGCAGTCCGATCAGAAGTACGCACAGTGTCCGGTAATGAAATGTTCGATATAGCCAAACATCCTTTTGGTCCACCAATGTTCCGCGGCCCATGCAAATAGAGAATGATTCCAACTGGATGTCGACAGGTTATTCAAATGCGCAGATGATTCCTTTGCTTGAAGGGTGAGATTTGCCAGTTCGGCAGCGAGAAGTCGCGCATTCTCGTTTGCTTCTAAAGTTGCGTTCTGTATCGTCCGTCGTCAATCGCGGACGGCGCTGCTGCTTCTCATCACGAACCCTTGCAGTCGCGGTGTTGTCAACGCTTTCTGCCAGCGCTTGCGAGGCTTGCTCGCCTAATCTTGCCAGGGCATACACTGTCTTGCGTACCGTTGCGCATTGTGACATTGTGCGGACGCATCCAGAACGAGAATACCATACCTCATTAAACTGTAGGATCCACGGCCCAACCCGACCCCATAGACGAATTGAGTTTTGCTGCACACGCCGCATCTTACCCTCACTGCACACCAGAACGGGTTCTTGCCACTTACGAAAGCATCATTGAGGGCGTAGAATCTGACCTCAGATTCCTCGCGTTCGTTCTTCGTAGCCACATTAAGGGATACCACTAGCTCATCAACCGTGTTCTGTAGGGCCTCCCGATGCTGAGTGGATAATGCAGAATCATAGGGTCCGCCTTGCAACAGTGCAGTGACGTCATACCGCTTTGTGGATGCCCTCGAGGCTTGCGGAAGCCTGCTGCGTGCCACAACGGTCAAAATATCAATATTGCAGATGCAAACTGTCAGACCTCAATTGCCTTGCTAACAACCCCATGAGATATCTGGTCCATCTTGTGTTCATGTCGAATATACGAGCTTTCAAGTCTTTCTCGAATCTACGGGCCAATTGGGAGCGCTGATGAACAAAATAAAAGGGAGCGAGGGGCGAGGGACACCTTTTGCCAGTCTTGAATGAGAAAGCTCATGGTTTCGATCGAATCGCCCATTCGCTAGTAATGGGCCAGATGAATCGTGAGTCCACTGCGGTCTACTGAATTGAGGCTAAGCCAAACTCACCGATTCGTTTTTTTGAATCTGCTGCAAGAATGATATGTATTCGAGAGTCGCATTTCGATATAAGGATTTAGCAGTGTCTGGATTTATCTCTCTCTCAGTCAACTAAAACTTTTTCATGTAAATGCTAGTGCCTACCAATTTCGCTCCACCGTCTGAACGTGAAGCAGAGCTGGGCTGATCGTCTTTGTTAGTAACACGGCGCCGACATGCCGGGCGAGCACACACGGATTTCGCGAAGGTAGCCTGAATAGCTACTCCAAAATTGAGCGCTTCTTGATAGCGCCCTGGAAAAGCATGCCATGATTAGTTGCTTCAGTTCCGCAAGGGAAAACAATTACTCGACACAGCGAGACTGCGATTTCGAGCGTTCTTGTTCCCCTGCCATATTCGTTCCCGGGGTGTAGGAGAAATCTGCACATTCCAAAGGTGTGGTGCTCTGCCGAGCAGTGGCAATCTCACACAAAGTCATTGCAATTGCCCCTGCAACGTTCAACGTTCAGCAACGACGACACGGCATGTTGCTCGACGTGCCTTGAACCCGCTCATCCACCGAGACCTCAAGATCTTGTCCACATCTATGTCAACGTGTTCAAAAACATGCGTGACCTAGGAAAAGGTATTGCTTACTTTAATTTCAGCGAAGAAATGACGCCACGAAAACAGTCCGGGCGACTTTCGTATGAGCCAGGATGATCAGAAGAAAAAGAGACGTCTATATCTCGCTCAGCATCTGCTGCAAGCTCTGTAAATTGGTATCTTGCGGAACGACACGCCAAGCCACCTACCCTCGTGTTGTCGCAACGAAGGCGGCACGGGGGCGATAGTGATTGACCGAAAATTGACAGCAATAGAAGATGGCGATGACCAAAATCCTGCAACAGGGACAACGCCGGCAAGTATGACGCCTCTCGACTTGAGCCTCATCTCGATCGCGTGAACCAAACAAGCCACAACGTCAGCCATTGCCATCAATCAATTCAGCCGAAATGAAGAATGCGAAGACCACAAAGCGGTTACAAATGAGTACGGCTATTTGGTGAGTATCAAGCTACAAACAAGTGCATCAAGGTCGAACAACCGAAACAGAACAAATTGATGGAAATATAAGCTGGCGGCACCTTATGTCGAACGTGGGGAAGTATGAGGCGGGTACGTCAAGACGCATCAGTGAGCAGCGGGTACGAAGATTCCAGCCCTGCCTTGCTAACGCGTCGCATCGGCTGCAATGTCAACTCATCAACCGGGGCTCTCCTGGCATGTCTGTACCGACCATCTGCATCTTTGATTTCGACCTCCTGCGCGTGTGCCATAGAGTCTCCTACCTCTGGAGGGCTATGAGTTGGTGCGTCACCATTGGCATCCATACCTGCCAATGATGCGGGTTGGTGAGTGAATGTTGGGGGAAGCGATTCACGGATATGGTGCGTCCGGCGCGCGCTTGATATAGTGCCGCCATACGACTTTCCGCCCACGATAACGCTCTGCGAATGGCCATGACCAGGTGCAAATGGCTCGCAGGGTTGCCCAGCACCGGGAGCGCCGCTTCCGTTATTTGACACGGTGGTAGTATCGCCCATGTGGGTAGAATCTGCTCCAATGCTCCGTGTTTGAGGAAGGCTTCCTGGAGGTACCACTCCAAGACTTTTTCCGCCCAGCTCCTCTTCTTCAAAGCTCATCAATTCACTTACGAATCCAATGTTGGGGGATATGCCTCTGCGACGGTCTAGAACGAAAGCATACGCTTTGGCAAGGGGCCAATGATTGGCGTGTATCAGGTAGGCTATTACCGCCGTTACGCTCCGAGATTTCCCTGCTTTGCAGTGAACATAGGTAGGTTGGGAATGAAGTCTAGCATCATCTTTCGAAAGGAGGACGGGGAGTTAGAATGCTGAATGCGCCACCCTATACGTTAACTGAACCCACCGAGAAACTGACAGACCTCCCTCACACCCTTCTTTACATTCTCCTCCTCCACTGTATCCCTCATTGGGATTTTGTGATAGCGGGAAAAGCTTTGCGCATATCCGTGCTCGTCCTCGCACTCCATTGCCATGTTAAGAATACGGTGTACGCCCAGGGCCCGCACTTCCGCGACATGCTCTGGTGCAGACATCTCAGGACCGAGGTAGAGGAAGTTAGGGAGAATAGTGGACACGGTGAAAGTCTCTGGAGCATCGGGGGATCCAGACGATACTGGAGCACTTTCTGAAAATGATGAGTTAATGTTTGCCGACGACGGAGGTGGCATATTGGATGCATCTTGTTGCTGTGAGAACGATGGCCCATCTTTGGGTCGAGCCGTCCTTGGAGAGCGCAAGCAAGGGCTCGGACTTCTTGTTGTTGTTGTACAAGAACCAGGCGACCGAGATCTTGACGCATAACGGGCGCTGATCTGGTCGGACTCTGCACACCGCGACGGCGACGTGAGATAGATTACAGCTTGTGATTCATCCGGATCATCGTCATCACTTCTGGTCGCCCGTGTTGGAGAGCTGGTGACAACTAAATTTGGTCGATGAGGTGACAGGGGGAGATGCAATCGTCCAGGCCGTCCACTAGGACCCGCGCCAGGGCTGACAGGGGGAACGTCTAGGGTGGTGGACTTCGTAGGGGGGTGTGTACGCAGGTGAAGCTTCGGGAGGTTTGGTTGTGTATGTTTGAGTTGGGTGAAGGGAGATGTAGGATTACCGAAAGAATGCTGCGAGGTGGATAATGTACGCAACCACTCGGCAGATTTAGTGTCAATTCCAAGTGTCATACCCCTGTTTCTGGACATCCGAGGGAACGTGCTAGAGGAAGGCGATGGCGATGGCGAAGCATCATACAGAGCTGTTCGACGACCGAAGCTCCCAGCAGCGCTGTTAGCGCTACTAGTCCGACTCGACCCTTGGGATGATGATTGCGAGTGAGATGAACATGACGATGCAGCGGAGGCGGAAGAGCGGTCATCGACGATAGGCATGTTCTCGCGATTTCGCGATGAGGAGTCCGTTTTTAGCGAAAACAACCCCGCCTTTTTACCATTTGAATCCTTCTCGACAGGTACAACTCTACCTTTCACAAACCCAGATGGAGTGTGTGACGTGAGAGGGGCGGAGCGAGATGTAGGTCGCGGATCACTATTGCTGGGACTGGAAGTCTCAGTTGACCGTAAGTATGACAACAGTACAGAGTCTGCAGTCGCGTAAGAGTTGGCGACGGTGGGCCCTGAGCTGGTGGAAGACGGAAAATGTGAGAGCGTGTCTCCGACCAGGTAGGGGTTCAAGCTGTGCGAGACGCGGGCTGCGGCGATGCCACCGCGAAGATAAGTGGTGCGACCATTGGCCAGAGGGATGAGCGCAGGGAGAAGAGCCCACGCTGCAGATGTGGGAGAGACGTGGCTGGTTTTTGAGGTGGAGATCAGCGATGCGGCCTCATCCATCGACTCGTCGGTTATGATAATGTCCCCTATTGATGAGCAGGGCCAGCAAGAGCAACTTCAATCAGGCGGAGAACAAGGGAAATCCTGAACGGATCCTTACCGTTCCAGTGTGTTGGTGATGTCGTGCTAGTCATCTTGTCCCAGGACTGCTGAGAGTCGCTAGTAGTTATGAAGGTCTTCAAAGCGTCGAGAGTTTGGAGCCCACCACCTGGTTTACGGCAACGTTTGAGAATAAGAGATGGGATGGCAAGATTGACGCTGTCACGGATGCGCAATAGCTCAAACTCGGCTGGAGGGCGTATATCGAGGACGAGTGGTCGACAAGACGAAGCGAGGGCAAGAGCCAGGCTATTAGGCGTAGTATAAGGGGTATTCAGAGGGAGCACAGGGTTGTGGATATCTGGCAAGGACGCGGTAAATGTGGGGTGAAGGGAATTTCGGCCCAGCGAGTGGGAGAGCGCTGACGGAGTGTAAGCACTCGGAGAATATGCTGGGACTGAGGGACTGCTTGGTGCGGTTGTATAGGAGAATATGGAAGAAGTCGCAGACGTCGGTGTTTCGAGCTCTAACGATCGACGATTGCCAGCTATCGTAGAGCTAGTCTCCGCGAGACCAGGGATTGGCCGCAAGGTAAGATTGCTTCTAATGTCTCTCCTGAGCTGTGCGAGTGCCCGAAGCTCTGCTTTGAGATCGTCGTCCGTATCAAAGCCTGAGTAAGATGGCGAAGCAAGTTCCTCAGTCGGACTGAAGAAAGCCGTGTCAGTTGAAAAAGTAGAAAGCGGCCTGTTGGTGGATATAGAGAGGTCCCTTCTGGGGAATCTGTAGGCCCCTGGCATCACAGGAGAGCTTGCCGCCGACATCGGCGTTGATGGCTTATCTCAGCAGGCGCCAATGATGGGGAGCTTTCCAACCAACATCAATTTGAGTTCATTGCCTAGCTTCCGGAGTGGCATCCATATCTTGGTTTGATCTACGACGTCATGATGTCCTTCCTAGTGCTTTCGTAATGTATCCGGTCGACTGGTCCATAGATTTGAAGGCGCTGAGATCTCGCGCGCGGCGTCAGTGACATTTGCTGGTTCATGTTATCATTAACCCAAATCCTTCTCGATTAACTGGAAGCATGCCTCTCGTCGCCCAGCATGGCCCTTGCTCGCCATCGAACTCATTAGCAAATCTCGCTGTATCTATCCCTTTCGTGCCAAACGACTCTAGCGTTTCCGTTGTCCGACCAACGTGGAGGCGATCTGCGGCCATGCCCCACCTTATTGTGCGGCCCTATCTTCAAGTGCGCCTCTTAATTTGCGGGCGGATTGTACTGTCGCCCAAATCACTCAATCGCCTTTCATCGGGCAGCTGCGAAAGCGCGGTTTACATGCGTACAATGAGGCTGATTATGTTTCCATCATGTCTTTGCACATGCAACCTACTTGTGTGATCGCATAAGCGACCGCATGTCGACCATCCCGAATCAACTTGTGTATCTGGAGCCAATACATTGTTCGATTGCCCGCCAAGACCCCCGACTTCCTTCACTTCGGGTTCCGTTTTAGACGACGCGGACTCATTCGCTGGTGGCTTGATGATCACTCAGATTGGCCCTGGGAATCACTCGTCCACACCGCGACGATTCGGTTAGGTGAGCATCTACAATGACTTCAGAATTACAGGAACCATCAGCGCCCGACGGGAAACCTTCTAATTTGGCCCAACCAGAAAGACTGTTGCTGAATGTAGCTACATGTAGCCGGCACTGTGTAACACCGCTCACTTGACGCGCGGCATCAAAAGTTAGCTTCTTCGTTGGACAAATGCTGCGAGTTTTCCATTTACGTGGGTGCCAGAGAGGTTTGGAAACGGGGCTGTGGATGCAGCCCACCGACAAGTTCGATTCCGTCTACTACTGTGCAATATCCGGGATTATCCAGCTGCCATGAAATACGCCGCCAAGAGGCAAAGCGTGATACTCGTAAGGACCGCAGTAAATCGGTCAGTATACTGGGAAACGTGTCTCCGTAACCATTCTTCAGTTCGTCGGCTCAGAGTAATTCCCCGGAGTGAGATGCATTCACAAGAAATACCAAGTGCTTTTACACACGATTCGGGAAATAGTCGTCGTGACGCGAATATTGTGAAAAGAGGAAACAAGACATGAAGATAGAGCAGAGAAAGAAAACAAAGCCTGTAGATAATACGAGGGGAAATAGAGTGTGACTGTCGATGATTGCGAAATGGAAATGATGTGGCGAAGGGTTTACCATGACGGGGAGGAATGTTCGCTCATTGCCAATAGCCTGGTCCGGCGCTGTACT
>Ga0307508_10007369_pt1 | contig 10248 bp, 5 predicted proteins | sample 9_EM_MG_FD_203089 | JGI IMG/M metagenome (GOLD analysis project Ga0307508, IMG submission 203089) | Populus trichocarpa ectomycorrhiza microbial communities from riparian zone in the Pacific Northwest, United States - 9_EM | ecosystem: Host-associated > Plants > Roots > Unclassified | place...
GAATAATTTTTTTTTAAAAAATTTATTCTTGATATCATCACATTAAAACGATTCGAGAACATTAAAAAAATACTAAATTTTAACAAATTTCTGTTTGTTCCGCACTCCCAAACAACTCGAAATAATTTCAAAGAAATGACTAGTTCAAGAAATTACTTCAATTTTTTCTTTTTCTGGTGATACCCAAAAAAAAATTAGGATTGCTTGAATTATCTGAATTAAATATTTTTTGTTTTATACATTCTTAAAATTTATAGACTTGTAATTTTTCTTGGATCTAATTTTAGCTAGTAAAAACTCTTCCCGAGCCTAATTTTGGCTAAGTAATTATAACTCTTTTAGATCATAGGCGAAAAGGAATTTAATGAGTAATGGGTAAAGTTTTTGGATCAACCAATGTGAATTAGGTGATCTGATTGGGTAATTTTAATAGAGAAAAAAAAAAGCTCAAGAAATAAAAGAAATTGTAAATCTTAAACCTAATTACTCGAATGTTAAATTTTTTTTGCAGAATATTTTCTTTTGGTGATGTTTAAATTGAAGAATTAATTAACACTTAGTCCCTATGGTTTCTATTAATTAATCAATTAATAATTAATTTAGTCCCTGTAGAGCTGAAAATAGTTAAATTACTCATTTGGTCTAGTTGATCATCCTTAATTTAGCGTTTTTAGTTCCAAACCTTCTTTTCTAATTAATTTTTCCATCTTGTCCACTCTTCCTTTTCTATTTCCTGGAGAATAAAAAAAAAATTAAAAAATAGCGTGGAATTTAATAAAGGACTAAGCTACAAGTGGGCTTCAAGGGGATGTGATAATAAGTCTTGAAACTACAAGGATTAACTAATTAATTATGCAAAACTTTATATAGGGACTAAAATTGAAATCGCTGTGTTTTTGGTTAAATACTGCAAATTTATTTGTCGAGTTATCTTTTCGTATTGGCCCACTAAGTTATTTGTACCTTTTCAACCATATCAATATTTGACAAATGCTCTCAATATCCTTACATATGAAATAATGAAATAGTTTACATATCTAAGTCAATCAAATCAAATTTTTATTCAACATGAAAAAAATTTCAATTCATAAAAAAAAATATATATATATATTATCATTAAAATCAACTTAAGAGTAAATTTTAAAATCTTTTTACTTGATTTTGTTTTTTACTTGAATTTAAAGTAAGAATTATTTTAAAATGATAAAATTAACTTGACAGATTCAAATACAACTCAAATACCAAATAAAAAAAATTATAATTTGACTTTTAAAAAAATCAAGATAATATTTTTTTTAATATTAAGACGATAATATATTGAATCAATCTTGATTTTATGGCTTAACTAATCACCCTTGTGACTTAGATCATGGAATTATGGACTCCATTAAAATGGTGTTTGAGAGTAAGTTTTAACCTGTTTTTCATCAAAATTTGATTTTGTTTTTGCTTCAAATTATTTTTTTAGTATTTTTAAATTGTTTTGATGTGTTGATGTTAAAAATAAATTTTTTAAAAAAATTATTTTGATATTTTTTCAAGTGAAAATTATTTTAAAAAGCAATTGCTACTACGCTCTCAAACACCTTCTAAGTTCGATAACTTTGTTTTTTATAAAACTATATTTTACTTAATTATACAACAACAAAAATATACATTCACAAAATCAAGCACAAACCAAATATAAAATGTTTATTTAAAATTATAATAAACTCATAGAAAACATCATTATATATAGTTATGTAAATCAATCATCATGGCATAAGTTCATAATCTTCAAATTTAAGTAATCTACGTTAATCCTTGTTGATTAAAATATACTCTGGTTAGAGATTAATTATAAATGAATAAGAAGCAAATAGGTTAGTGATAAGTGAATAATAATAATAATAATAATAATAATAACCGAATAAGAAATAGAAAGCACTACCACATGAGGATGATAAAATGTTTTAATTATTCATATATGTGTGTGTTTGTGATATTCCTTTTCAAATCACTCCTCTCCTTTTTTGTAATGTGTTTTTATTTATTTAAAAAATAGAAGTTTAGCTCATGAATTAAAATCACTCAAGTTATTATTATTATTTTTGACTCAAGAGTAATTACATTGAAAATTACATTGAAAACCATATGTAATTACTTGGATAACTCAAGAGCAAAAACAAAATCCTCCATCCTCATTATGCACTCAAAATAGCCAATTAAACCACTTTAATTAAAGATTTATTTGAATGCAATATAGTAAGTGATGGTACACAATTTTCACCCCAAAAAAAAAAGAGAGAGAGGCAACAAACATTGTTGCCTTGTTTTCATTTAGATCTCTACCCAAACAATTACACCAAGTACCATGACTATTATGGTAAAAAAAAATATTCAAAAAAAAGTAACGCAAATCTTACCAGAATCTATATAGTAACTTCTAATTAGTAACTTGCATTTATACAGTATCAATTGTTAAAAAATATAAATAAAAATCAAACATAAGTATATATAAATTGGAGACTAGTGTTTATGGTTGATAAATTAATCCAAATTCAATGGATATTGATACTAATGGGTGCAATTTTTTTTTTTTATAATTATCCTACTAAATATAATTTTGATATTACCAAACTTGTCGATATATATCCACATTATTATCATATACATATACAAGTTGAATATTTATACTTTTTGAATCCAATATAATATACACATGCTTTAATATTTATATAATGCATATATTTAAATAATATTTATAATTTCATAATTTAATATATATATATAATATTAAATAATAAGTTTTACTAAGATATTATATAATCTAACGAATATACCAAATATGATATATGTATAGTAAAAATTCTATTCATAAATACTCGTTATCTATCAATCACCTGTGACAAGTTTGTTTATTTCATAGTTGTTACTATCGTTACAAGTAATGATAAACCATCATAAATGGTGAAAACTAAATTCTCAGTTTCACAATTAAAAAAATATAGTAGAATTAATGGAAGAATATAGGCATGAAGAATAAATAAAAGAAGGTTGGAGAGGGGGGGGGATCTCTTGATAGTTGCAAATGATGATATTGAATCATCTCTCTTGAGAATCACTTCGTGACCTTGCCATATAAATGCCATCCATATCTCTTTATAGTTGCAAATGATACTTTTTAATCTAGCCAACTACTAAATTTCTAAAATCATGTCATAAATTTTCAATTCTAGAATAAAAACATCAAAAGCAAATTTAACTCCCTACATTGATCATTGAAAGTTTTTGCATATTGAAGTACAAGTCATTCTTCCACCATTTACTATTTGCATAGTCAGGGGTATAATATTAGTGAGCTTACAATGCAACCTATAAACTACTTGGGTGTTGATGAAATTGTGTGTACTTCTAGAATCAACAAGGATAAACAATGATTGTTTGCCAATCCTTCCAGTGACTCTAAGGGTGTTTAGGCTAGTAACTCTTTCTAAAGCATTATGGAATATATATGGACTGTAAGTGTCAACCTCAAATTCAGTCACGCCTTCTTCCTTAATAACCTGTTATTTTGCTTCAATAACATACAATGAATAAAGCTTCTTGCACTCATAAACTTCTCATCATACAAAAAAACAAAGGCGTTTAACTCTCCTTTCATCCAGGTCCTTATGCTTTATAGGTCTAGTGGTTCTTGACTTCTTGTGATATTGATGGGGTTATGGTTTGGGGTTGGCAAAATGCATGCATGGATTGGTTTAGAGGTGTCATTGTGTTGTCCTAAGTTAGTTTTTGCAGTAACTAAATTCTCATATTGACAATTAATAAATCACATAAGAATTAAGGGAAGAATAGAGGCACGAAAAATAAAGAAGAGAAGGTAAAAGAAAGAGGGAGAAGGAGAGGGGAGAGAGAAAAGAATTTTTGAATTCCTTGAAGTAATTCTTAATTCATCAATTTTTGCTTATAGCGTCTGTTACAACAAAAAGCAATTATAAGCAGAGAAAATCAATCTGGAATTCATCACCTTAGCCATTCCTTCCAAAGCTGCATGGCAACTATGAAAGTTAACTAAAACGCACAATATCAATTAAACCACGTGTCTTTTTTTTATTTATCCATATTATTTGAACATAACAGCTACTTCAACGGTTAGTTCTTCCTTTACTGGCCAACCCTTTCTATATCCTTTTTCTCCCTATTCCCCACTAGCAACATAAAACTTAAAAATAAAACAAAAGGAAGAGGAAAATGAAATAGAAAGAAAATTTGAGGTCAGTTTAATTTTGGTAGCAAGAAGAGAAAGAGAGAGAGAGAGAGAGAGAGAGTAAGGTGGTTGTAATGGGAGGGTATTTTTAGTGGAATTAGAGGCTGCAGGTGGTGGCTGTTACAAATGCAGGTTTTACGATCCCCCTCTTGCTCTCGCCGATCATCTCCTCTCTAGGGTAATTCTCTCTTTGTTCCTTTCTTTGTTTGCTCATGTCTTTATCTTTTTTAGTTCTGGTAATAATTAGTTAAAGATTTTGAATTATTTGAAATGACTGAAAGATTGATTGAACCAATCATTTTGAAGTGAAAAACGAATGGTTTTAGGGTTTAGCTGGGTGCTTTCCTCTTCTATTTTTCCCCCTGGAATTTGGACTAAGGGAAGCAATTTAAATTCTTTTGTTCTGGGTTTGTTTCTTGCTGATTTAGTCATTTGATCTTGCATGTAGTGCAGGGATTACTTTTTTTTTATTTGGGTTTAACTTTGTCAATGACCTAAAATACAGAAATTAAGGACAAGATACATGCTTTCGTAATTGTGGTGTTCAAGTTTATTGTTGGGGATAATAATGATCTGATTGAGTGAGTTTTGTCAAGGATGATTCAGTAATAATCGAAGGACTTAAAAACACATGTAAAACATTTTTAGGCATTTTATTTGATAAAAAAACAATTAGATTCACCACCGATCCCTTTCACATTAAATAAGCGTATCTGGTGACAATTTCTTCAACCTCATATGACTCTGTGCTTTGTGATGGATCGGACTCTCAATTGTCACAAGGGGAGGGCATACTTATTCAGCAATGTGTGAGTTCTTTTTAATCTTTGTTTTAGTTTGTTAATTATTTTTTAGTATTAATTCATTTCTTGGCATTCATTATATGAGTGTTGGAGAACTGGCTGAATGTTGTGTTTTGCGGCGAGGGAGGTGGGAGTAGGTTTATTGTAATGACTAATTCCTAGCTGGCCTTAATGAAATGCACAATGGTGTGGTTTTTTTGTTTACCACCTTAATGCTTGCAGTGAATAATAAGATCTAGCCATCTACTGCCTTGATGGAGAGACAATCAATTATGCTGCTTGGGGTGGTCTTTTATAAACCACTTCTCTGCTGGTTTGCTGGATATACCATGCAACGATATTTTCTGTTCTAAAACCTGAAAAGTCCCTCAATCTTGCCCCACTTAAGTGATACAGGAAAGAATTTGAACTTTAAATTTTGATAGCATGGAAAATCTTATAACAACAGTATTTGCGAGGATAGTAGCATGTTGATTTGACTCGTGTGCTTTTATTATCCCCGTGTTTAGCTTGTTTTTTTGAAGTCCTATGATGGTTTATTAGAATCGATAAGCAAAACAAGTAATAATAATTCAAACTTTTTTCTTTCATCGAGCATAAAAAAACCAGAGCATATGATCTATGTTAAATTTACCTTTTCCCTTCCTGCAAAGTCAATATACCAGTTGGACCCCCTGAGGAAAGGTTGATGCTTTCTGGTATGCATACTATAGAAGATATACTTTGCTGTTGCTGTGGGTAACTACTTGGTTGGAAGTATGTAAGCTCCTCCCATCTCATTTGCTGTTTCTAGTATCGAGTTATCTTTTATGAGAAGTGAAAATATAACTACAACAATATTGTGAAAAGTGCTACAGGCGCAAAAGTGTCAAAGGTTCTTCGAGTTGAAGCACATAGCACAAACATATGCATGAGCAAGTCGAGGTGCTCATCTTTGAAATAAAGTGTAAAACATTTTACAGGAGAAAAAATGATAACACAGTGGGATAAAAGTCTTAACACCTCAATAATAATACATTTAGCTACTAGCTCATGTGGTAGGGCATTCCTAGGTTATTAGTCCAAACCATATATCAACAAGGAGATGTTACTTTTCCTCTGTTTATTATCTTTTTCTTTCTTTTCATGTTGTATGTGCATGTTAGTCTTTTAGCTGTTTACACTGCTTCTCTAAAATATAAAGGAGTATCTTACCAAAATGATTGTGTAACTAAAGGGGAAACAATTGCTCTGTGCTCTGCCCAAAATAAAAATCACACACACACACACATATATATATAAACTATGCATGCTTGTGTGGCTGTGTGTCTAGAGAGAGAGGGAGGATTTAATGAAGTTTAATAATAAATAGTGATGGAAGAATTTTCCCACTAACTGAAAAATTATTGAGGCATACATTTTTTTCTTTTGTTCCTGAAGCCTCTCAGTCACGCCTATTATGCCAAAGTGAAGGTGCCTTCCCTCAGGGTTTTGTAGTGAGTCAGTCTTGTGGCTCAAAAAGACTCGACAGCTCTTTGGACATGTCAAATTAGCTTTAAATTTCTGTCTTCATTCTATTTTCACCGAGAGGAGTAGAGCCTATGGACTGGAACCTCATATTTGGCTGTTTATAGTCTAAAAAGTATGAATAAACTTTATGGGGCTGAATCTCCAATATTGTAAAGGATTTCCACGTTGAAGACGTGTTTCTCAGATGAAACTTTCTTATAAAAAGCATGTTTATTAGAATTATAGTCCCTTGAAAGAATTTGAATCCAAGGCATAGCTTCCATATATGCGTGTCAAATTTTGAGAAGAAGCAGAAAAGTATGCTGAATTCCTGATGTCTTGGCTGTTGTGATCTTAGATATTTATGTTTGATGGCTCGCTAATCATACGTATCTCTACTTTTTAATTATCACAGGTAAGAGAGAGGATTTAGGGGTGTTGTGGCTTCTTTTCCGAAACTAACATATCCATAGAAAATGTTTGTTATGCTGGACAAAGATAAACTATATACAATAATTTTTTTTGTGAAGTTGTTTGGTGTAATTTTGTATAAGATAAAAATTAATTTTTATTTTGTCCGAAATTATTTTAGAAGAGAAGTTGTTTTCCCATTAAAAAAATAAAACAAACTTTAATACTTGTGCAAAGAATTATTTCATGCTCTGCATATAAAACATAACATCACAATATCTTTTCTCATTTTTCATTTTACTCGTTGTTGCAAGGAAAAAAAAAAGAGAATCATTTTAGAATAATCAAGAAAGCTAGGGTATTTTTTTTCTCTACACACAAATCATAATCCATTACAGGTAATCAATGGATCCTTTCTTCTTCTCTGCTTCCAATTTGTTCGATACAACACTAATTTGGCTTTCATTGATTTTGAAACTAGGGTTTTTGATTTAGATTGAATTGGAGTTAGTAGTCTAGTAGGGAAGAGGGGAGAGGAAGAAATTTGTTCTTGCATTTAAATGCCTTGAAGGATTGAATTAGAAGCACTTGTCATGTTGATGTTGGTTTTTTTTTCTTTTCATTATTTACTTGTTGGGTTGAAAGAAAAAAGAGAAAAAAAATTTTATATGTTGCTTTTCCTGCTTAAATACATACAATTTCATTTGTTCAACTTTAGTTTTCTTCAAATCATGTTTTGATAACCTGTAAGTTTGTTTCAACTTTGGTATGCAATGCATACAAGAATGATATGGTGCTTCCTTTCTAAAAAAAAATGATCAATTTAGGCTATTGATAGGTGCTTAATATCTATTTAATCCACACTAAATGGCAAATATGCTATAGGTTTGTGAAATGATTAACAAGTCCCAATGAGTTTGTATTTTAGTTATTTGGTTGGTTTGACTATTATTTTAATTGAACTTGTCTTGTATATAATGGTTTTACCACTATGAGGTGATGATTTGAAAGAGAATTGTTGGAAACGTTAAAAGTAGTTTACATTGGTTCACGTATCTTATGGATAATTGGTGTGGTTTTATTTAGACATATTTATACATTCCTCCGATCAGTAGCTCCCATTATTTGATAGCTTTTTTTCCCATTTTTTAATTCTTGTATTTGTATGCATCATAGAAAAAGTACATCAATAATGTAGTGGATCCATTTTTTGTAGTTTGCAAGTGGATTGCAATCATCAAGATCTGAACTTTCAACTTAACAATCTTTCTAAAGATGTAATTTTTCAAGAAATTATCTTAGTTTGGTATATAGTTACCGTGAATGTATGATGACATCAAAAAAATAATTACCCTTTGCATTTCTTTGTCTAATAGACATGTGGTTTAAATTGTGATTGAATAGGAGTAGATTTCATAGAAGTATGGACTATCAACGTAATCAATTTCTTTTTTTTTATGTCAATATTATTTGGTTTATGTTGGACATACAAATGGAAGAGGTTTTCATGCACCATATAAAGGGACACGATACCATTTAAAAGAATTGGTTAGCAATACATGTGCACCTAGAATTCATGAAAAATACTTCAATATAAAGCATTAACAACTTAAAATGTTATTGAAATATGATTTGGCTTTTTTAAAAACTGATAGGGTATTTTAAGAAATCCATTATTTTATCGAATTAAAATACAATGTTAGATGATAATGGCTTATTTTCTGCTCCACAACTTCATTAGAATATACATGCTTATAAACCCAAAGGAATCCACTCTAGTGTCACTTGAGGATATGTCCATAGGAGAAGATCCACCTAATGGTACTATTTCAATTGTGGAGCCAAGTAATGAATGTACATAATGGAAAGATAGTTTAGCTAAGCAAATGTTTGATCAAGAAAGAGCTCGACAAAGATGATTTGAATATAGAGCTAGGCTTAAAATGTATGCTTTTGTTATGATCTCTGCTAGCATTTTGTTAGTTCAATAAAGAGAACCAATTCTATTATATTCTATTATGTTTTGTTTTTTTTAGTTAATAAAGTTATAATTAATTATAGTTTTTTCTCATTAAATGTTTTTTTTCTTATTCTTTTCTTCCATACAACTTCTGTTTAAGTTATAATCAATTTATCAAAGAATGTTACTTTTTTAATATTCTTGTCTATCATCAATCCTAATTTGGTTAATGAACTTCCTCTTAAGAATAAGGGTCATTTATGCCACAATATATATTTTCTGTTTTTAGATACACTTTAGGCAGATGTACTTTACTCTCTGCCATTGATGCACACAATGGTTTTGTTATGATTGGTTGTCTTGACTTAGAAAATATAGTTTAAATTTCTAATTGTCCCGAGGATGTGGTGATGCATGTTCATTGTTCGGAAGTGGAGTTATACCTTCTATATAGAAACATGAATGCAATTTTTTTTTATAGCAGTTTAAGTTGCTATTAGGAAAAGTAGCTTGCACTTGGTTCGTGATAATATATGTTGTTAATTCCTATGTTTTCCCTCCCTCCATTAGATGTATATGGTAGGGAGATGTTGGCAATAAAGATGTAAAAAATAAAGATTAGTCTTGAAATGAGATGAGATTTTAAAAATATTACCATAAAATGTCATGATTATGGTTATGGTTGTTCAACAAGACTTATCTACTTGATAAAAATATATATATATATATATATATATATATATATATGTTTGAGTGTTTTGATGCAATTTATGGAAAAGATCATGCAAATGAAAAAAGTAGCTAAATCACTTGAAGATGCGTAGGAGGATGTTGAGCTCGCAGTTGAAAATGATATTAGTTATGATGACTCTTATAATATGTCATTACCTGCTCCATCAAATATTATGTCTCCCTCATCTGAAACGTTTAAGATGAGTAATGAGTTATTAGATGAGAATATAAGAATGGTTACAAGCAAAATGGATAAAGTTAGCATTATTGCATAACTTAAGAAAATAAACATGACATTAGCTATTGGGTCTCTTTTATTTTTTATGCGGTTGGATTTCTAGTTAAGTTTTATAAGATAATACTTGTCTAATTTTTTATGGGCCTTAGCCCATTTAGCCCATCAATAAGAAGTTATTAAGCAAACCCCTAACTTAATCAAATCATTTAAAGTCTACATTTCTTACACGGATTTGGGAATTACGATATCCAATTTTCTATGCATTTGTCATGGCCTCATGAATAATTTCTAAGAAGTAAATAGTCAATTGCTCGATCAATTGTCAACAAAGAAAATAATTGACAGCGCAATTACCTGCTTTTATAAA
>Ga0307508_10007371_pt1 | contig 10247 bp, 8 predicted proteins | sample 9_EM_MG_FD_203089 | JGI IMG/M metagenome (GOLD analysis project Ga0307508, IMG submission 203089) | Populus trichocarpa ectomycorrhiza microbial communities from riparian zone in the Pacific Northwest, United States - 9_EM | ecosystem: Host-associated > Plants > Roots > Unclassified | place...
AAGGCGCTGTTCGGCTCGTGTCGCTATGTGATCGAGGAATTGCTGCCGCGCTTCGGCGTCGCCTCGACCCTGGTCGACGGCACGGATCTCGCGCAATGGCGCGCGGCGGTGCGGCCGGAAACCAAGGTATTCTTCCTCGAAAGCCCGACCAATCCGACGCTGGAAGTGCTCGACATCGCCGCGGTCTCGGCCATCGCGAAGGAAGCGAATGCGACCCTCATCGTCGACAACGTCTTCGCCACGCCGATGCTGCAGAGCCCCCTCAAGCTCGGGGCGGACTGCGTGGTCTATTCGGCGACCAAGCATATCGACGGGCAGGGCCGGTGTTTGGGCGGGGTGATCCTCGCTTCGGAAAAATTCATCAACGACCATATCCACACGCTCTTGCGCCAGACCGGGCCGGCGATCTCGCCCTTCAACGCCTGGGTGATGCTGAAGGGCCTGGAAACGCTGGGCCTGCGCGTCGAGCGCCAGACCGCCAGCGCCGCGCGCGTCGCCGATGCGCTCGCCGCCCATCCGGCGATCGAGAAGGTGCTCTATCCCTTCCGTGACGACCACCCGGATGTCGCGGTGGCACGCCGCCAGATGAAGGCCGGCGGCACGCTCGTCACCTTCTCGGTGAAGGGCGGCAAGGCGGCGGCTTTCCGGGTCGCCAACGCGCTGCAGATCGTCAAGATTTCCAACAATCTCGGCGATGCCAAGAGCCTGGTCACCCATCCCCAGACCACGACGCATCAGCGCTTCACCGAAGAACAGCGGCTCGGCATGGGTATTTCGCCGGGGATGCTGCGCTTTTCGGCGGGCCTCGAGGATGTCGAGGACCTGATCGAGGACCTGACGCAGGCGCTCGCCAAGGCATAGAGCGCCGCTTTCCGACTAGGGAGATACCGATGGCCGGCCGCCTGACCACGCATGTGTTGTGCACGAGCACGGGCCGGCCGGCCGCCGGCATGAAGCTCACGCTCGTGCGCTGCGCCGACGGTGCCGTGCTGGCCGAACGCCTCACCAACCATGACGGGCGGGTGGATGCGCCGCTCCTGGAAGGGGCGGCGTTCCAAAGCGGCGTCTATGAGCTCACCTTCCATGTCGGCGACTATTATCGCGGGCAGGGGGCGAAGCTGCCGGAGCCGGCCTTCCTCGATGTCGTGCCGCTGCGCTTCGGCCTCAGCGAGGCGAGCCACTACCATGTGCCGCTGCTGGTCTCGCCCTACGGCTATTCGACCTATCGCGGCAGCTGAACCCCATTTTTAGCGCCTTCGGCCGATCCGGTGCGGGATCGGGGCCGTTTCTGCGCGTTCAGGCTACTTGTATGTACAGGTTAGACGTAGCTTGTACATACAAGATGGGGCGGGCGCGGTCTTGTAAAGACAAGCCGTCAAGATCCGGCCATGGCGCGTTTCTTGCGTGAGAGGGGGCGGTGGAACCCGCTTGCGGCGGACGCAGCAGGAATGAGCGCGCGGTGCGGCAAATTCTGTTCAGGGCCGGCGCTTCAGGCTTCGCAAGCCCAAATGCTTCGCCTATGAATTGAGCATGTCCATGAGTTCAGCAGCCGTGCAGAGCGACGTCGTGCCCCTGATGGAAGCGAGGAGCATCGTCAAGATTTTCGGGACCCTGCGCGCCAATGACGGCGTCGACCTGAAGATCATGCCGCATGAGATCCATGCGCTGCTCGGGGAAAACGGTGCCGGCAAATCAACACTGGTCAAGATGCTCTACGGCCTGCTGCAGCCCAACGAGGGCGAGCTCTACTGGCAGGGACAGCCGCTGCGCCTCAACGGCCCGGCGGCGGCGCGCGCCGTCGGCATCGGCATGGTTTTTCAGCATTTTTCGCTGTTCGAGAACCTGAATGTCGCCGAGAACGTGGCGCTCGCCATGCCGGCGAACGTGCCGTTGCGGACCATCACCGAGAAGATTGCGGCTGTCTCGGCCGCCTATGGCCTGCCGCTCGATCCCTCCAGGCCCGTGCATACGCTCTCGGTCGGCGAGCGCCAGCGCATCGAGATCGTGCGCTGCCTGATGCAGGATCCCAAGCTCATCATCCTCGACGAGCCGACCTCGGTCCTCACCCCGCAGGAGGCCGACCAGCTCTTCGTCACGCTGGAGCGCATCGCCGCGGAGGGGCGCTCGGTGCTCTACATCTCCCATCGCCTGGCGGAGGTGAAGCGAATCTGCCATACGGCCACGGTGCTGCGCCATGGCAAGCTCGTCGCCAGCTGCGATCCGCGCAAGGAGACCGCCGCAAGTCTCGCGCGCATGATGGTCGGCGCCGACATCAAGAGCGTGCGGCACTCGGCCGACGAGGTCCGTCCCGGGCCGGTGCGTTTCGAGCTCGACCACCTGTCGCTGCCGCCCGCCGATCTCCACGCCGTTGCGCTGAAGGATGTTTCGCTGCGGGTTCATGGCGGTGAGGTGGTGGCGATCGCCGGCGTCGCCGGTAATGGCCAGAGCGAGCTTTTCGCAGCTTTGTCGGGCGAAGTGACGGTGTCCGATTCCGCTGTCGTTCGGATCGATGCCAAGGCGGCCGGTATGCTTGGCGTCACCGAGCGGCGCAAGCTTGGCGCCGCCTTCGTGCCAGAAGAGCGCCTCGGCCATGCCTCGGCGCCGCGCCTCGCCTTGTCGCAAAACACGCTGCTCACCGGCCACGCCACCGCCGGCCTCGTCTCCTGGGGCCTCGTCAATCTCGGCAAGGCCTATGAGCAGGCCATGACCATTTCCAAGGCGTTCGATGTGCGTAAAGGCAAGCCCGATCCGGAGGCGGGCTCGCTGTCCGGCGGCAACTTGCAGAAATTCGTGGTGGGACGGGAAATGCTGCGTGAACCGGGCGTTCTGATCGTCAGCCAGCCGACCTGGGGGGTGGACGCCGGTGCCTCCGCCACCATCCGCCAGGCCCTGGTCGACCTCTCCCGCCGCGGTGCCGCCGTGCTGGTGATCAGCCAGGATCTCGACGAGATTTTCGAGATCGCCGACCGCATCGGCGTCATCCATGACGGGCGCCTGTCCGAACCCGAGCCGGCCAAGGCCATGACACTCGAAAAGATCGGCCTGCTGATGGGAGGCGCGGGCCATGCGCATTGAACTGCAGCGGCGCGCGGAGCGCTCGCGCCTGATGCTGGTTGCCTCGCCCCTGATCGCCATCGCGCTGACACTGGTTTCGGCGGCGATCATCTTCGCGCTCTACGGCAAGGCGCCGGTGGACGCGCTCTATGTCTATTTCATCAAGCCGCTGACCAGCCAGCGCACGGCGCTGGAGCTGATCGTCAAGGCGACGCCGCTGATCCTGATGGCGATCGGCCTGTCGCTTTGCTACCTTTCCAACAACTGGAACATCGGTGCCGAGGGCCAATATATCTTCGGGGCGATGTGCGCGGGCGGCACGGCCCTCCTGTTCCAGGGCACGACCTCGCCCTTCATCGTCGCGCTGATCATCCTGGCGGGCATGCTGGGCGGGGCGCTCTGGGCGCTGATACCGGCCCTGCTCAAGGTCAAGGCCAACACCAACGAGATCCTGACCAGCCTGATGCTGGTCTATGTCGCCGACAAGCTGATGGACTATGTCATCCGCGGCCCCTGGCGCGACCCGAAGGGGCTCAATTTCCCGCTGACCGCCGATTTCGACAACATCATCCCGGTCATCGTTCCCCATAGCCGCATCCATCTGGGCTCGGCCTTCGCCGCGCTCGTCGTGGTGATCACCGCGGTGCTGCTCTGGCGCAGCCTGAAGGGGTTCGAGATCCGCGTGCTCGGCCAGGCGCCGCGCGCCGGGCTTTTTGCCGGCTTCTCGCCGGCGCGGATGACGATCTTCGTCTTCATGGTCTCGGGTGCGCTGGCCGGGCTCGCCGGAGCCGGGGAGGCGGCTGGCACGCTCGGCCAGATCTCGCTGCCCTTCGCCAACGGCCTCGGTTTCACCGCGATCATCGTCGCCTTTCTCGGGCGGCTGAACCCGATCGGCATCCTCTTCGCCGGGCTCCTGCTCGCCCTATCCTATCTCGGCGGCGAGGCGGCGCAGATCTCGCTGAAAGTGCCGATCGGCATCACCAAGGTGATCCAGGGCATGCTGCTCTTCTACGTGCTCGCCTGCGATACCCTCATCCTCTATCGCCTGCGCCTCGTCCGGGCCGAGCCCAAGGCGGCCTGACATGTACCTCACCCAGGAAATCCTCCTCACCATCATCGCCTCCTCGACGCCCTTCCTGATCGCGGCGATCGGCGAGCTCGTCACCGAGCGCTCCGGCGTCCTCAACCTCGGCGTCGAGGGCATGATGATCATGGGCGCGGTCATCGGCTTTGCGAGCGGCCTGATTACCGACAACGCCTTCCTCGGCGTGGTCGGGGCCATGCTGGCCGGCATGGCGCTCGCCAGCCTCTTTGCCTTCATGACGCTGGTGCTGGCGGCCAACCAGGTCGCCTCCGGGCTCGCCCTGACCATCCTCGGCCTCGGGCTTTCCGAGCTGATCGGCACCGGCTTCGTCGGCCAGAAGCGCGACGCCATCGCACGGCTGAATGTCTCCGGCCTATCCGACCTTCCCTTCGTCGGACCGGTGCTCTTCGGCCAGAACGCCCTCGTCTATGCCTCCGTCGCGCTGGTCGGCGCGGTCTGGTGGTTCCTCTATCGCACGCGTAGCGGGCTGGTACTGCGGGCGGTGGGAGACGATCACGCCTCGGCCCACGCGCTCGGCTATCCGGTGCGGCGCATCCGTTTTGCCGCCATCCTGTTCGGCGGCGCCTGCGCAGGGCTCGCCGGCGCTTATCTCTCGCTCGCCGATACGCCCTTCTGGGTCACCGGGATGACGGCGGGTCGCGGCTGGATCGCGCTGGCGCTGGTGGTCTTCGCCTCCTGGCTACCTGGGCGGCTCCTGCTCGGCGCCTATTTCTTCGGAGCGATCTGGATCGGGCAATTGCACATGCAGGCCTTCGCCGCCGACCTGCCGCGCTGGCTGGTCTGGCCCGGGCAGTTCTGGACCGCCTTGCCCTATGTCGCAACGGTGATCGTGCTGGTGATCATTTCGGCCGGCAAGAAACGTGGCGGCGCGGCGCCGGCCTCGCTCGGCCTTCCCTTCCTGCCCGACCGATGAGCAGCCGCGGCGATATTTCATTTGTGACGGCGGCGAATTCGGTTTGAAATGCGGCACGTCAACTTCGGGTGCGGGGGCCGCCGCCCGAAGAAGGAAACAAAAGCGGCTACTCGCAGGGGACGTTGGATGAAGAAAAGAACATTCTTGGCCGCCATGGCCGCAGGCGCGGTGGCCCTCGGCTTCGGGCTGGCGCCGGCCAGCGCCGCAGACAAACTGAAGGTCGGGTTCGTCTATCTCGGCCCGGTCGGCGATTTCGGCTGGAGCTACCAGCACGACGTCGCCCGGCAGGCGCTGGAAAAAGCGCTGGGCGACAAGGTCGAGACCACTTTCGTCGAGAATGTTCAGGAAGGTCCGGATGCCGAGCGCGTCATCGACACCCTCGCCAATGACGGCACCAAGCTGATCTTCACCACCTCGTTCGGCTATATGGATTCGACCCTGAAGGTCGCCAAGAAATATCCGGACGTCTATTTCGAGCACGCGACCGGCTTCAAGCGCGCCGACAACGTCTCCACCTATGCCGCCCGTTTCTACGAGGCGCGCTACGTCCAGGGCCAGATCGCGGCCAAGATGTCGAAGTCCGGCATCGTCGGCTACGTCGCTTCCTTCCCGATTCCGGAAGTGATCTCGGGCATCAACTCCTTCGTGCTCGGCGCCCAGTCGGTCCGCCCCGACATGAAGGTCAAGATCATCTGGGTCTCCTCCTGGTTCGATCCGGGCAAGGAATCGGATGCGGCCAAGGCGCTGATCGCCCAGGGCGCCGACATCCTCACCCAGCACACCGACAGCCCGGCCGTGGTGCAGGCTGCGGCTGAAAAGGGCGTCTTCGCCTTCGGCCAGGATTCGGACATGATCAAGTTCGGCCCCAAGGCCCAGCTTACCGCCATCGTCAACAACTGGTCGGACTACTATGTCGCCCGCGCCCAGGCGGCGATTGACGGCACCTGGAAGTCGACGGATACCTGGGATGGCTTCGACAAGGGCATGGTCACCATGGCCCCTTTCACCAACATGCCCGATGACGTGAAGAAGATGGCCGAGGAGACCGAGGCCGCGATCAAGTCCGGCAAGCTGCATCCGTTCAAGTGCCCGGTGGTCAACCAGGACGGCGCCACAGTCGAGTGCAAGGGCGGCGATCATCTCGATCCCGGCCAGATCCTCAGCATGAACTGGTATGTGAAGGGCATCGAGGAGAAGGTGCCGCAATAAGCGGGCGCCTCTTTTCCGCAACTGCGGGCATGGCCGCTTGGCTGCGGCCATGCCCTTCGTTTCGATAGAACAGCATGACGATGACGCTCGACGACGTGAACCAGTTGCCGGCCGCAGCCTTCCTGCAGGCCTTCGGCGCCATCGCCGAACACTCGCCCTGGGTCGCCGAGGCCGCCATGGCGGCGCGCCCCTTCGCCTCGCGCCTGGCGACGGTCGAGGCGTTCCAGCAGGCGGTGGCGCAGGCTTCTCGCGAGCATCAGCGCGCCTTGATCGAGGTCCATCCCGATCTCGCCGGCAAGGCCGCACTGGCGGGCGAACTCGAACCCGATTCCCGCAGCGAACAGGCCGGGGCCGGCCTCGACACGCTCACCGCCCAGGAGATGGCCGAGTTCCAGGACCTCAATGGCCGCTATCGCGCCCGCTTCGGCTTTCCCTTCATCCTGGCGGTCAAGGGGGCGGGCAAGGCGCGCATCCTCGATGCCTTTCGCCAGCGCATCGACGGTGCAAGCGAGGAAGAGTTCTTTACGGCCCTCTCCCAGGTGATGCGCATCATCCGCTTCCGGCTGGAGGAGCGCATCGATGGCTGATCTCGATCCTGTGGAGCTCGGCCTGAAGGCCGAGGCGATGATTCGCGCCCTGGCGACGATTTCGGCCGAGGAAGGGCGGATCACCCGGCTCTATCTGACGCCCGAGCACCGCCGCGCCGCCGACCTCGTCGCGCAGTGGATGGCGGATGCCGGCCTGAGCGTCAGCGAGGATGCGCTCGGCACCGTGCGTGGTCGCCTCGACGGTCCGGGCAAGCGTCTCCTGATCGGCTCGCATATCGATACCGTCAACGATGCCGGCGCCTATGACGGCACGTTCGGCGTCATTGCCGGCATCCTCGGCGCCGCCCATTTCCAGGCGACCGGCCGCCCATTGCCCTTCGGGCTCGACGTGCTCGCCTTCGGCGACGAGGAGGGCTCGCGCTTCCCGGCGACGCTGCTCTGCTCCAGCGCCGTCGCTGGTCATTTCGATCCCGAAACGCTGGCGGTGGAGTCGGTCGACGGCGTTCGCCTCGAAGATGCGCTGCGCGCCTATGGCAAGGATCCGGGCCTGATCGGCGAGGCGGCCTATGGCCCGGACGAGGCCCTCGCCTATGTCGAAGCCCATATCGAGCAGGGACCGGTGCTGGAGCGGGCCGACGAGGCCCTCGGCATCGTCACGGCCATCGCCGGCCAGTCGCGCCTGATCGTCACCGTGATCGGCGAGGCAGGCCATGCCGGCACCGTGCCGATGACGATCCGCCGCGATGCCCTGGTGGCGGCGGCGGAAATGGCGCTGGCGCTGGAAGCGCTGGCCCGCGACTATGCGGACGACTTCATGGTCGGCACTGTCGGCAAGATCACGGCGGCCCCGGGCACGGCAAACGTGATCCCGGCACGCGTCAGCTTCACGGCAGACCTGCGCTCGCAATCCGATTCGGTGCGCCTGGCGGCGCTGGCGCGGCTACGCGCCGAAGTGCAGGCGATCGCCGATCGCCGGCGCGTCACGGCCTGGATGGAGCGCAGCCACGACGCGCCGGCCATCCCCTGCGACGTGTCGATCCAGGACGGCCTGGCGCGCGCCGTGATCGCGCAGGGCGGGCAGGGGCTGCGCCTGCCCTCCGGCGCCGGTCATGACGGCCAGGCCGTGGGCAAGCTCTGCCCGATCGGCATGCTGTTCGTGCGCTGCCGCGGCGGCATCAGCCACAACCCGGCCGAGTTCTGCGCGCCCGAGGATATGGGCCGGGCGGTCGCCACGCTGATCGCCTTCGTGGAAGGCCTGGCCGACGAGGGTTAGTGCTGCGTCTGTCCGGCCGCGGCCTGTCTCTGGCGCTCGAGCAGGTTGACGAACTGGGCCCGCTGCAGCGCCGGCGCGAAGACCGAGCCTTGGCCGATATCGCAGCCGATTTCGATCAGCGCCTTGGCGTCCGCCACGGATTCGAGGCCGTTGGCGGCGGCGAAGGCATGGCGGCGATGGGCGAAATCGACGTAGGAACGGCAGGTGAGCTGCTGCTCCGTCGCGCCGGCGACGCCGTGGCTGAGCTTTCGCGCCATTTTCAGTTCGACGAAGTCGATGTCGACGAGCTCGGCCAGGAAGTTTCCGGTAGCGCCGGCATTGTCGACGGCCAGGAGCACGCCGTGCGGTTTCAGCTCCTGCTGGATGGCCTTGGCCTGCGCCTTGGAGGCGAGGAGGTCGGCCTCCTCGATTTCCAGGATCAGGCCGGGCCAGGCAGCGCCATAAGGCTGGCTGCCGATCAGCATGACGATACGGTCGACATGGGTGGCGCCGAGCGGAACGTTGACCGTCAGGCGCAGATTGAAGTTGAGGCGATGGAAGGCGTCCCAATCGCGTAGTGCCGTTTTGATCGCTTCCTGACAGAGCCGGGCGAGATCGTCCTCGGTGGCATTGGGTAGGAAAGAGGCCGGCAGCATCAGCCCCTGCGTGGGGTGGCGCACCCGGGCGAGCGATTCGGCGCCGATCAGGTGGCGCCGGGCGAGGTCCACCTTGGGCTGATACCAGAATTCGAGCCAGCCCTTGCGAAGGGCAAGGCCGAGATCGACCCGGACGCTGCCGTCCGGGCCGCGTGAAAGGCCGTCCGTGCCTTTGGCGTCGTCGACCGCGTCCCGGCTGGGTGCTCCCGCCGGCGGATGCAGGGTGCGATGGCCGTGCTCGCGGCTGGTATGAGCCAGGAGATCGAGACCGAGATGGGGGTGCTCGCCGGTCGCCGCTTGCGTGCCGCCCATGACCCGATGATCGGGCCCGGTCCTGATGGCCTCCTCGTTCAGGTCTTCCGCATTCGGCAGCGGCTCGATGACGAACTTGCCGCCTTGCAGCGCCGCCGTGATCTGCTGACGGTCCTGCTCGCCATCGTCGATGATGAAGGACGTGGGGCCGTGGCGGTGCTTGTGGAGAGGCTTGTCATCGTCAGCCGGATCGCCGCCGTCGATGAGGTGGCGGATATAGTCGATGGCATTGCGCAACATGGCGAGCCTCGAAACCGTCCGGCGACGGAAACGGGCCATCTCCGGCACGTCGCCGCCGCGATCGCCGACGATAGATCAGGGCAAGTAAAGGAAGTGTTCACCTTTGGCGTCAAGAAATCGCGGCCCGGCGCCGCGCCGAACTTGGGTGACCTTCGTCTCAGACCGCCATGCCGTGCAGGTCATAGGCGTCGGCGCGCTCGATCTTCACCGTGACGATGTCGCCGACGCGCAGCGGCCGGCGGCTGGCGACGAAGACATTGCCGTCGATCTCCGGCGCATCGGCCATCGAGCGGCCCTTGGCCACGGTCGGGCCCGCTTCGTCGATGATGACGGACAGGCGCTTGCCGACCTTGTTCTTCAGGCGCCGCACCGAAATCGCCTGCTGCGTCTCCATGAAGCGCTTGTGGCGACGCGCCTTTTCCTCGTCCGGCACGGCGGGCAGGCCGAGATCGTTGGCCTTGGCGCCGCCGACCGGCTCATATTGGAAGCAGCCGACCCGGTCGAGCTGGGCTTCCTGGAGCCAGGCCAGGAGTTCCTCGAAATCGGCCTCGGTCTCGCCCGGGAAGCCGACGATGAAGGTCGAACGCAGCGTGATGTCGGGGCAGATCGAGCGCCAGTGGCGGATGCGATCGAGCGTCTTTTCCTGGTTGCCCGGCCGGCGCATCGCCTTGAGAACGGTCGGCGAGGCGTGCTGGAAGGGGATGTCGAGATAGGGCAGCACCTTGCGCTCGGCCATCAGCGGGATGACGTCGTCGACATGAGGGTAAGGGTAGACGTAGTGCAGGCGGACCCAGACGCCCAGCTCGCCGAGCGCGGCGGAGAGGTCGTAGAACTTCGCCTTCAGCGGCTCGCCGCGCCAGGGGCTCTCGGCATAGCGGATGTCGACACCATACGCCGAGGTATCCTGGCTGATGACGAGAAGTTCCTTCACGCCGGCCTTCACCAGCTTTTCCGCCTC
>Ga0307508_10007372_pt1 | contig 10246 bp, 14 predicted proteins | sample 9_EM_MG_FD_203089 | JGI IMG/M metagenome (GOLD analysis project Ga0307508, IMG submission 203089) | Populus trichocarpa ectomycorrhiza microbial communities from riparian zone in the Pacific Northwest, United States - 9_EM | ecosystem: Host-associated > Plants > Roots > Unclassified | place...
ACTCCTCGACAACACGCTTGATGCGATCAGTGTCCATACGCTCCGTCATTGACACAATGAGGTCCCCAAAGACGGGGTCGCCCTCAAACAAGCTTCTTATGCGTGCTTCCTCGCACAAATGTCCAGACTCGGTGTCTATCATTCTGAGTGGGACATTGTGAAGGGTCTCCTTGACAGCTTCGTCGATGGCCGCCCTCGCTTGTGTGTGATGATCACGCAGTTCTACAAAGATACTAGTCTTAAGAGACATATTTAGGGATAGAGCGGAATATACTGACGACCATCGGGCAGCTCGTTCAATATCTTGACGATCTCATCGAATCGTTCAAGATTTTGGAGCGCACGACGTTTCATTTCAAAGGCTTGAGGGAGTGAAGCGTTCAGCCTGATAACCTGAATGAAAGTTATCATTGTATCTGTGCTTCAGGAAGATCCATTATAGAATATACCTCGTGTGCATCCATCAGGGCATTTTCCCATGAGCCCCCCGCCGCGTATGCTTCGCTCCGTTTCATAAAAATATGTTCTGGTGATGCTGGATTCAGATTAAATGCCGCAGAGTACCAAGCGATGGCATTATCGTGGTCCCCATTACGCATGGCTTCTTCTCCGAGGCTTTCAGAAGCTTCGACACATTGTCCCTTGAAATCTAGTCGCAAGTTTTCGGACCGCTTGTGCTGACTTAGTGGATGAACTCTTACCTCCGACCCACTCATACACTTCCTTTCTCGTTTCTACCTCTCGTTTCAGGTTACTCTGCATCACAAGAAGGGAGTCTATCGCTTCACGTATGCAACCGGAAGCAAACAAGGCTTGAGACTTCCGTTGATGAATTGTACATTCAAGGCTATTGAACTTCCAGCCAGAAATCTTCCAGGAATGTCAGCAATACGCTGAGAAAGCACAGGTGTCTTACTAAGGAAATCGTCGTTAACTCTGGGACTTGAGTGAAAGGACCTAGGTCTTGTGCTTTCGTCAGAAGCTGAACTGTCTTGTCATAGTCTCGATCCACCATGGAGCCTTCTGCGAGAAGAACGAGTATGCGAGCCTAAATGCGGTATCGGTAACATCAACGGGTTTCAGTGCATCAAGTGCTTACCTTGACCATGGAGCATACCGATCTGACATCCAGAATACAATTGGTGGGGTCAGTTTCGAAACGGAGGATCTCGACTTCATTATGATGTCCGACTTCGAACAGGATAACGAACTGCATGCAGTGATGAATTCGAAAGCCACTTGATATAATATGGGTGACCTCACTTTGACGAGTTCAACAAACGGTTTTGTGTCCTCATCGCAAATGTGAAGCGCAAGGTAGAATGCTTCCGTCGCCTCCTGATGGTTTCCTTGCCCAAAGAGAGCAAAACCTTTGGCGACGTAAGTTATCAGCGGTACATCAGCATTATTCGCCTCCATAGGCAACCGATTTAGCTAACTCGTCATGGAAGAGGAAGTGTGATTTACCAGTATCGTTTGAGCGTCCTCTAACGCTGTATCCCATTTGCCCAGTCGTGCCCGAACAAGAGCGCGGTTAGCAAGCGAATATGGGACAAACTCTGGGTAATCTGGATTTGAGATTTCCATTGACAAGATTTCCTCTGCCTTTTCCATATTTCCGAGGCTCCATGCATTATGCACTGCTTGACTCATATACGTGAACTATGTTTCGAAGCCACCGGAACGATGAGCGTCAACGTGGCTTGGTCAGATCAACGAGAATTAACTTACGGGTTCCGAATCTCTCAGAGAGGGTGGTAGACGCTAAGAAGTAAGATGTAAACCAGTCCACGAGGTCGCAGAACATATCAGCATCCTTACATGAAAGAAGTAGGACAATGGAACAATATCGGGGAGGCTCCGAACAGTAATTTTCTTGTCGATTGCTCCGCTAGCGAGATGCTGGTCATCCGGTGAGATGGCTATAGTCAGCACTTCACTCGGCTGAAAAAGGGTAGGGAGAATTGGTTGAAGCGTGTTGATATCCCAGAAGCTAAGCGAACACCCCGAGGCTGAACCAGCGACGAGGAACCGACCATTATTGGAGATGCAAAGAGAAGTAACCGAATCGGAAATCTGGTCCCCAAATCTCGATAGGATTGATTGGGTCGTGACGTTGAAACATCTGATTGAACCGCGTGGTCCCCCAGCGAAAAGCCGTTGGCCGTCACGGGTCCAGGCGAGCGAGTAGGTCGGCTTGGTATCAGCTGAGAGGCATGCCAGTTGGTCACCAGTGCGACTGTGCCATATGCGGATCGAGTCGCAATCCCACGCGGTGCATGCTGAAGCAAGCCGATCGCCTGTTGGAGAAAACTTGACAGAAGAAACCCGCGATTGCTTGTGTCTCAATGGACCTGCGATACGCTCCCTGCTCTCCAAGCACCATATAATCACTGACCCATCTTCCGATCCGGCTGCAACGCACGATGAGTCTGGTGAGATGTCTAGCGCTGTGACGCCCCTTTCGTACTGCTCGGTCGATTCGCCGACTTTTTCGTGACTGGATGCGTCCCAAATTGTCACCTTGCAACCAACTCCCCCACTCACAACCCACTTCCCGTCCTGTGAGGCAGCTACAGAGTTCACCGTACCATCGGACTTCATCGTTGGCCCTATCTCACCCCAATCGCTTACCCTCCATCGTCGAATTGACCCATCCTTGCAGCCGCACACAATGTGCTTTCCGTCATCAAGAAATACCAACGACGTTACTGCACCTCCATGGATATCGAGATGGCGTGGTTCTATATTTACTTCGTGTAAGTGATCATAACAATCGGCCACCAAGCATATCTCTCTCACCCCTCGGTCTGTCCTCTTCGTGAGACGACAGGTTAACCAGTGGTTTGGAGTCGTCGGATTCTTTGTCTCTAGACTTGGAGCGTTCTGTAATGATTTCTCGGTTAGGAACCAAGGTGGCGTGGTCCCAGACCAAGTAGTAAGTTACCCCGTAATGCTGGTACGTTTTTCCGCTTTTGAAGCAGCCCACGCCACCACATCGACGGGGATCGATTCTTGAAGGTTGATCTGCCCGAGTAGCAAAGGGGATGAAAATCCTACAAGCAAAAATTAACAGTCTAGCACTCACACTGTCCCCTCGTGTCGATTTCCAAGAACGGCCAGCGCCGTTCACACAGTGCCAGATCTCCAAAAGTGGTGACCTGTCACAAAGTGGCATTACGGCGGCCAGGTGAACTAGCAAGAAGACTGTTCAGCCACGTTGTCAAAAGTTGGCGTTGCTACTAGTGGTGCCATTGAGGCAAGCTTGGGCGGTACGGTTCACGAGCATGTCGACTTGGCAATGTTGAAGCCACCATCCTGAGGCTGAGGCGGGCCGGACTCGGAGTCCGGGTCCGGGAGTTGCCAAAAATTTGCCGCATTTGCTAAGTCTTCGGACAAGCGATGTAATTACATAAGCGGCGCGTTCTCTTTCTTAGTCATGATCGATTACTCGCTCCCTCGTTGGACTCGCTCGTTCGTTGGACCCACCACTCCCTTTCCTCGACTTCCCGTCTCAGCTCCTCCACCCGGGGTTCCGGACATGTTGGATCTGACTGCGGGCGTTTTTCCCACCCGCCCTGAGACTCGTAGCTCATATCAGGTCGGCTTCCGTCCGGGACCGGAATCCGCTTTGCACTCCCACCCGCTTTCCCCCATTGCTCGCTACCAACAGACAATCTTAGTATTTACATTGACAATATACAGTCCTGCACAATGTCAGATACTCCGTATGTCCCTTTTCCGCTCGACGCAGCACCGTCCAAAGATTGGAGCAACATGCCATCATTCGAACCGATTCGAACCAAACCGAACGAGAACCAACTCAGCGTCTACCATCGAACTTCCACGAGCGACAGATGGCTCGTCAGTGACAGTCCGTTTGGCAAAAACATGCATTACGAACCCTGTATACGCGAAATGTCTGTCAATCAGTCAGGATACCCCGGGCCCTTGTGGTTTTCCGAGCCCTGCAATCTCTTACACATTGTCCCGAGTGATTCTTTGGCCACGTGTGCATGATTCATTTATTCGGGGTATTTTGAGCGGGCCTGTGCACCTTGCCTCACCTCATCAAGCGTGGGCACTGCGCCGCCCTTTTCTCGTTCTAGGCTCTTCCTACTAAGTACTTGTATCCCCTCGACTCCTTCGTCTTTCCTCCGAGTCTGCCGGGTGGTCCATCTCAGTCTTCACATGCACACCTGAAGTACAACATGGATGATTCCCCGCAAGATGTGTATGCGAAGTGTCTCCCAAACGATCGCGGATACCCGTTGCGGTTTCCCGAACCGAGCAGTACGCTCCCGTCCAGCTACAGACAAGATGGGCTTCAGATCGGGGATGTTGGCTATGTCACTCAGCAGGGCGCGTTCAACGTTCTTTTCAACGTATGCTATGGGCCAAACCACGCTCTTCATCAACGTCCCAGTTTCCCTTTCTGCTTTGATCCTATTCCAATTGATTTTGATCAAGTCGACATCAAATCCAACGCTGATCCTCCCGGTCGTGTTATCACCTCTCCCGGCATAACGAAAACTTCACCAAGGTAATTCCTTCACGACATTCAAGTTGAAGAATCGATACTGATTCGTAGCTTGAAGGCCTGGTTGCTACGAATTCGCTCCGTCCTCTGCCAAAGGTGCAATTCTGATCCTCCCAGATGGCACTACATCCCACGACCTCCTTGCCCGCGAGCGCTTTCGCGAGGTGGCGATCGAGCGTGCGTATGGCTGGTACAAAGTCGCCAAAGAGCAATACGGTGAAAGCATCAGCGGTGGCTCCCTTTACCTGATTACCGGGTTCTACAAAGCAAAATCTTGGTCTCTTGCCTCTTTCAACGATGCTACAACTACTGAATCTCGACATATCAAGGTCACGGTGGTACCACAAGATGCCGAGGGTATCATCTCTAGGAGAGATTGGGATTGTACATTTAATGTTGAATACCGTGACGGACCTGGACCTGGCCCAAACGGAAATGAGAACCAAGCTGTTTTCATACGAGGGTTCAAAATCGCAGTACGAGATGATATATTGGGATGGTTATCTCAGACTCAGGAGCCCGAGGTTCAGCCAGTACCTGCAGTTCGCCCCCGTAAACGCCCCTGTGGTTTCGCAATGTTTCTCATGCGAGTATTCTGCAAGAAAAATACTCCAAAACCGCCTCGTGGGGAAGGTGGGGGTGCACGTGGGGACCCTGTACCTGCGTTATCACAGGTTGGTATCACGAGTCAATTTCATATATTCTCGATGACGGAGCAACTGCTAGCCCTTTCATCCTTCCGATATTATCAACCGATACCGATTGAATCAGGTTTGGATGGTGAAATGTCAATAATCGTCACACAAGCGAATTTATTTTTGCCAGGATCCCAATGCCTTGGTAGCCGTTACGCATGATAGCGAATGGATAAGCTTGATCGAGACGGTTCGTTGTCACAATCTTCGATCTATTCCGATTTTTACCTCTAGGTCAGGGAAAACTCACTCCCGAGGAGCTGGTGCAAGAGGTCGTGCTCGAAGAGTTCTTATCGGCAAACCACTCGCTGGTCCCGCAGCCTGGAAATAGTAGGCACTCCCTCAACGTGCCCGTCGCTCAATCCTGATTATTCATAGGCGCCGTGTATCTTCAAGGCAAAAAGTGCGTAACTCTCCGTCACCCTACTCGAAGTACTCACTATGTTATGTTAGACCTTCCACGAACAGGTGGGAAATTCTCCGCTACCCTGTTTGAAGTACTTACTAGGTTGTGTTAGGCCTTCCACTAACAACTTTCAAATCGTCATTACGTGTACGTACCCCCATATATTTGTTCTCTGGGAAGTATAGCAATCATCTCGCAGGTGTCCGAGCTGAGGATGTCATTGTTGGTTTGGGGCGAATGCCTGTCGGATTCTATGTTGCTGTTCAATTTGATGGCACCAAACGCAGAACTAAGAATAAGCCAGTACGCCTCCATAACAATATTGTTGAATGGGATGATAGGATCCAGCTGTAGGATATCTTCTATTCTGTTTTGTTTGTCGCACTCATGGTTTCCAGGCCATCCGAGCCCTCTGCCAAGGTCAAACTCTCCGTATATGCATCCTTTGAGTTTTCCCCGATGCTGGGAAACGGAGAACTTCTCCGCACGGCGGACATCCATGTAGGAGACCTGGTTGACGACGCTCATTGTAAGCATTGTATCCCATGCGCTGGAGTGGTATGTGCTGAAGGCCAATACAGTAATCACATTCTCTTCAAATGAAAGGGGACATGTATCACCTTGTTCTTCGCTCTTTATTACCACGGAGCGACGGCGTTTCGACCCGTTAGGAGCTGCTTCGGATCATGACGAGGACGTAAGTCGGATGACACCGTGCAAATACTGTTCTCGGCTGATCGTAGCTTGCTGATTAGTTCTACTGGGAACAATCTTCAGATCTCGCGCGACTAACTGATCAAGGGCACGATGCTCTCCTCCGCTATCGCGATGACACAAGTAAAGAAAATATTGCATTATCTATTGAATATTTCGAGCGCGCTCTATCGATCTGTCCCAACGACCACAAGTGTCATGCTGCTGCGCTTTGCAACCTAGCCATGGCCCATTTCATCAATTATCAGATTGACCGTCATACCGTCAACCTCTCGACATCTATCTCATATTATCGAGAAGCGCTCGAGTTGCAACATGTTGGTCACCCAGATCGACCTGTGACGCTGTTGCACCTAGCCGAAGTTCTTTTATATCAATATGGGAAACTTGGATTTGAAGAATTTCCGGGAGAAATTTCGAAGCTCACATCAGAAGTCCAGACTGGTTGCTCTGCGGACAGTCATGAACATCGAGCTGCTGATCTCGCACTGCAAACATATGCACTCTACAGCACCATAAGCTCCGGTAGCTTGGCCGACATCGACAAGTTGATTCCAGCACTTCATCAAGCGGCACGAGGTGTTCCGCATGACTATTTCGACAAGCTTCAGAGGCTGACCAATCTCGTTCTTGCATTGTGGATTCGCTACGAGTTCTTAGGCGATGTTCATGACCTCGACATGTCAATTGCGACACACGAAGAAGTCATGCAGTTCACTCGCTCCAGTCTCGATTCGCCAGCCCACACGCAGCTCTTGAATGAGCGGGCAAATGCAACATTAGCAAGTGGCTCATGGAAAGATGCCTTGGTTACTGCCACCAGTGTTAGTATCTTTTTCTTTGATATTCCTTGTGAGCCTGACACTCGGTTTGGAGTTCGTGGTTCCGAGATTCACGATCTACCGAATCATATGTGAACGTCTCGAAGGAACCGACCGCATTACGGACGCTAGCGAGTGTCTGCACCAAATGGCGGACGAATTGGCAGGGCAAGAAATCGCATATGATGAGCACATAAAATGGGTTCCCGGTGAGTGGTCTTGTATATCATGTATGTGACGGTACTGATGTGAGTTGTATCCTAGACTTCAAATATCGTTGCTCGTTGAAGCTAGAAAGCCTCGGGGATGCTGCAATGAGTGCCGTACGGCATGATGATGCCATCTCTCATTATTCAGCTGCACTGTCCTTCGATCCTTCGGTACCACAAGGTCTCTTTATCAAGCGAAGTAAGGCATACATCGCCACGGGTTTGTGGGGGGAGGCATTGAATGACGCGAACAAGGTACTTCTCTTTGTACCATCCACTGTAGTTCTTGTCGATAATTCATCATTAGGTGACCATGCTCGATCCATCATCCCCATGGGGCTACGAGATGAAGCACGCAGCCTTACACGAGGCAGGAGACTACGACAATGCGATCGATGCGTTTGGGGCGATGCTCTTGAAGATGGCGGAGTCACCTGATCCAGAAATTCGTCGTAAGTTGTACCCTCGTTACCGTGATAAAGTTGTTCATATTGTTCGACAGAGCACGGTGACCGGTACATCAGCCCATCGAGCACACGAGCAACAATTCGCAAAGTTGTTCAACGGATGATACGTCATTCGCCACGTGCGCTCATCAACACTTACACCGGCCGTCTCCACCATACAGCTGAGCGGGCATCTGCATTCGAATCCATACCGATTTTCAATGAACTTGTATCATCAATGACGACACGCATCGACTACGCCCGCATCAAGCATGAAGTACGACAGTACTTCCGATACGTTATGCTGTCGCATACGTGGGAACAGAACGAACCACTATTCCAGCAGGTGATACACATAGCGGTGTGGGACCTCGATACTTCCCCGACCCATGAAAAGCTGCAAACGTTCTGCAAGATCGTTCGGGATGCCGGATTCGATTGGGCATGGAGCGATACGTGTTGTATCGATAAATCCGATCACCTTGTGCTCCAAGAAGCCCTGGTCGCCATGTTCAAGTGGTACCAGAATTCTGCCATGATGATCGTTTTCCTTCGTGGTGTTCGTCCATCGCAGCGCGGCGCTCTCTCAAGGAGCATCTGGAACACCCGCGCCTGGACACTTCAGGAATACATTGCTGCCAAGGTCGTCCGCTTCTACACAGAGGATTGGACTCCATATCTCGATCTGGAGTTGTCGAACCACAAGGAGTCACTGGAAGTCATCTCGGAGATGGAGCAAGCCACTGGAATTTCTGCACAACAATTGAAGGCACTTCGTCCAGGTTTAACGAACATCCGGGAGAAGTTGCGTCTCGCTTCAACCCGGCAAGTGACGAGCGTAGAAGACGCCGCGTACTCCTTGTTCGGCATTTTCTCGGTTACTGGTATACCGGCAATATATGGCGAAGGGGAGGGTGCACTAGGACGTCTATTAGCGCATGTTCTCTCTGGATCCGGAGACGTGAGTATCCTTGCGTGGACTGGCGACTCCGGCAGGTTCAACAGTTGTCTGCCTGCCCATATCAGCGTATTCAGTGGACCAGCAACCTCACACCTCCCGTTACCCATTCAGGACGCAGAGATGGAAATAATCATCACGACATCGCACACTTCTTCGTTCGACCTCGAGGTGGCCCTGAGCTTATACGACCGTCTGAACAAGCTTCCTGCACCTAGGTTCGTGGGAAGGCGGATGAAACTTCCGTGCATTGCTTTCCAACTCCCACCTCTCTCACGTTCAGGCCGTGTTTATCGTGCAGACATGGTCACCTTTGGGATGGTGGAAATCAAAACGAGACATGACCTCTCCCGGATGAATTCCCTGTACCTCATCCATCCCTGGTTGGATGCTCTCCTGGAGCGCGAAGCCATGCGGAGTGGCGCGTTTGTAGGGGATGATGCGACGCCACCACCCTCACCGGACACGGACGACGAAGAAATCCCTGACGAAGACATCGACGACGATTCCTTGTTGCCTCCTGAACCTGAGTTGCCGTCATACCCTGCCCCCGTTCGTACGACATCAATGAGCAGAGAGACACGAGCACGACGCCTCGTCGTCCGGCTTAGACAGCCATTCGGTGCACTCTTGGTCACGCTGGCATCGACGGGTAGAGGTAAGGTGGATTACAGGCGGGTCGCAGCGGATAGCGTGATCACCGTACAATTTCAGGACTTTTCGCTGGCTGATATTCTGGACAATGTACGCACGCTCGATATCCTGTAACTTGCATGGCATTTCGGACAACAATTGTCATATTTCGACTATGCCACTGTAATTGAACGTTCAAACCCGTCTACTGCTTGGTGCGAGCAACTGTGGGTCAATTAATCCTTTTTCTTCTTCGCACCCGAATACAAAACAGAGTACAGAACGGACGCTATACATGCCAAAAGGACGACTAGGAAGCTGACAAGAGGGTTTCCGATCATGTCTACATGCCGAAAGACGATAAATGATGTTCCCCGGACCCCGATTCTCTAATATCAAGTATGACGTGCGGCGCAGTCGCTGGTGCTGACAGGTGTTGGGATTTCGTGCGTTATGCGAACCAGTGAGAATGCGCGAGGGCCAGAGTGATCCGAGCAGTGATGTGGTTCCTTGGGTCCCTGGGCAGGAGAGCACCGCTGTGCGATTCGGGTACATGCGATCGCTGTCGTCAGGTTGACACGCACGTAAATCTTGTGGTGAAAGAGGATGCCTGACGGCGACATGAAACGAGTGTCGAGTGACATATGTCGGCATTGATGAGTTGCGATGGCGGTGGGAGAATTTTGTATGTCTGTTGTGCGTCGGTGTCCGTGTCTGTGTCCGGACTCCGTATCAACGACGGCGTACGACTTTCCCCCGCTTTCGTGGAGCTGAAAGGGTGGTGTACAAAGACAGGTTCCGATACATTCGGGGGAGTACAGTAA
>Ga0307508_10007373_pt1 | contig 10245 bp, 13 predicted proteins | sample 9_EM_MG_FD_203089 | JGI IMG/M metagenome (GOLD analysis project Ga0307508, IMG submission 203089) | Populus trichocarpa ectomycorrhiza microbial communities from riparian zone in the Pacific Northwest, United States - 9_EM | ecosystem: Host-associated > Plants > Roots > Unclassified | place...
AACACAAAAACCGCACCCCACCGCCGGCCCCCCCCCCCCCAAAAAAAAAAAAAAAAAAAAAAAAAAACAACAGTAAGGCACAACAGATTGATATTGGAGAGCAGAGCGGAGCTCAGCGATTGCCGCTTTCGTGCTGGATGGGCTTCGGTGCTTTTGGCTGCGCCCTGCATCGCATGCGACCTAGTCGCTGCCAGCAGGGCAGGTGGGGGACCGACGGACGGAAGAAGGGAAGGGAAGGGGGGGGGCGGATCCTTCCTTCCCGCGAGAATCCTCCCTCCCTCGTGGGCGAGATGGGAGGTGCGACCGCTCCCAGAACGAATCCAACAAATCCATCGTTCCGGGGTGAGCCCCCGCGGCCGTCCATCAGACACGGTTAGTGCCACGTAGTGCGCGTTGCTCCTCCTCCGCCCCCTCCGCCCCCTCCGCCCCTTCCTCGTGCCGGCCATTCGCTTCGCCGTGTCCACCCGCCCGCCGCTCGCCGCGTGTTTGCTGCTGCGTACGTGCGCAGCGCAGTGGCCGTGCATTCCCTCTCGCTCGCCGTGCACGGTGACAGCTTCAGTCTCTTGCTTCAGGGCGCGGGCGGGTGCTCCGCCAACGCGGATGGATAAGTGTCTCTGCATCAGCCGGACTTTAGAGCAGCGCGCGCGGGGGGGAAGCTGGACACCATGCACGCTCTCCGTCTGTCGGGCGCCCGGGGGAGCTGCTGCACTCGACGTCAGAAGCCCGCGGCCGTGTCACTGGATGCGGCGATGCTGTTCACACCGCCGGATGCTAGTCCTGCAGACGGGGGACGACCGGGGGGACGACGGGTGGGGGCGAACACCGACGGGTTGGAGCTCCTGGATGCGTAGATATCAGCCGCAGCGCTGCTTTGGCCGTGCGGACCCCACTCGTTGGATCTGCAGCAGCCTGGCGGTCGGATCGGATCGGAGGCCAGAGGGACGGCGCCCGTCCGCTGCGGTCTGGCCGCCTGTCGGCAGCCCGCCACCGCTGGCGCCCGAAGCCCGAGCCGGGCCGGCGCGCGGAGGGGAGTTGGTGTGTGCGTGCTTGCTCGGCGATGCGCGGAGGCCCGTCGTGGGTGTGGGGCCCGTGCGGCCGGGGATGGCGTGGGGCGGTCCCGTGCGGGGCGGCGTGCTTGCGGCTACGCTTATCCCCGCGACCGGAGGCGTTCCGGCTGCTGAGACTGCAGTGGACAGCCGCCGCCCGCTGTTTGCTGTCGGTCTGCTATCGCTCTCCGCACACTGCAGTCCCGGGAGCGGGCGGAGCGATGGGCGAGTGTGCGGGAAAGCGTCGGCGCCACCGTCAATGCCCACAGCGCTGGATCGTGGCCGTGGGCGTCGTGAGGCTCAATCCGGGCTTCGCAGTGCCAACGGCGTCGACATCTGTCTGCAGGGTCCCCCCACGAAGTCCGCGCCCAGCGTGCCTTGCAAGGCGTGTCGACTCGAACCCTGCGCGGGCTTCTTCACGGACAGACACTCAGTGGACATTCGACTGTACGCATTTGCAGGCTGGCCGCTGGTAACCCTCACCTGGGCTTCTGCGCAATCTTCAACCCCGCCAGCACCCGGTGGCTCGGAACTTCATGGTCGGACCCAATTTGGCAGGTGGAGCAAGAGTCCGGCAAGGCCCCTACTGCAAGTCCGTGACCGCCCGCGATCACCGATCTCCAGACGTCCGCCTAGCATCTAGGATCATCCATGTGCTGGTTATACTGGCACAGCGCATCGTTGAATCCCGGCCTCTGCTCTGCTTTGGCAGGCCAGCCAGGCCCATGTGCCCGCCGCCCGTCAACAGTCACCCGTCAACAGTCACCCGTCACCTGTCATTTCGCGATGCACCTCTCTGCCGTTCCCGGGGGGCATGCGTTGGGCGGCGCGCGCTGACCCGACTCCCCAGTCGTCGCCCTCCGCGCGGCGGGGGGGAATCCCGTCTCGAGCGTGCAGCGGCCTCGCCGTGATGACGGGCCCGCGGTCCCACGGTGCCACCACGTCCAGCGAGGAAAGCCAGGTGGCAACGATGTCTCGAGACGCACACGACGGGCGCGGGAGAAAGGAAGCCGGAATCCGGAGGCTCGCGGACACGCACGGCCAGCAGCCGGACTCCTTGAGAACGCTCCCGCACATCCCTGGAGCAGAGGGGGGTTGTGACTCTCTTCGTCGTGCTGCCTCCGCACGTCAGCATTCGTCCCATTTTCCAAGGTGGGATGGAAGCTGCGCTGGCCTGTTCGTTGCAACTGCAGTTGGACGCTGAATGGAGCTCTCTTTCCAACGCTGAATGGAGCTCTCTTTCCAACGCTGCGTGCGGCTGCTGGTTGCACGTGGCGAGTCGGCCGGGCTGCGAGCCTTGTTTTTTTTTTTTTTTTTTTGCATTGAACGTGAAGAATCCACTCGATCCAACAATGCCCTGCGGACTCGTTCTCCCTTGGAGCCCCGTCTCGGCACCGCGAAACACTCCACGAATCCATCATCTCGCCAACACCGTATCGGTTCGCCCGCCACCGTTCGTCCTTCTCGTACGCACTGCCCGTTACAAACTCTGCCCAGCGCCTACCGGCTCTCCGCTCGCGCTGCACATCGCCCAGTGGCCATCTGGTCGCTCCGCGAAAGACAGACGTTCACCCACGTGCTGGGCTCCGTTATGCTTCTGACGGGCCGTGCATGGAAGTCCAAACTCCCGCGCGAAGCGTCCCGGGCCACAACGCACTGACCTGCCATCTATGACGCCGACGACAGCCTGAGGGCAAGAGCCGCACCCACGGACGCGCAGCCAGACCACCGGGCAGGCTTGCCAGTTGGGTTCCACCTGCGGATCACAGCCCTGAGAATGCCAGACTAGCCTGGAGTGTGTCCACAACACTCACGGCGGCGATGTGAACGAACTGATCTGTCCGTCGCAAAACCCTTCTTCGGCGATCTGCGCGTCGTACTCTAGCGGCTTCCGCAGCTCGAGCGTGTGTTCCCGCCCAACAATACCCCGAGTCTCCGCTGCGAACCTCCCCCGACCGTGGGTCGCGAAGAGTTGCAGTCACCCACACACTGCCGACCGGTACGCACCAGACATCCAACGAGCAGCCGTGGGCGGTTCGACTACCAGGGGGCTGGGGACACGAATGAAGACTTCCCACAGCGAAACCCACTCTCCCCGCTCTATTGCCGACTTTAGAACTTGAACGCCTTGAGGCAGCGTAATCATTCGGCTCAACCAGTCGCCCCACAGCCGTCCACGCCGCCCGCCTCCGTCGATATAGTTGAACCGGGTTCGGGCGTACGAAGTCTCTGGAAGGTCGTGTCTTGGGTGGGTGGCCGACTACGCTGGCGAATTTTCCCGCTGAACCTCCCAACCAAAGCCCCCCAGTCGGCAAGTGGGTCCCCAGCAGACTGCCATACGATGAGGGTTAGTTCTTCTGGGTGCTGACAGGATACGGCCGACTATAGGCTTTTCGATCGTCTCGGTGCCTTCCTCGCGAACACGCGCTCCGGCGTCAGGCTGGATTCCGGGAAGCCGACCCGGCCTAGCAATAACCGCCTATGATCGACTAAAGCTGTCTGCCTACGGTCCGTGCTCGATATGGGGGGAAAGAGGGATACATGCTAAGGAAGGCTCAGAATATCGCAATCCCCACTGTACGGACTGAAAGTCGGACTCGGCGCGGCACACAGCAGGAGTGGAACTGGTAATGCTCAGGGCCGCCACTGGCAAAACCCCTCCGTATCGGTGGCCAGGTATGAAACCGACGGCATGAAGAGACAATTGTGGCCCCTCGACTTGGCGGTTTGGTGGAAATCGTACGAGACCACTGAATCTCACGGTCCAGACAGTCATCGCGGATTTTGCAGGACGACCATCCCCGGCTTGCAAGGACAGATTCTGACGGTTCGCAAGGACGTCCAGTCCGTCCCTGGGACGCGACCAAACCTGTCGAGCTTGGATAAAGACAAACTGGTAGGGCTCAGCTCAGGGAAGGCCAGCAGATGATTGATGAATTAGGGCCCGGATTTGCGGACGGCCGTGCGACTGTGGCCATGTGGCGCAGCGGGGGTCCCTCAAACGAACCCACCGTACCGTATGTCTACGACCTAATCGTTCTTCCTTCGCCCATAGGTGTCCCTATGCACCGAAGATATTCAGGAAAAAAAAAGTCCGGATTTCCGGATGGTCGGACAGCACGCACACCAGTCAGTCAAGGTCGCACCAGCATCTTCAGGGCCCGCCGGTTCCAGGTATCCATATATCAGTACTGGGCTGCCCCGAACTGGCAAATCGTTGCCCCAGGCGGGACGGCGTTATCGGCCCCCAACGGCCTTCCGTATGGGCGGATTGTCCCCAGGCCTGGCGGCTCCCCCTCGGCGGGCATAGATAGAGATGGCTCGGACAAACTTTATGAAGCACGAGCGACGATGGGTACGCGCTGGGTTGACAAAGGTCTCATCTAGCGGGGAGGAAGACCGCATTAGCATCAATTGTGATTGAGCTTAGAATGGCGTGTTGCCAGCTCACTCGGTGCATCCTACTTTCCATTGAGGACAGCCCACGGCTCCCTTCTTGGGATCCTAGAGAGCGATGAAATCCTTGATAATCCTTTGCCATGGACCTGTGATAGAATCCACCCTGAAAGGGGTGAGAGCGGGGTGCATAAATCGAGACCAATCTGGAAGGTTCGACTGGACGGAAGGCGGCCCGCGGTCCGGACGGATGCCTGGGAACCTTACTGACGACTTCAGCCCCACCGAGCGATGTTAAGAGGTAAAACGACGTCCGCCGAGCGAATCGCTGCTTTCTTTCCCGCTATCTCCGCCTGCTCCAAGGACACCGCTGGAGCAGATATCGCCCGGGCTGTCCAGGGCCTTCCGTGAAAGAATCCCTAAGGTATTGACGAGTGAATCGCCGGTGCCCAAGGACCGAAGTTCCCAGGTCTGTCGAGCGGCGACTGGAATGGCTGGCCTGTCCACCCTTGCCGAGCTGCTCGTGGTCGCTGAGCCGCCTTGGATATTCGTCACTCGCTTCCGTACGGCGCCGTGATTGCCTCGCCGTTGGCCGGTCCTCCCCAATGATCCGTGCCTCTCCGTTGACTGGGCACAGCCATTCCTGGCATCCGAGATCGCCATGAGATGTGACCCCCATCGATGTCGTGCAAAGCGGGGCGGTCCTCGGACTTCGCTCCTCCCTTCCCCCCCCACGGTGACGGAGATATACCAAAACAACCGAACGTCCTACTGGACGATCGGAAGGTTATATTACTAGGCCGAATCCCGCTACGCCTCGCCACACCCACAACTCGCCCCACACATCAACGTACGGGAAAGTATTGTCGTGCAGCGATGGACAATAACTGAACGCGGGGATTGCGCTGCACACGCAAACGGGAAGCAGGTGCCGAGCCGAACGTGCACCAATCACCCCGAAGTCGCATCTCATCCGTTTGCTGTCTTGTTTGTTCCGATGGAGGGTGTTTTGCTGGCAGGGGAGGCAGAAAATAAACTCAGGCTGGATCGTGCACCCTCTTTTTTCTTTTCTTTTCTTTTTTTTTTTTTTTTTTTTTTTTTTTAGGTTTTCGTCCGCGCACAGTTTCTTGTATTCCCGACACAGTGGTTGTCCCAGATTCCGGTAATAGATCTCACATATCTAGCCACGAACGATACTCGAGACGATCATCAGCCATTTGGGGGGCATCCAAGTTTGTCCGCTTCCGCGTCAAGCCGGACGTCGGCGCGTTCGGGGGGGGGATCCCGTCGACGGACGAGGAGAGATCGAGCGATGGGACTGGTAGCTGGCACGAAACTCCTATCTAGCGATATCAGGGCTATATGCCGCGTTGGAGAGCCCGGTTGTACATACGGCTTCGCTGGGGGATCACATGTCCCTCCCGCCACCCTCAAATTCGGACGCGTCTTGTCGAGCCGCGGGAGCAATTGCATTCGAAAGGGTGGCAGGGAGGCGGCGAGTGCATGCGTGCATGGTGCGTGGGCGAACGCTGGGTGAAGTGTGGTATGCTGGCGTGCGAGGAGGGCGGTGAGGAGGGCGGTGAGGAGGGCGGGGAGAAGGGTGCAAAGCAGCGAGGACATCGTCTCGCTGAACGGAGAGGTGCGATGCTACCTCTGGCCTGGCTAGTTTTGCACTTCGGCACGACCACACGAACCAGAGGACGACGCCACCACTCATGTGGAGTCGTGTCTCGTTGTGCTGGCCTCTGAGCGGCAAGCCGTCGAAGAGCACTTGCCCCCCCCCCCTAGTAACTAGGGGGAGCCGGCCACCACCAACGATGCGGCAGCGGTGGCAGCCAGCCGGGGAAACAGTCGCACCACTCGCCCCCCAGTAGAGACCCGGTTCTGTCTGGCCAGCACGTGCTAGTGATATGGTACCCGTCGCATGGCCTTCTTCTTTTGCAATGCCCTCCGCGGATTCGACGAACCGCATCTTCCGCAGCACAATTCAACGGCCCGCCCGCCCCCCCCCCCGTCCAACGGTGAGCGAAAGAGGTCGGATCTAGTTTGGTTAGTTCTGGTCTGGGGGGCATACATAACTACATATCAACGCATGGTGGGCCCGTGCCGTGCGACACTCAGGTACCACAGGAGTGGGTGGGCAGGCCCGAGGTTTCACGCTGCCCTCAAAGAGCCGACCGCCCGCACGGATGCGGATATAGTTTGGAGATGTAGATATCTGCATACATACCTGGCTGGATGCGTACGGGGCAGACAATCTCGCAAGCTAGCGGACGTATGGATACTATAAATCCACTCATGAAGTAGTTGCCGTAGTTATTGCTTCTTTAGGGCTCAGTGCCGTCGTGGGAAATGGGTTTGACCTGGTGACAGTAGCCCAACTATTTATGTATTCCGAGCCGCCAGAGTCTTCTTTTATTGCCTGCATATCCGGATGATATCTCTTGAGAGTGTTTACGGCAGACACTTGCTCGAGATATCTATCGTTCGCGCCAGCGGTCGCACGGCCCATCTTGCGGGCGGGAGCCTTCCTTCCTTCCTACGTACGCACCTCTGCGCCGACGTCAGCGAGAGAGCCATTCCTCCCTCTGCCTGCGAGGTCTAGACTCTCGTGCAGCGAGGGATATCTCTCTGCCTACATACGTATGTAGATGGATGTTGTGCGGCGACCTGGCGGAGAACTGGATCGTGGGACAGGCTGGATCGAAGCATACTCCCAGGCCTAGCGTAGGCCGGTCCGGAACAAAACGGCTGGCGCATTTCCATTCGTTTCCTCCCTCGTGCTTTCTTTTCTTCCCAAACGTGCATGCTCTCTCTCTGTGTCGAGGGCCAGGCTCCGCTCTCTCTCGTTTGTTTCTTTCCCCTCCGTCAGCTCTGCCCCCCCACATCCCCCCCCACATCCCGTACACACCCACATCCCGTGGCGAGGCCAAAATTACCCTCACATCAAGTTCGTGACGGTAATTTGTCATGTCGCATCGTAATATCTTGGCAGTCTGAATGATACACAGCTAACTACCAAAACGCTAAGGACAGACACAGTGGCGGTGCATGGGGGGGGACTGAGGTGTGTTTGTGCGGGGTGACGGATGTGTATCGGTACGGGGTTGACTTTGCGCTTGACTGTGCATACAACTTTCCGCCTTCGATCTGATAGATATCTCTCTTCGGGGGGGGGGAACGTGCGTTGTGGTCGGTGGGTCGCCGTGGCGACAGAGGGATTTCGCAGCAGCAACTGGACAGCTGTAGCTACGAGCTAACCACATATATCTACAAGCTAGATACTTCATATCCCTGCTGGCATGCTTGATAAAAGCTTGTGACTGTCACGTCACAGGTGTGTAGACTATGTAGTTGATTACGTGTCGTGTCAGGTTGGCATCCCCAACTTCCCACATGGGCCCGTGCCATGCCGTGCCGTGCGGCCGGGTGGGGTTGGCGTGCTAACCTCCTACCCGTGTGGGCCCGATCCACGCTGGTCGGCTGCCTATACCTAGCTCGCTACGGGACTCCGCGCCGGAGACGATCGTGCTGCAGAGCGCGGACGGTGAGTGGTAGACACAGAACCGGTGGCGGTGAGGACGCGGCATTTCGGCCAAGACGTCGGCAGGGTCGCCCCACCTAAGTACCTATATATAGATATACGCGGTGCGCTTCGCTTACATAGTTATCCTAGATAGCTACGTATCTACGAAATGTAGATAGGCGCGAGTCAGCACCAAGCCTCATTTGAAGCGCACTAACACAGATGCAGCAAAGTGAGTGAGTGATGATGATCTATCTAATTGTATGAGCTGCAAAAAGTCGGGCGCACCCCCAAACTTCAATACCGTGTCGGATTTCCTCCAGCATCAATAATGACTGCTTGCAACCGCGCAGGCATACTACATATCTATCAAACCCGTCTGAAATTTCCTCGGTGATATGGTCCCGCCAGATATTCTCTATCATGGTTTTCAATGCCTCAATACCCTACCCTCCGCCGGTCCCTAAATCTCCCCCCAGCACTGTCTCTATACCCCTCCAACACCGATTCGATCGGATTCAAGTCTGGTGACTGCGCTGGCCACTCCAGAGTTTCCATTCCCATTCAATGCCCTGCAGCGATTTGAATACCCTTTGTGTCCTGGAGCGTTTGTCTTCGTGAAACAGAGGCTTCAAGGCAGGCTCACTCTTCTGCATCAAAAAAAAAATCAAAAAAAAATCGGGGGTCTGCCGGTTCTGCTTCGGTTTTGGTGGTGTGTTGTTGTGCTTCCAACGTTTTTGTACATAGAGATTTTCGCACATGTCCTTCGATCGATGCTCAAGGTCCTCGCTATCTTTTGACCAGTTCCATTTTGCATCATCATCATACAGTGTGAATCCGCATTCGCTCGTCCCGGGTACGTAGTCTCTGATTCACGACATCAACCCCTGACTGCCGAGCGACGACCGGCGGCTATGTAGTCTACCTATGGGGGGTGGGACCCATAACTATACCCTTACACCCAGTACATTATAACTAGATAGATAGTCTACAGCGACAGCCTTGGCGTCGGCGGTCCCTCGACGACTGCCGCGGCAGCGCGCTCCGCACCCGGACGGCGGTGCTCTTCGCCCGCTGCGGCGACAGCGGCTTCTGCGCGCCCTGGCTGTTCTCATTCTCGGCCGCGACGCCCCGCTTGTCAAGCCAGCACGACATCCAGATCGCCCACGAGATCGCAGAGCGCCTGTTTGCGGAGCGCCGAAAGCTGCCCACATCTTGATCCGGCCGGCCCTCGCGCGCTTGCGTCTGTGGCCAGCGGCACCGGCTTCCGCCCGGCTGTCAGTGCCCCTTCCCTCACCGCCGCCGTCTCCCCTACGAGCCTACGTCGAACGCGGCAGCCTGCAGCGCCACACACGCCGACAACACGCTCAGATCGAACCAGCGGGACGCGCTTGGCGGCAAATCGCTGGGGCGGATCGGCAGCCGGATAGCAGAGACGTTCGAGACCTGGGCGAGCGAGAGCCCCGTGAGCTGAGTCCAATTCGAAGCGGACATCGGCTCACTACGTGCGTAGAGCCCGGGTGTCGTGGAGTGCGTCGTTGAATGCGAATCTGATCACAACCGGCTGTGACGATGTTTTGCGTCTCGTCGAAGCGGACGATGCGAGAAGTAGAGACCTCGTCCTCCTCCGGATATTCCGGAGTCTCTGTCTCTGTCTCTGTCTCTGGCAGCTCCGAGTCGGCGTCCCAACGCTGCGCTTGCGCATCGTAATCCGGTGGCTGTGCGTCCTTCCACAAGCTCGTAAGGCGCTGGGTTAGTCTCGACCAACCTTGAGCCCTGCTCATAGATACATACATGTCCTTCATGCATTGTCCCGCTTGGAAATTCAGCCGGCTAGATAGATATCACTAGTAGATATTCGATCGGTCAGGCAGCCGCGCTCTCCTTGGGGCAGAGGTACACGTGCCGGCAGCGCCATAAGCATCGGGTTGGGGCTGGCCCTATCTATGCATGGCCAACCCGTCGGCGAGCACCCTAAGCCTCTCCTGTTTCGCGGGCCCACACTCCCACGCTTCTTCCTCTTCCTATGTACTCCCCGAGCCCGGCCTCCAACTCCGCAAGACACGAGCACGCAACCCGTCAACACGACGACCAGAGGTTCCACCCTGACCAACCCCATTCCGCTTCCGGTGGCGTTCGAGACCAATTGTCGCAGCGACTCCAGCACGCCCCACACCTCGGCGGTGACGAGCACTGCTAGCTCCTCGGTGTCGAACCGTGTCAGCCGACAGAGATGGGGGGGGGGGGGGGGGGGGATCCGTTGCAGAACGTATATAT
>Ga0307508_10007375_pt1 | contig 10245 bp, 9 predicted proteins | sample 9_EM_MG_FD_203089 | JGI IMG/M metagenome (GOLD analysis project Ga0307508, IMG submission 203089) | Populus trichocarpa ectomycorrhiza microbial communities from riparian zone in the Pacific Northwest, United States - 9_EM | ecosystem: Host-associated > Plants > Roots > Unclassified | place...
ACCAGGCAAACAAATCTAAATATTCTTGTAGTAAGGCAATCATTTACACTATTTATTTAGGAGTATTTAAGGTCCCTATTTTCAACTCTTTCTTAAACTGATCGTTACCAACATTTATGCTTCCGAGTTCTTCTGCATCGGGTTTCCAAGTTTGTTTATGTTGCTCTACTAGCTTTGTGAATTCCTTAATATTGCTATCATATGTTTGTTAAAGTTTGACCATTCATTCTTGATGCTAAGTGTATGTGATGCTATGGAAGATCCACTTTCAAAATTCCTGAAAGCGGGAAGTGTTTGGTGTAAATGCGCAAAAAGATAATTTTAGAAAATGCATGATCTCATATTATAAAGAAAAGGTAGGATTGATGAAAAAAGACAAAATCTAGCTGACATCATGAGCCTTGATTGTCAACCAGAAGTAATAAAAGAAGCAAACAAAAGCAACGACAAAAGCATGTTAAGACAAACAAAGTTGGTATACATTTTAAACACTGCTGGAGCTTCCTGGATCTTCTAGTTTTGAAATTTTTCGCCCTTGGCCAGCTTTCGTACAAAGGTTTTGGCAGAGACTTCTTCTAGAGTATGGACAGTCAGTTGTGGCAATGCTTCATCTTCCTCTTCGGTCACTGTCTTATGGTCACCTCCTTCCACCTTAACATAGAGAGAGTGGCTTTGTTTCTTCTTTCTGCCTCTGTTTTTTATTTCCTTTTATTTTTCCTTTCTTGCTCCCCGTTGTGCTTTCCTTTCTCTTTTTTTTTCCCTTCCCTTTTTGTTCTTCCTTTCTGCACCTATTCTCCCTTATTTTCCCCTGTTTCCCTCTGTTTCTTTCTTTTTTTTTCTCGCTTCTCTCCCCTTCTGTTCTCTTTTTTTTTTCTTTTTTTCTTTGTTCTCCTTTCTTTCTTTCTTTTTATTTGTCTCTCTCTCTTCTCAAAAACTCTCTTCTCTATTCCCCTATTCTTTTTTTCTCTTCTCTTCCCCCCTTTTTTTTCTCTGCTTCCTTATATTTATAAGTAGGAGGAGAGGGGCCACCCTGTCCTGTCCCATCATAGTGCAGGGTAGGGTGGCATGGGGCATTCTCTGCAGGGCAGGGCTCCCCTCTCCTTTCTTCAGTGTGATTACAGGACATGTAGAGGAGGTACGACTTGTCAGTGTTTTGTCAAGTTCAGGGAAGACAAAAAAAGTGAGCACGGTAAAAAAAACAAATTCAAAACGGGAAAAAACCTTTTTCTTCCCCTGCTGCATGTCCAATGGAAGAAGAAGAACAGTGTCGTTCAAAATGACATCGTTTCGGGCTTCTCCTCCTTTTTTTTAAATGAACAGTGCATGAAACAACATTGTTTTGACCAAAACACGTCGTTTCAATTAAAACATGGCGTTAAAATATGTTAATTTCCAAATTAGTCCTAAATTGACTTGAAAATCAATTTTTCTTGCAATCGAACCCTCCATAAATTCAATTAAACCTTCAATAAAATTTAATTGAGTCCATAAACATCTGATTTTAAACTTTTCTTCCTCAAATTGATTTTTCTTCATCAACAAGGCTTTCATCAGTTGAAAATATATTGTCAAATTTCAATCTTTGTATTTTTGAATCTCCTCAACCAATTTTTGACCATTTTCTGGGCGCTCTAGCATTCTCTTCTCACTACTACACATATTTTTTTGTTTTCTTCTGAAAATATTATTTTGTATTTTCTCCTTTTTTGTATGGGGACCCAAAAATAGGTAACAACAAAAGCCATGGAAAAAGATAAGTTAATTGTCTGTGTATTTGTGAAACTAAAGGATAGACGATTAACTTGATCTCTCATGAAGTCGGAGATTAAGGGCATGGAAAAAAAACAACTTAGTTGTTGTGTATTCGGAAACTAAGGGCTAGATTAATTAACTTAATCGTCTGAAGAATTGAGAAGCCGGAGAATAAGGGTATGGGAGATCTATTTAGTCGTACTTAAAATTGGAAATTTGAAAATAAAGAAGTAGGGAGATCGAAAGTAAAAGGTTAAAATGATCTTATAAGTGGTGATGATCAAGTATGGTCCTAGGGATGCTTTTTTTTATGTTACTTAATTAAGAGTAAACTAGATTGTGGGTAAAGTTCCTTATTAAAATGTTAAGGCTTTAGAATGAATTTTAAGAAAACACACACACATGATGTGGAAGTGATAGAGAACATGTTGTTGGCATGTGGATTTGGGAAAGATGATATCAATATATGTTTTTCTTGTTTTTCTACAGGACCCTCACATTTTGTTGGGCCACATTGACCATTATCTTATTTTAGTTAATTATTATATTTTGGTTAGGTAATGCTTCATTTTGTAAAACTCTATTTTGGTGTATTTTAAATTAAAACTTTACATTCTTTTTTGGATTGTAATAATTTATATGACTTTTTGTGTAGTAAATATTAAATTCTTCTCCCCTAGTATTGTTAAATATAATTCATTTTTTGATGAATGGTGGTGTAAATTAATTGTTTGGAAGGAAAAACAAAAATGCTAAAGATTCTTATGTTGGATATGCATGAGACTGTTCTAAATTGATTTGGGCTGTGAATTTGCTTAAGTGCAGGTACTTGATAAATGTCAATAACTTGGTACCAATAAAACAAAGAAAACTCTGCTGAAATTTTTAAGAAATAAATGGATTTTTTTCGTTAAAAGAAAAAAAATACAGGGTCTTTTATTTAACAGGATTAGAAATTGGGGGTGTTACAATCGGGGATAGCAACTTAGAAGTTATTGATTACATAGTCGACCCTTGCAATGGGGACTATAGATTTAGTTTGATGGGGATGACAACAAGGGATGCTGATCACTTAGTTAAACATGTAAATGAGACTAAGGTTATGGAATTGATTACTTAGTTGACTGTGAGAACGAGACTAAGGTTATGGAACTAATTACTTAGTCAACCGTGTGAACAAGACTAAGGATATGAAATTGTTACGTAGTCGGCCATGTGGACAGTGACTAAGGTTATGGATATGAAAAAATGATATTAAAAGAAATATGATTTGATGGCAAGAAATTAATATGTAAAATATAAATGAACCACAATAGTGAGATTTAATTTAATGGACCGCTATGGCAGAATTTATTACGTGAGATATAAATTAATCACCATGGTTGGACTTAATTAAATGGATCACTAATATGTAGAAATTAAAATGATTGCTATGGAAAATTTTATTATGTAAAAGATTAAATTTGGTTTCAATAGTGAGCCTAGATAGAAAAAAATATATATAATGTGGATAAGAATATTTGAATGTGCCAAAAGTGGGCACAAGAAATATTTAAAATGGGAAAGTATTTGACAATGTAAAAAATGAGCATAAGAACTATTTAAGATGGAGAATATATATATATATATATATATATATATATATATTCGTAATTTATATGGGTATACTGCCCTTTCATCACTTAACGAGACTTACTACCATTCAGTAATGTTCACCTGTACTTCTAATGTTTTCTTTGTTCAACACCAATACTGTTTCTTATAATACTATTTCTACCTAGATCCTAGTAGGCTCTGATACTAAAAGACATAAAGAGAAAATCAAGTAAAGAGAGTAAAGAGAACACAAAGTAAAAACAAAACCAGTAAAGAGAAAACTCTCTACCTTTGGAAGCTCAAGAGGTCTCCTTTTATAATGGAGATGTCATGGAAGAGGCCAAAAGACTTTTGAAAGGCTGAAGATTATTTTTGGCACTTTGTAGTTGGCCCTGTGTTCTTGTTCCCCATGGTCAAGAGACGACAATCTTGGAAATTGCCTTTGAATTTCATGGGGTTTTTCTTTATTGTCTTGTACTCACCGACAACTGATTTGTTATTTCATAGCATCAAGAGATTTTATAGAAAAGGGCGTAAAACAATGGGTATGGAAAAAAGAGTTTAAAAATAAAAAGATTGGCCCTAGAAGAAGGCTCAAAACAGGTGAGCCTAAAATCTTGAAAATAATTTTTTTTTATGGATTTGTAAAGATGGTAGGATGCCATAGCAATCATCTTCATTCTCATTACCGAGAGGAGTATATGATCCTAAGGATAAGGAGGCTGAAGAAGAGGAAAACAAAAATTCTCCTTTTCCATTATTTAGGAGTTGTTTCATGACCTCAAAATATTCTTCTTTGGATTTGGAAGTTGCCAAGAGTGCTAAGGCATGGGCTTTTTAGGCGAGGAAAAGGGTTCGAGACTGGTCTTGTAGAGGTTGTGGTTCTTCAATGCCATGTCTGTTGTTTAAAGAAAGCCATAACATTACAGCAAATTCAGAGCTTTTATTTTCTGACGCAAAAAAGTCCCGCCATTTGACTTTGTATCTTCTAATCAAAATTACATGAGCATACCCAAGGCACAAAGAATTTGGAACAAAACATAAGCATTTGAGGAAATTTCTTTTCTCTCTCGGTGCTTCTAAAATTCTGTTTGAAAAGTTTGTAGCCTTTTCCAACCACAGGGTGTGGGTGTAGGAGTTCAGTAATGCAATAAAAGTAATCCCACCATTGACGGAACCAGTTTGGTAGTTTTGTAGTATTCATGGAGTTATCAAAATAAAATAACCTGAAATGGCTTCCTTTGGAGTTTTGGAGAAAGAAAGCATTAAACCATGCCTTTTGGTAGTCTCAATAGGAATAAGTTTGGAAATACTTATGTAATTTGGTTTGAAAGCTGATATGAAAATGAATCTCATGATGAAGAGGTTGTTTCCAATCAGTTGGATGAAGGACATCTTGGACGATACCGGTGGAATAGGCTACTTCAGTATGGTGTTGTTTGAGGTTAAAATCTTTAAATTTTACTGAACCCATGATTTCAAGGATGACCATGTAGTAAGCATGGGTTTTTATAGTGTCCCAAGGTTTAAAGTACCACCCTAAAGGAAAAAAATTTATAGCTATGACCAAAGGATCAGGATGGTAAAATCCATCTTCAACAGTTAAAACATTTTGAAAACTGTTTTTGATGAAATATTTGGATTTTGGTTTTGAAGATGTTTTCATGAAATTGGTTTGGGATAATGAGAGATTTGTAGATTGAAGCAGAGGTTTTTGAGAAGAAGACTCTGCTTAGGTTTTTGAAATCAGTTTAGAAGTTTTACTTGATTGAGAGGATTCATCCTCTTGAGAGGACTTCTGGTTTAATAAGTCGCTTTGAAATTTTGTAATGCATAGAACAATTGGAGAAATTTCTTTCTTGATGGTAGAGTAATTCTTTTGGCAGTCATTCTAATGGGCAGAAGTAAATTGAAGAATTTGTTCTTTAGAATTTTGAACTTGTTTGAGAATTCCTCCATACCCCAATTCAGACGCATCTGTTTCTACAATCTTAGGAGCTAAGGGATTGGCTAGATGAAGACAAGGGATTTCTTAGACTTGTTTTTTAATCTGACGAATGAGAGCAATATATGCATTGGACTATGGCACTGGGTTTTTTCTTTGTCTATCATGAAGGGGTTTTGCAAATTATATCAATGAATGGAGTTCTAAGAATGATGGTATGATTTATATCATTTGTAATAACAAAGAAATTTTTAAGATAAAAACCATTGTTTGCTGCAGAAAGTTTTGTAGAAATATTTTGAAGAAATTGTTTAGGAAGTACTCCTTCTTTGATGCAATTTAAATCAGCACTTGTATCAAACAAGGTAATAGTTTCTAATTTGTAGTCTTCTGAAAAAAAAACAAAAGTAATTTTTATTAAATATGTTTTTGAAGTAATTTGCATTAAAACATTTAAAAAAATCTTAAGGAATATGTTCAATGTATGATAATGCATGAGTCTCAAGAGTTTGTTCTTCAAATTCTGGTTCAAAATCTGACTAACTTTCCAACTTGGTCAAGAGGTGTTATAATATTACTGAGTCTTTTTATTAGGCTTGTTTAAGGGTTTGTAACTCAGACTTAAGGGTCTTAATTTCTGACTGTAACTCTGGGATAGTCGCTATAGGTTTGGATTTCTTTTTCTTGCGAAGGATTTTTGTAAGGTCATAAGTGTTGGCACTAGTTGTAGGTAAGATGAAATGGTTCTGGACTGACCAGGGTGTCTCAAGTTTCTTGAAATTATTCAACAGCTTATCTAAATAGGATTTTTGTAATTGGGGATCATCCAATCTTTTGATGGCTTCAAGAATAAATTATTGGTCTCTGGTTAAGACATTAAGTTGTTTGTGGGATGGGGTTTCAGAATCAGAACTAGAAGTTGCCAATTCTTCTATTTGGAAAGCTTCTTCCGAAGTGAAAGGATATGCAATATGATGTTCGAATGCATAATACATTTCAAACCAATCAAAAAATAAGATTTTGACTTTATGTAATGTGATGAAATCATAAAAATATTTTTGTATCTCGTGTCTTTGTTGTAAAAAAGTTTTGAAAAAACAAAATCTCTTATCAAAGTTATGGGTACCATAAAAATCATTTTTGAAATAAATTTTCTCAATAACAAATTCTTTTCCTGAAGTCAAAAAATTTAGCTTGTTTTGGATGTTTTCTATGATTTCAGAAAAGGTTGGAGAGGTTGGAGGGGATTGCTGTTTAGGGTTTGTATATAAAGGTTTAGGTGTATTTGTAGTGTAATCTACATTTTGGAAGCTGGTATTTGGAATATCAAAGGTTGATTTCCTAAGTGGATTTGCATGGTATAGTATATTTATGACAGAAAGGATTTTAGAGATTTTTCCTAGATCTATAGTACTGGATGTGGAAGACTCATCTGAAAACTTGGAACTAGTTGAGTGCCGATGGAAAGACAATTTGACTTTTCCATCTATATATTCGGTTATTTCTTTGATCTGATATTTGGTTTTGGTGGTTGTGGTGATTGAGGTTGTGTTACACCTGCAAGGATCCAGTCCTCTAGAAGGGTTATATCTTTCCACTAGATAGCTCTAGGAACAATTGTGTTTGATCTAGAAAGGTCAATTTTAAGGATTAGGGTTTCACCTTTTTATGATTGAAATTTGTGTTTGCTGGAAAAGGCTGAAAACATGGCTTTGTAGTGAATCTTGAAGATCAAAGCGACTGGAATTGATCCTTCAAGCATATTGTAATTGTGGGTTTTTATTTGTAAGATCATGCTTTCTAAGTTATTTCAATCTTTAAGAGATATAGTAGGGTTTGGATAACTAGATCACTGCATAGGCTAGACTCAATAGAACTTAGTAAGGAATCTTGGAAATTTTGAAATCTAGTGTCTCTGAGTACTACTAGAATGGAGGTATTGAGACCTTCTTTGGTAAGAGGTTTGATCCCAACCTGTACAAGGCCGATATGGATATATTTGTAGTTTCGATCTTAATGTTTTTGTAGGGTTTTAGGAGAAACGAGTTGGATTGTTTCAAAGGGTTTTGTAAGCTGAATATCTATTTATTTAGTTTTGATTGTAAAATCAGTTTTGAAAAGATTAAATTTAGAATTTTGATAAATTTGTGTTTTTGAAAGTTTTGGAATTTTCCAATCATCAATATTTTTTGTAAAATATTCAATTGTAATTTCTTCACTATTAATAACTCTTTTACTTTTAGAAGATTCAAAGGTAGAGGAAGCTGAAATAGAAGTTGTTCTACAAAAAACAAAATCCATGATTTTAAAGATAAATTAAAAAATACAGGCCGCAATTTATATGGGTTTACTACCCTTTCATCACTCAATGGGACTTACTATCATTTAGTAGTGTTCACCTATACTTTTAATGTTTTCTTTCTTCACCACGAATATTGTTTCTTATAATATTATTCCTACCCAGATCCCAATAGGCTCTGATACCAAAAGACATAAAGAGAACACAAAGTAAAAAGGAATAGTATTATAAGAAAACCAGTAGGCTCTGGTACCAAACGACATAAAGAGAACACAAAGTAAAGAGAAAACTAGTACGTGTTGTTACATCTGAGAATGATCTAAAGATTAGGTCATAGATGTCCAACCAATATACTGGATTTGAAAACACAAGAAGTTTCTGATGTCAATGAAGAGGCAAGTCAATGACAGGATCCTTTAACAAACATAGAGCATACTTAATTTTACAAAATTGTAAATATATATAGTAGGATAATGAGCTCTAAAGTAAAGAATCTTACTTAAATTTGTATAGAAACCAATACATGAGATATTAGTTATTAGTTATAGGAGAGTTTTTATACAGAATTTTCTTCAGTGTATTTCGCTCTGCCTTTAGAAGCTTAGAATGTCTCCTTTTACAATGGAGCTATCATGGAAAAGGCCAAAAGACTTTTTGAAAGGCTAAAGATTCTTTTTGGCGCTTTGTAGTTGGTCATGTGTTCTTGTTCCCCATAGTCAAGAGATACCAATCTTGAAAATTGCTTTTGAATTTTATGGGTTTTTCTTTATTGTATTGTACTCATCGACCATTGATTTGTTATTTTGTAGCATCAGGAGATTTTGTAGAAAAATGCCTAAAACAATAGGCCTCGAAAAAAGAGTTTGAAAATGAAAAGACTAGGCCTAAAAGAAGGGCTCAAAATAGGTGAGCCTAAAATTTGGAAAATACTTTTTTTTTATGAATTTTGTAAAGATGGTAGGATGTCATAGCAATCATCTTCATTATCATTACCGAGAGGAGTATATGATCCTAAGGATAAGGAGGCTGAAGAAGAGGAAAACAAAAATTCTCCTTTTCCACTGTCTAGGAGTTGTTTCATGACCTCAAAATATTCTTCTTTGGATTTGGCAGTTGCCAAGAGTGCCGAGGCATGGGCTTTTTGGGCGAGGAAAAGGGTTCGAGACTGGTCTTGTAGAGGTTGTGGTTCTTCAATGCCATATCTGTTGTTTAAAGAAAGCCATAACATTACAGAAAATTTAGAGCTTTTATTTTCTGCAGCAAAAGAGTCCTACCATTTGACCTTGTATCTTCTTATCAAAATAACATGAGCATTTTGGTCGTTGTAGTTAAAGTACTATGAGCACACCCAAGGCATAAAGAATTTGGAACAGAGCATAAGCATTGGGGGAAATTTCTTTTCTCTCTCGGTGCTTCTGAAATTCTATTTGAAACTTTTGTAGCCTTTTTCAACCACAGGGTGTGAGTGAAGGTGTAAACCCCGGGGAAAAATAAAGGTTGCTTAGATTGCAAACTAACTACATGAGAAATAAAAGTTAAGAAATTCATGCATATGGGTTAAATAAAAACGAGAATTCGGAAATTTTTTGATATAAGTTTCTGGACGAAATACTTCGAGACATTATAAATCAACCCGAAAATGTTGAGGGTTGGATTAAATTAATGAAAATAAACTAAACTAAAAGTTGTGGGGTGAAATTATACGAAATGAAAAGAGGTATAACTTAATTATAAGAAGAAAAAAAGATGTGGGGGCCTAAATGCAAATAAGAAAAATTATAGAGCATAAATACTCTTATTCTCACCAAAAATCTGCAGCAATCGTAAGAAAAGAAAAGAGGGAGTTTTTGTATCCATTCTTGCAAAATCAAGAGAGAGACACCAAAATTTCAAGAACCCATCCAAGATTAAGGGTTTATAGATGGAATAAACACTTGTGGGCAAGGGATTAACAAGAAAATTGAACAAGAAGAGCAGATAGAGGGCTGGCTATCATTAGATAAGAAAGGAGGAAGTTGAAAATCTTCAACTGGTTGAAGATCAAAACCTTAATTCGTAACGGGTAAGGTGTTCTAAACATGATCTTATAAGTCATTTCAAATTCGATAATGAATTGATGCCTTGATATGAGTTATAGATTAGGGTTCTTAGACTTGAATTGGGGAAAAAGTATTTGTTGTTAAAATTAAGTTAATTCATGTGTGGTATGTGATTGGGGATGCAAAACCATGATAATTTACCCAGAAAATGTAGTTTGTGAAAGTTATATGTGAAGGGAAGGGGGTGACGAATCTGGACAAACTCATCTCCTGACTTTCGGTAAGATTTCGAATAGGAGGATGAGGGAATTAGAACCAGGTTCCTTCATAACAATTGTAGTTTTGGATGTTAGCTAACTAAGGAAATTGGTCTTGCTCATTTTGGAGCTGTAGAACTCCAGTTATGGGTTATCAACCGAGACTGGGTCATGACAGACCTTGTAGGGCAGTAAGTCTGATTTGTTGATGAGCAAGTATGACTGTCATAGAGGCTGAGCTGGGTTCTCCTTCCTTCAAAGAACTTGTAGCCCCATGTCTTAGCTTTCCAAAGACCAATCTTGCTTGAAACGAAGTTCTATAACTCTAGATATAGTTAAAAATCTGAAGAGAGGTCG
>Ga0307508_10007376_pt1 | contig 10245 bp, 6 predicted proteins | sample 9_EM_MG_FD_203089 | JGI IMG/M metagenome (GOLD analysis project Ga0307508, IMG submission 203089) | Populus trichocarpa ectomycorrhiza microbial communities from riparian zone in the Pacific Northwest, United States - 9_EM | ecosystem: Host-associated > Plants > Roots > Unclassified | place...
TTGCTGGGTTATTTTTAAAAATTGTTATTTTCAAAGAAAAACTACATTTATAGCATAGCATATTTTTCTCTTGTAGCCTTTCCAGCTTCTCCTCGTCCATCACAAAGAGAAAAGAGAATAAATATCATTGATTCATAATTTTTTAAAAATATTGTTCCCATGATTTGCATATAAAAAAATAAGAAATAAAACCTATTTAATTATTTAATCACAAGACCGGCCCTTTAAAATTACAATATAATTTCTTTTCAATGGATAAAAGCACGTGCGCAAACATATGGAGCTAATGGTCTCGCAGTATATTATTTTTCCTAATCAATGAGCGAGCACATCTATTTCTGGTTGGAAATCTTCTGTGTCCTATAATTTTATTTCTAGTTTTTTAAAAATTCCAATGTCGTCCTTGACCATAAAATAGCCAAACAAGAGCTACATATAGGAAACTTTGTTCTAGGATTTTAGAATTTTGAGGGAAATTGTTGCTTTTATAAGGATAGAGGAAATAATCGGTGTTTAGTAGGCTAATTACCGGTCAAGAGCCTACTAATCAAAACTTTTCACAGATTACAGGTTTAATAGTAGAAAAGTTCTAAATCGAGGAAATTTAAAGTGTAACTCTGGCTAATGTTAAAAAAATAAATAAATAAATAAAAGAGTTAGGAATTCTTCGTGGATACAGACTTGTTACACTATGTGTGACTATCAGGTTTAATTAAATTAATCAGAAATATAATAATATTTTCTAATTTTCGACCTACAGTGAAATGACTAAATGATTGTAATTGATAACAAAATTTATTTAATCGGATTCTAAAGGCTTTTTGGAATTTTCATTTAGATTTTCTAATTATAATTAAAACTAAGTTAAATGAGAGAAAATTTGATATTTTAAAATAAATAAAATATAATTTAAAAATCAAAACTAAGGAACTCGTGCTCCGCTGTTTTCAAACCACACATGCGGCGGACTGCGGTGGCCAAGGATGGCCTCCATTGATGTTACTGAAAGAGTTTTAGTGGACCCTCTCTTTCTACTTTCTAGATAGCACGAGCAGTTTATTGACCTTTGATTTGGCGACCATATTTACTTTCTTTTTTATCACTTTATTTAATGTAGTCAAATCAATAACTGGAATATTAAGTTTCTCTTATTTTATAAAAAATATTATCAGCGCCGAACACCAACAATTGGTCTACTTGCACTCACGCCTAATCGAGAAATTAGATGTTTTCCCACCTTTCCTCCCTGAAAAATAAATTAAGAACTCGTGGGGTGTTCGGCCCGCGGTTGAACCAGAATCTTGAAAAAAATGTATTCTCGTTTTTTTTTAATTATTTCTTTACATGTTTTTAAATCATTTTAATTTATTAATATCAAAATTAAATTTTTAAAAAATAAAAATAAAATATTATTTTAATACATTTGTATATTTTTATATTTACAACTTGTCCACCAAACCCGCAGTAGAAAAAGTTGTTGGATTCCCACGATTCATATTTCTATAAACAAAGCACAAAAAAGACATGGCAGAATCAACGAGGTGGTTGAGAAAGATAGGGTATTAGCTTTCAAGTTATTATTATTGCTTTTCATTTTCTTTCTAATCCCTTGGATGGTTGCGAGAGAACTAATCATTTTAGGAACACGCAAATTCAAGCGCCTAACTGATTTGAAGTTTGAACAAGGAAGAACTCTCGGTATTTTCATTCCACTTTCCTCGATCATGTTAAGAGCTCCTGCTATAGAAATTCCGTTCTTAAAAATGTCTGAAACATTGATGGATATCTTAATAACTCGTAAAGTCTAAGATCATAAATGTATCATAGATCTATCTGTCTTTTGTTTTTTCCTCGTACAATGGATGTCCTTCTGTCTAGACCGCCAGCATAATGTAACCGAGCATTGTGTTCTTTGAAGCTCCTTGATATTGAAGGGATCTACTATTGTTCTATACTGTGATGTAAACTTTCTTTTAAAGTAAAAAATATTATTTTAATATATTTTTAAATAAAAAATACTTTGAGTATTACTCAAACACTTGCTTGATATTGATATAAAAGGAACATTAAATTTTTATTTTTTTTCTGTGATGATTATGACAAATATTTTAAAAATTACCTGTAGTACAATTTCAAACGCATACTAAGTCATTTAATATTATTCTCTCTTTTCATCTCCTCGAATCGAAGACAATTTTTGTGAGCAGAGAAGTCAGTTGCTCTCATTTGTTGATGAGCAATTGAGTCTTAGAGAGTAGGCAGAATTTAGAAAATGGAATTCAGTAACATAGAGGAATCAAATGGGGTGATCATAGAAGAGAAAGAGAATGGAAATGAAATCAATGAGATTGAACAAAGCAAAGTGCGTCTCATGAGAGCCTTTGTTGAAAGAGAAGATCCCTCTGTCAAGGTTCTGTCTTTTTCCTCCTTCTCTTCTTTTGAAGCAATATGATTAATGGGTTTTTGTTCTCACGAGGATTAGTGAGAAATATGACAGCTGACTTGTACTTGATCATGTGTTCTTTTTGTATATATTTTTCTGAATTAGATTAGAGAAAATTACATGTTGAGTTTGCTTTAGATTTTCATGTTAGCGGAAGAACAGAGCAGAGTCAAAATGCAGTATTAGGCTTAGAGTTGCAGTATTACCAATTCTCACAAAAGAAAGGTCTAAGCTTTAGCCAAGTTGTAACTAGATTTTGTTCTTTAGTTTGATTCTCAACTTTCTTATCTTGATTGAAGTTGTGTTTGAGTCCAGTTATCCACTTCATTTACATCGTGGGTTATGTGTGTTTATTTGATTTTTCAGGAAGTGGATGATTTTATGATCCGGAGATTTCTGCGTGCTCGAGAACTAGACATTGAGAAGGCATCGATCTTATTCCAAAAATACCTAAGCTGGAGGCGATCGTTTATCCCTAATGGCTTCATAGCTCCATCAGAGATTCCAAATGAACTTGCCCAAAACAAGTTTTTTATGCAGGGTGCTGATAAGCAGAACCGTCCCGTGGTGGTGGTTTTCGGCGCCAGACATAAGCCTTACAAAGGAAGTTTCGAGGAGTTCAAGCGTATGTAGTAACCCTGGAAGCTGCATATTTTATTGTTGAATCCTGTGGTACACAGATGAGAACTGGGTTTTTTTTTAATAGATCTGGCATGGCAAAGTAGACCTGTGTTCAACTAACTTGGAAAGTTTCTTATCCTTGCAGGTTTTGTTGTCTACACTCTCGAGAGAATATGTGCCATGTAATTCTATCAGTCACAATTATTCATCTCCAATGCTTTTTTTCTATCATGGAAAATTATATTTGCAGAAAAGGGCATGGTTATTCTATTTGAGTTACAATATCAGTATAGTATGATGCCAATATCCTATTAAGTCAATCTCATTCCATGTGACTCTCCTACAACAAAACTAACCGTGTATTTTGAGCAAGATAGCTGGGTATATGTTCAAGCACTATACGTTTTGAAAAGGCAATTTCTAATAGAATCCAATCTAAGAATTCTCTTTCGAGCTCAAAAGTTTCAAAGAACAAGGTTGATTTTGTTATTCATCGTTGGTTTAAGCAAGCCAATCATGCTTGTGCAACGTCTTGGTTTTTTCAGAATGCCAGCTGGAGAGGAAAAGTTTGTGTCCATTGCAGATCTTAAAGGGTGGGGATACTCCAATAGTGATATCCGTGGGTATCTAGCAGCATTATCGATATTGCAGGTTTGATGTCCCACCATGCAATATTCCCATATAGCAATTTTCAATTTGTTGTGTTTGCGGACTAAAGAGTCATGCTGATCATATTTCACTCGCTCTTATGCATCTTTAAAAAAAAAAGCATTTATGTGAACATAAGATACACCAGCAGTGGTGTAGTTGTAGTAAATTGTTGTTGTGGCTGAGATGCTTATATCAGCTGCCTGAATGTGTGTTTTTACAGGATTGCTACCCAGAGAGGTTAGGCAAATTGTTCATAGTTCATGTGCCTTACATTTTTATGACTGCATGGAAGGTTGTGTCCCCGTTTATTGACAGAAAAACCAAAAACAAGGTACAGAATCTCTTTCCTTGCTAAATACGCACTTTTCTATGTTTTGATTGGACCAGCAAACGGGTGGACTTTATGGAAACAGTTCCACTAGCTTTATATTTTCTTGAAACTTTCTACAAATCCAAAAATTAAAGAGTAAGAAGAGATCTGGATGGTGCCTGGAACTTTACTTAATGAAAATGTACCATGGGAAACCATCCAACTTTTTTACCTGAAACCATTTCAAAAAGACGGAGTCATTTTTTTTATTTTATTATCGTTATTTTGTGCTGTAGTGTGGTTTATAATTCAAGGAATACACAATCGATTCTGAGTGTTCAAAAATCAATGTTTGAGTGCTGTCTATCTCAAGTTTCAGCATTGCCAAAACCACAAAATGCCAGAAATTCCAGAATCTTTTGATGTTTGGTTATGATCTACAGAACTTTGGATTTACACTGCGAGCCATGTATGTAGGTTGGCAGTCTTTGTCTGTCTATTGTTTGCCTGAGTCCATCTCTTTTCCTCTGAACTTTCTGCAGATAATCTTTGTTGAGAACAAAAAACTGAAATCCACTCTGCTTGAGGACATTGATGAGAGCCAGCTCCCAGATGTTTACGGAGGCAAACTATCTTTAGTTCCTATCCAAGACGACTAACTAACTAGTTGATTTATTACTTGTATTACTCGCTGAGTTTCGGTTCTCAGCTCTACAACTTGTAGGCATTGAGGAGTAGACAAGATAACCTATTTCTTCTGTACATTTGAGAATTGGACACGAGAGCAATGTTTATCTGCGTTACTTTTATGTTATATAAACTCTTTTCTTTTTCTTTTTTTTCCGGAATTGGATGATGCTATAGCCTATATGACCTCTTAAATTGCCTGCATAGCAGATTAAAATAAATAAATCCCCAATAATAACTGGAAATTCTGACGGATGATTTTTCAATCCATTTGCCGGTGAAACTTTAGAACGAACTGGCGGTATCGATCAGCCACTTGATATGATAATGACATTATTTAATGCAATAGGAGCCACCGATTCAAATTTAGGTTATCAACCACACACATGGACTTGTGATATTAGCTTTTAAAATATTAACTAAATCGGTGATTCCCAACAGACACTAATTATTATCGATGCGAGTTTCTTCTCCAAGCAGGACAGCATGACGGTGTTAAAATTAAGTACCCATATAGAATCCATGTAGTTTTTGGCACCCAAATTCCTCCCTGTGTTTTCAGAACGGTGGTAAGCCCTGCACGTTTATTCCTCCAAGAGCAGGATGTTTCAGGCATGTTCAGCAACCATAATTCAAATGCAGATGGCATCTTTCTAACTGCAGCTAGCTTGAGAAGTGTCCCAAGGGAGATATCTTAACAGCTAATAGGACATCAACAATCCCAAGTTCTGATTATTTGGTAGAATGAATTCCAAGTACAGCTACACTGAAAATTCCCCAACAAATATCCAGGTGTATTATTCAGCAAAACAATGCCCCGCCAATTGAATGCAGCAGATACACAATCCGAATTGATAGCATTAAATGAAAATGCCAACAGTAAAACAAAACAAATTTGCAAAAATGTCACAACAATATCTATTATAAAAGAATTCCCGCCGAATTTCTCACCCAATGAGTAGCTTTTCTCACCCAACGAGTAACTTGTTCTCCTCCAAGAAACTGTAAGTGGGGACCTCTAAATTAAAGGGCGCTGGACCCTTGCGAATCCTGCCAGAGATGTCATAGTGTGAGCCATGGCATGGGCAAAACCAGCCACCAAAGTCACCAGCATTGGGTAATGGAATGCACCCCAGGTGGGTGCAGACCCCTACCACCACAAGCCATTCTGGGTCCTTAACCCTGGCAGCATCCTCCTGTGGGTCGCGAAGGGATGCAACATCAACACTGTTAGCCAGCTTGATATCATCTTCAGTTCGTCTTCTGATAAAAACTGGCTTTCCACGCCACTTGACTGTAACAGTAGAGCCAGGCTCAATGCTAGAGAGATCAACCTCAAGGGAGGCCATGGCAAGGACATCTTTGCTAGCAGACATGCTCAGAACAAACTTGAGGACCAAAAGACGAATTAAGGAGGCATACACAAACCTGCCACCAGTTAAGACAAAATAGGCAAAGGCACGCTTGCTGGGGTCACCCGGTGGATAACGCTCATGATTGTGCTCGTCATAGACAATTTTTGAGGTAGGGTTCTTCACAGCTGCTACAGTAGCCGGGAGATCTGAGATGATACCCATATCCTGTCCTGGAGTAAGGGCTCCAGAAGAAAAACCTGTAATAGTTATAAGCCATTAGCAAATTCATTACAAACCGCCGAATTTTAGACAAACAACATCAAATAACAAGAAACAATGGGCATCAAGCTTGTAAAGACATTGCCATTGATGTAAGAAGGGTAAGATCTTTCCATTCAAAAAACTATCGGTTGAGAAGCAAAGGAAATATAGGGTAAAATAAAAGGCACTTGTAGCACATTAACCAAGTAAGAATCCGCTACCTGACACCCCCATCCCCTGTTTCTACTTCTCTAGATGAATTTTTTATTTTCTTATCTGTTATTAGTAGCAGTGAATGCTTACACACACAACACAGATATATGGATACCTAGCCTGCCATTCCATTGGTGCCTTGTTACACCAACAACACAGATCATAGACATGATAACTCCCAAAATATATTTATCAGAATGTACTTCATTAGAGCTACCAAAACAATGTCCCAGCAGTTATCAACTGCAGCTGCTCGATGCACCAATGATTATAAGAGCAAAAAATAGAAGAAGCAGCACAGGCCTTCCTCCAAATGAGTATTTACACTATTTGATTCAGGTTTTGAGCTTTGAGACTGGGCATCAATGAATATAACACTTAACGAATTCTTAATTTTTTCTACTAAGCTTTGTTATGCACGCCAATTACCAAAAGTGTGGCTTGCAACTACAAAAAACTAAATATTTGAACAGATATTCATTCTCAAAATTCTCAATAAATCCCAATAAAAAGTAAAAGAAAAATATAAAATTCCATGACACATTCATCAGAGATTTTCAATTCACTCCAAGTCATACCAAACACAAAACACTAAATTTGGTAATGGGACATCCAACAATCAAGGTATGCTCGCGTAGTAACACCAAAAAAAAAAAAGAATTTTCACAGTTGCTTCCAGCAATTTTACATTTAATTGAAGACAACGAAATAATAAAGATATTTTATTCAAAAAAGTAGGGTAAAAACCTTTATATTCATCTCTTTCAATTTAAAAATCTCCTCGGTCATCGAATAAACATGTTACAAATTAATAATAGAACAAAACAGAATCAAGCGCGAGGAATCAAAAACAGGAAGAGGCGAGGTCTAAATCTGAGGAAAGAAAGAGGTGACCTCTGATTAGATCTGGAGTGAAGGATAAATGATAAGGGGAGAGGATGGATCTGGAAGAGGCGGCAGAATCACGACCATCGCTGAGGAAAGGACTGTTTTGAGAGACGAAGGCGGAGGTCGTCTGCGAGCACCTCCATGGTAAAGATGAGAGCCTCCTCCCTGCTACTCTTAGCATCTTCTTCGTATTATTCTTCTCTTCCTCTTTGCTTTTAGCCTTGGGTTTATTTTCTCTGGAGTCTACAAATAGGGGGGGGCAGAGAGAGACAGGGAGATTGGGAGAGAGGTTTATAGGTTGGATTTCTCTCTCTCTCTCTCTTTTTCTTTTTTTGACAAATGTTAATTCACATCTACAGCGAGGAGTCGTTCATTGCCTGGTCATTTCGTTAAAACGACATCGTTGCTTTGGTTTCTTCTTTTTATTTCATTTTATTTGTGAATTATGACGCGTGCTTTTTTATTATTAAAATAGTCGTATTATTATAATTTTTAAAAATCTTATTATATCATTTTATAACATATTTATGATTTTTTATATAAGAAATTACTAATACAACTATCATAATTGGCGTGGACTATTTATATAAATAGGGAAGTTGCTACCCCACTTTTTTTCCTTTTCATTTTTCATTTTTCATTTTTTTTTCAAAAAAAAATATCCTCTAACTATATTTATCTAATCTCACAAAATAAAATTTAAGATAATAGTATAAATACAAAAGAAAAATAGAAAAATGAGTAGTTAATTTTAAAATTCTTAGAATTTTAATTTTGATTTAAAAAATCATTTTATTTACTTTTCAGACCCTAAATTTAAGAGATAATAAATAATATTGTTGAAAATTGATAAAGAAAAGAGAGAGTTTTCAGTTGGTTACATTTCGATATACAAAAAAAAAAATATTTGTGAAAATAAGTTTCTCTTCTAAAAAGGAGTACAATAAATATGTTTTTTCATCCTAAATAAGGTGAGAAAAGTTGATCGGTTTCTTTTAGTGTTTTTATTTGATTGATTTTTGTTTTTAATATGATGTTTTGAAGTTTTTAAGATTTTATATTGATTTTTAAATGCATTTTCAGGTATAAACAAGTTAAAAATTAGATTTTAACAGTCCAAAAACATGAATCCCAACACATCATCCTCTCCTTATAAAAAAAAAAATACAGGCATAATTTTAGGTTTTTTTATTAAAGTTAGGAGTATGGGTCTGCCCATTAACACATGGTTTTTTTAAAAATTTTGTTTTAAAATTTTTTATTAGTTGTTTCTATTTAAATATTGATTTATATCCTCTTTTATTTTGTAAAAAAATTAAATTTTTTTTTTTTTAAATAATAATTAAACTTTTTACTTTTTTTAAGACACCATACTTTGAAAATATTAGTTTGATTTCTATAGAATTTTTCTCCTTTTATTTTTATATGAATCAGCTTTATTTGCTTAAAGATTTTATAAAAAAATATAAATCATTTGTTATTAACAACAATATTGAGCCACTAAAATAAAATAAAATAAAATATTTAAAATAAAAGGATGGTCAATGTAAATACTTTTATGTGTATTTATCTTTTATTTCTACATCTTTTCACTTTGAAATTTAATTAGTATTAACAACTCTTTTATAATTCATCAATTCATGCATATCTTATTTTATTTTACTAAGTATAAACAATTTATTTTGGCTTCTCAATTAAATAAATTATAATACATGAAAACATAGTTATTTTTTCATAAAAGAAATTGATTTGAAATTCTACCCGAAATATAAACAACATATCTATATTTTTAAATTTTAAAAAAAATCATGAGATTTTAAAATGCATCCACGTCATTAATATATTCTTTTATCATGTTTCGAAAATAACCTGGATTCTACTCGTAATGCAATGAAATGCTGGTGATAAGACTAGTTATAACTAATTTAATTACAACGCGTGTATTTTTTCTTTCTTTCCTTCAAATCTCCTTATTTTTTATTTTTTTCTCCTTCATCTCTTTAATACAAGGAGCAATCATACACAGATAATTGCAATTTTTAGCGTGATGCGATCTCCAACTCAAATCATTTCGCCACACTTTGTAAACTCATGGGGTCGTTAATCTCTCTCTAAGAGGAGCCTCCTCGCAACAAAGGCAAGTCATGAACCTGGAACTAGAAGGATCATCGAAAATTAACAGCAAAGATCAACAGACATAGGAACTTTATTTCATTTTAGATATATACGTGCAAAAACGATTCAACTTTTTTCCTGTGGCATGCTGTTGCAGCGAGGATTGCTATAGCTTCATGCAAAGTTGCATGCATGCATGAGCACTTTCATTGGAGTCATTAAGAAAACTTGATGGACCCGCAAACAAGCCTTCACAATCAATGGTGAGTGTGGCAATTCAGAGATGAAGACGAGTATTTATGAGTAATGGAAAATACCAAATTAAAGTAACACCGTTTTTTTGTCTGGTCATCCAAAAGGCCTGGCAATAAGGAAGAAAAGGGCAAGCACCAGTAAATCTATTTGCACAAAGGAACTGTATCCAGACCAAGACGAATGGAAGAGGATTCATTAAAATCTCTCCCTGTTTATCCAATCATACAAGCCTCCCTGTTTCCATACATCAACAAGAAAATCCACCATTTCCTGCCATTTGAATCCAATAAGCAATGGAGAATAGTGAAGTAGATTTCCCAACGATAAAGCAGAAACCTGGGCAGGAAGAGACTTGAAAGGTGGAGGGGCAGGTCGAGCAAAACATGGAGTAAACGCAACACGAGTTGACAAAAAGCCAAAGCCTGAACATCATTGCGGGCAAGTGT
>Ga0307508_10007377_pt1 | contig 10245 bp, 7 predicted proteins | sample 9_EM_MG_FD_203089 | JGI IMG/M metagenome (GOLD analysis project Ga0307508, IMG submission 203089) | Populus trichocarpa ectomycorrhiza microbial communities from riparian zone in the Pacific Northwest, United States - 9_EM | ecosystem: Host-associated > Plants > Roots > Unclassified | place...
ATGGCGGTCATCACCGGTACTAGTGGCGGGCCTCGACGATCCTTACAGGGATGCCGTTGTCGGTAGCGGATGACCGACCTAGGGTTGAGTGGAATACGCTCAAGTTTGTGGGCGCTGGGTTCTTGGGACCCGGTGGACACCGAGCAGGGGAGCACATGAACGCCGAACGTTTGACCACCAAGAGCCGCGACGTCATCACGGGCGCGGTCGCCGACGCGAATTCCCGCGGGCACGCGACCGTCGAACCCTGGCACCTGCTTCTCGCGCTGCTGGACACGGGCGGCTCCACGGCGCCCGCGCTGCTGCGCGCGGTCGGGGCCAACCCCGCCGACGTACGCCGCGCCGCCGTCCGCTCAGTCGAGCAGATCCCGTCCGCCCGGGGCAGCAGCATCGCGGAGCCGAGCCTGTCCCGCGAGTTCGTCAACGCGATCGGCGAGGCGGAGCTGATCGCCAAGCCGCTCGGCGACGAGTACGTCTCCACCGAACACCTGCTGGCCGGGCTGTCCCGGGTCGGCGGCGCGGTCGGCAAGGTGCTGCGCGACGCCGGCGCCACCGAGGAGACGCTGGTCGGGGCGTTCCCCGCGGTCCGCGGCGGGGATCGGCGGGTGACCACGGCCGAGCCCGAGCAGACGTACAAGGCGCTGGAGAAGTACAGCGTCGACCTGACCGCGCTGGCCCGCGACGGCAAGATCGACCCGGTGATCGGCCGGGACACCGAGATCCGCCGCGTCGTGCAGGTGCTTTCCCGGCGTACGAAGAACAATCCGGTGTTGATCGGAGAGCCCGGCGTCGGCAAGACCGCGATCGTCGAGGGGCTCGCCCAGCGCATCGTCGCCGGTGACGTGCCCGAGACGCTGCGCGACAAGAAGCTGGTCTCGCTGGACCTCGGCGCGATGGTGGCCGGCGCGCAATACCGCGGCCAGTTCGAGGAGCGGCTGAAGAGCGTCCTCGAGGAGATCCGCAACTCCGACGGGCAGGTCGTCACGTTCCTCGACGAGCTGCACACAGTCGTCGGCGCCGGCAAGGGCGAAGGCTCGATGGACGCCGGCAACATGCTCAAGCCGATGCTGGCCCGCGGCGAGCTGCGGATGGTCGGCGCGACCACGCTGGACGAGTATCGCGAGCACATCGAGAAGGACCCGGCCCTCGAGCGGCGCTTCCAGCCGGTGGTGGTCGGCGAGCCCACGGTCGAGGACACGATCGGCATCCTGCGCGGCCTCAAGGGCCGCTATGAGGCGCACCACCGGGTGCAGATCACCGACGCCGCCCTGGTCGCCGCCGCCAGCCTGTCCGACCGCTACATCAGCGACCGGTTCCTGCCGGACAAGGCCATCGACCTGATCGACGAGGCCGCGTCCCGGCTGCGCATGGAGATCGACTCCCGGCCGGTCGAGCTCGACCAGCTGCAGCGCCTGGTCGACCGGATGCGGGTCGAAAAGCTGGCCCTGGAGAAGGAGACCGACCCGGCCTCGCGGGCCCGGCTGCAGCGCCTCGAGCGCGACCTCGCCGACCGCGAGGAGGAGCTGACCGCCCTGAACGCGCGCTGGGAACGCGAGCGCGGCGGCCTGAACCGGGTCGGCGAGCTGAAGAAGCAGCTCGACGAGGCGGTGGCGGGGCAGGAGCGCGCGCAGCGCGACGGTGATCTCGAGTTGGCCTCCCGCCTGCTCTACGAGGTGATCCCCCAGCTCGAGAAGGAGATCGAGGCGGCGTCCGAGGCCGAGGAGGAGGACACCGAACCGCCGATGGTCAAGGAAGAGGTCGGCGCCGATGACATCGCCGAGGTCATCGCGTCCTGGACCGGCATCCCGGCCGGCCGGATGCTCGAGGGCGAGACGGCCAAGCTGCTCCGGATGGAGGAGTCGCTGCAGGCCAAGGTGGTCGGCCAGGCCGAGGCGGTGAGCGCCGTCTCCGGCGCGGTGCGGCGGGCCCGGGCCGGCGTCGCCGACCCCGACCGGCCGACCGGCAGCTTCCTGTTCCTCGGCCCGACCGGCGTCGGCAAGACCGAGCTGGCCAAGGCCCTCGCCGGGTTCCTCTTCGACGACGAGCGGGCGATGGTCCGGATCGACATGAGCGAGTACGGCGAGAAGCACTCCGTCGCCCGGCTCGTCGGCGCGCCGCCCGGATACGTCGGCTACGAGGAGGGCGGGCAGCTGACCGAGGCGGTGCGCCGCCGCCCGTACTCGGTGGTGCTGCTGGACGAGGTGGAGAAGGCCCACCCCGACGTCTTCGACGTGCTGCTGCAGGTCCTCGACGACGGGCGGCTCACCGACGGGCAGGGCCGCACGGTCGACTTCCGCAACGCGATCCTGGTGCTGACCTCGAACCTGGGATCGTCGATCATCTCCGACTTCACCCTGAGTGAGGAGGAGCGGCGCGAGGAGGTCATGGCGACCGTCCGGGCCCACTTCAAGCCCGAGTTCCTCAACCGGCTCGACGACATCGTGGTGTTCCACGCGCTGACCGCCGCCGACCTGGCCGCGATCGTCGACATCCAGCTGGGCAAGCTGCGCAACCGGCTCGCCGACCGGCGGCTCAGCCTGGCGGTCACCGAGCCGGCGGTGATGTGGCTGGGTGAGCGGGGCTACGACCCGATCTACGGCGCCCGGCCGCTGCGCCGGCTGATTCAGTCGTCGATCGGGGACTCGCTGGCCAAGGAGTTGCTCGCCGGCGAGGTCGTCGACGGGGACACGGTCGTGGTGGATCTGAACGAGGCGAAGGACGGCCTGTCGGTCCGCAAGGGCTGAGCACAGACAGCGAAAGGGCCCCGCAGCCGCGGGGCCCTTTCGTTTAGTGGCTCGCCTGCCGCTGGCGGTAGGCGTGAGTCATGAGGACGTCGGTGAAGGCGTGCTCACCGTCCTCGGACCAGATCCTGATCCCGTCGCGGACGAGTTGATAGCGGACGTCTTTGTAACGAGTCCTCGTATCGTCATGGTGCACGACCGTCAGGGTGTCTGCATGTGGCATGGGACTCACCGGTCCTTAACAGGTCTGGGTCGGCCGCGGCATGGACACGCGGCCGGCGCAATCGGGAAGGTGCCCGGATCCGGTCTGCCCTGGCCCCGGCGATCAAAGTGCGGGGGCGGCGACTCGGCCGGGCACGGAGCGTCACCGGAGAACTCGGTGTCTCTCGGTGCGTCACGAGATGGAAGTGTATGGCGAGGGCTCGGTGCTGTCGCCCCCTGAACGAGCGACTCCGCCGGTGCCATGTCATCGACCGTAACTGGATGGTGCAACGCCGTCACGCAGCGTGTAGCCAGGTCGCGGATATGGCGTGCGCCCGATACCGTGAAAATCGATCTATGAGGGGGCGATGTGGCCGTTCCGATGTATCCGGGTGCGCCGGCACCGAGCGCGCGACCGACGACCGTCAGCGTTTCGGCATACCTGCTGTACGCCTCGGCGGCCCTGTCGCTGATCGGTTCGCTGCTCTCCCTCACCACCATCGGCACGACCTCTGACGTCTACAAAGAGGCCTATGCGGGCACGGCCGCCGAGGGCACGGAGGCGGTCGTGCTGATCGCCTCGGTGGGCGGTCTGGTGGTCAACATCCTGTTCGCCGCCGGCCTGGCCATCCTGGCGATCTTCAACAACCGGGGCCGGCAGGGCGCCCGCGTCACCACCTGGTCGCTCGGTGGCGTGGTGCTGTGCTGCAGCGGCATCGGCCTGGCCGGCACCGCGGCGACCAGCGCGCTCGAGTCGTCGAGCCAGACCGGCGGGCCGAGCGCCCGCGAGGTCCAGGAGCAGCTGGACGCGGCGCTGCCGAGTTGGTACGGCGCGACCACCACGACGCTGTCGGTGCTCATGCTGCTGGCGCTGCTGGCGGCGCTGATCCTGCTGGCGTTGCCGGCCTCGAACGCCTACTTCCAGGCGATCAAGGCGATGCGGCAGGGCGGCGGCTGGGATCCGTCGATGCCGTATCCGATGTATCCGGGCCAGCCGCTTCCCGGCCAGCCCGCGCCTGGTCAGCAGGCCTATCCGAGCTATCCCGGCCAGCCCTATCCAGGTCAGCCGGGGCAGCCGGGCCAGGGTTACGCCGGGCAGCCTGGGCAGCCGGGCCAGGGTTACGCCGGGCAGCCGTATTCGGGCCAGCCCGTGCCTGGCCAGCAGCCGTATCCGGGGCAGCCGGCTGGACCGCCGGCCGGCTATGGGCAGCCGGGTGCCGGTGAGCCGCACACCCCGGTGCCGGGATCGCCTGCACCCGGGTGGCCCGCCCCTGGCTCGCCTGCCCCTGGCTCATCGGCGCCGGGTTCGCCCGCGCCTGGCTCGCCGGCCGGTGGCGACCCGTCCGCGAGTGGGCAGTTCGGCTCGCCGCCTCCGCACACCGGCAGCATGCCGCCCACCGACCCGTGGGAACGGCAGTCGGGCGACGGCGACCAGTCGAAGCCGCCCACCGATCCGACCGCCCACCCCTGACCACCCCGAGCAGCTAGGCGGCTGTGGGCTGCCTCCTTGGCCGGTGCCGAGGGGGAACGTCGGCGGCCGGGAGTTCCGCCGGGTAGGTTCGTGCGCAACGGATCACGCGGGGAGTCGTCAATGTCGTACACAGTCCAGCCGCCCGTTGTGGCGCCCCCGCCCGCGGTCGCACCCGGGCCGCGGCGACCGGTGCCGGTGACGCTCGCCTCCGCCGTGCTCGCCCTGATGGCGCTGGTCGGCCTGGCGTATGCGATTGCCGCCGTCTCCACCGCCCCCGGCACGGTCGACCGCTTCCGCGCCGCCTCGGCGGGCGCCGCCAGCGCGGACGTCGACGGCTATGTGAGCGTGATCTGGATCGGCGCCGCGATCGGCACGGTGCTCGCGGTGATCCTGGTCGCGCTCTACCTGGTGCTGGCGCTGGGGCTGCGCCGAGGCAGCAACGCCGCCCGGATCGCCACCTGGGTGGTCTGCGGGCTCGGCCTGCTGGCCGGCTGCGGCTCCACGGCGACGGTGCTGGTCGAGCGCAGCGGGACGGGCGACCCGCAGTCGCTCGGGGCGGCGCTAAGCGGTGCGTACCCGAGCTCCTGGATCGGTCTGAACCTCAGCCTGGCGATCGCCCAGATGGTCGGCTATGCCGTCGTGGCGCTCCTGCTGATCGCCGGGCGCGGTGCATGGTTCGGGCGTGGCCCGGCCGTGCCCGCGGCTCAGGCAGGCGCTCAGCCGGGTTACGGGGCATCTGGCTACGGGGCCCCGGGTTACGGGACTCCGGGCTATGGAGCTCCGACCTACGACCCGTCCACCGGCGCGATCAGCTACGGCGCACCCGCCCCGGGCTATCCCGCTGGCGCTCCCGGCTATGCGGCCCCCGGCTCGGGCGCACCCGGCCACGGAGCCCCACAGCCCGGGTACAGTTACGGCGCTCCTTACGATCAGTCCCCGCCTCAGCCGTCCGGCCAGGGCGCCCCGACCGCCGCTGACCGGGCATACCAGCCCGGCAACGCGCAGGATTGGGCCCCGCCGCCGAGCCCGGAGCCCCAGTCGGCACCCGCGCCCGGGCAGTCGCCCGGCGCCGCGGCCCCGCAGCAGCCCGGCGAGCCGTCCGGAATGCCGCCGGCGCAATCCGGCCAAAACGCCGAGAAGCCCGCGGCGGACCCGTCCGGACGGCCGGAACAGGGCCCCGATCACGAGTACTGGTCGCGTCCGTCGAGTTGAACGACTCACGGCATCGAAGTTCATGCGTCACCCGAACGGGTACGGTTCGACCCCCGGAGAAGGGCGGTTATCCATCCATCCGGATGGCCGTCTCGTGACTGCTCGGTGGGTGTTTTCCCGCTGGACGGACAGATGTTTGTCAATGTTGTGTAAGGGCTGAGGATTTCCTTCGGATGTCCTGGGCATGCATACGGGGCCGGAACGACGCCCCGGATAGCTGGTTTGAGCTGCATCTATGCACTCCGAAACGGTGATCCGGAGGCCCTTTAGTAAAGAAAGTTTCCTACTCTGCTGGGCAATGCCTGTGGTCAATAGTTCCTATTCCGTCCAGGCGGGTCCCAACGTTCCGGTTTACTTCCAACCAGTACTCTCGATGGCATGGAAGCCCACCATGACCTGCGTAAATTCATCACTGAATCACCCGTCGCGCAGCGTTGTGTCGTGCTTTCATCGGGTCGTGAGGCTGACTGTGGCGTCCACCCGAGTCGCGTGGCAGTGCAGCACCGGAAGAATGTGGGGCGTCTCACTCCATGGGCGGGGATCGAGAGCTCGACGACGAAGGGCAGCGACCAGACGGCGGCTGAGGCGTTGCAGGAGGCAGAGACCGAAGTCGGTGTTACGAGTAATGGTTGATCGGGGTGCGTACGCAGGGCCGCGCGGGCTGGCGGCTTGGCGTACCGATCGGCTGACCCGTTCACTGATCTTGGCCTTACGGCCTGAAAGTTAGCCGGTTCGTTCCTGCGAGCATGCAGGAGAATCGATGCAGTTGGTGGAAGGATGGAGATCGTGGGAACTGCGTTGGCGGAAATGACAATGCCTCAGATCTCGCCCCTTGCGGGCGAGCCAATTGAACGTGCCGACGCTGAGCGTCTGGCGGGAGTGCTCAAGGCACTCGCCGACCCGGCTCGGCTTCGGCTGCTCAGCCTTATCCAGTCCGCAACGGACGGCGAGGCGTGCGTCTGCGACCTGACGGCCCCACTTGGCCTGTCGCAGCCGACCGTGAGCCACCACCTGCGGATCCTCACCGAGGCCGGTCTGCTGGAGCGTGAGAAGCGGGGCGTATGGGCGTACTACCGACTGGTGCCCTCTGCGATCGCTACCATCGCCGACCTGCTCACGCCGCCGCGCAAGCGGGCCACGAAAAAGGCTCGCTGACCGCAAAGCGGAAAGCCTGGCGTCACCGGTCATGGGGCGTGACGCCAGGCCGTCAGACCTCCATCAGAGTCCACCCCCAGGACCCGAGGAGTAACGGGTGAACTACGTCCCTGGCGACCTGCGCGACCAGCTCGCGCATGTGGGCTATGACGTGGTCCAAGCCGGCCTGGTCTGCGGATCGGGCGGCAACCTGTCGGCGCGCATCGCCGACGACGATGCCTGTTGGGTCACCGCGAGCGGGGTTTGGCTGGACCGACTCAGCCGCACCGCGTTCGCTTCGGTACGGATCTCCGACGGCTCGCCCGCAGCCGTCGGGGGACTCCCGCCTTCCCGGACCGAGCCGACCAGTGAACTGGCATTGCACCTAGCGCTGTACAGAGCGCGCCCGGACGTCAATGCGGTGATCCATCTGCACCCGCAGACGGCACTGCTGCTGGACGCGCTGGGCGAGCACATCCGCATCGTGACCACCGACCACGCGTTCTACCTTCGTCGGGTGTCCACGGTGCCGTTCCGGCTGCCGGGCAGCGCCGAGCTGGCGGCCCTCACGGCCGCAATGTCCGCCGACGGCACCGATTGCCTGGTGTTGAGTCAACACGGCTGCGTCGTGATGGCGGACAGTGTCGAGCTGGCCCACAAGCGAGCCCGCAATCTCGAAGAGGCCGCCTCGCTGACCTATCGCGCCCTGGCGGCCGGCCGCCTGGAAAACCTGCGCAGCTGCCCCGAGGAGTTCCTGGACCGCCTCGCCGGCCCGGCCGCGGTCTCGGTCTAACCCACCTCGAATTAGCGCAAGCCCCAGCCGACTAGCGGCGGTGGCTGCGCGGCGTCCGGTGCTGCTGCTCGTCGTCATCCTCGTCGCGGATTGCTTCGGCCAGGCCCGCGATGCTTGCCGCCGCCACAACCCCGATCGCCGCCGCGGCCTCCGGCTCCGCCACGATGCCCATGGCCGCCGCCTTCTTCTTCGCCCGGCGCTCGCGGAGGATCTCGATGAAGATCGGCAGCACCGAGATCAGCACGACCAGCGCGACCACCGGCAGGATGTAGTGGTCGATCTTGTCGCCGATGGCGTCGTAGATCTGCTGGGCCAGCAGGTAGCCGATCAGCAGCACACCGTCGGTCCAGAGCACCGCGCCCACGATGTTCCACAGCAGGAACTGCCGGGCCGGCATGCCGAGGGTGCCGGCGACCGGGTTGAGGAACGTCCGCACGATCGGGATGAACCGGGCCAGCACCACGGCCTTCGCCGGGCCGAACTTCTCGAAGTAGTACTCGGCCTTCTCCACGTACTCGCGCTTGAAGATCTTGGAATCGGGCTTTTCGAACATCCGCCGGCCGTATTTCGCGCCGAGCAGGTGGCCGAGCTGCGCGCCGAGGATCGCGCAGAGCGGGGCCCCGATCAGGAGCCCCGCCAGCGAGAGCTTGGTGCCGTTGCCGAAGATCGAGTCGGCCACCGGCGACGCGGCCACGCCCGCCAGGAACAGCAGCGAGTCGCCCGGGAAGAAGAACCCGACCAGCAGACCCGTCTCCGCGAAGAGGATCGCCCAGACGCCGATCAGACCGAAGGTCTGCAGCAGGCTCTTCGGGTCCATCGGGTTGAAAGCGAGCTGCTCAGAGAGCGCACGGATGTCCACCCGGAGGAGAATACCGGTGCGCTCTATGCGGTGGCTGTACGGAAGCTGAGGATTACAACCGCGGGTCCACGGGTTCGGATTCGCAGGCCAGGATGGCGAAGACCAGCTCGTGAACGCGCCACAGCGGGGCGCCCTCGGCCAGCCGGTCCAGCGCGGCCAGGCCCAGCCCGTGCTCGCGCAGGGCGAGGGAGCGCTTGCGGCCGAGGTTTCGCTTGCGCAGCCCGGCCAGCTGGTCCGCTCGGGTGTACTCCGGGCCGTAGATGATCCGCAGATACTCCCGGCCGCGGCACTTCACGCCCGGCTGCACCAGATGTCCCTTCGCATCGGTGACCTTCAGGCCGGCGTACGGCTTGACGACCATGCCCTCGCCGCCGGCCTCGGTCAGCGCCAGCCACCAGTCGGTCGCGGCCGCCTCCGACGCCGGGTCGGCCAGGTCGACGACCATCCGCCGGGTGGGCGTGCACAGGCCCGGGTCGGCCGCGACCAGCCGGTCGGCGAGGGCGAGGTGCCAACCATGGTCCTTTTCCGCGTACGAGACGCCGGCGCCGGCCAGCACCGCGAACGGCGCGAGGGTCACCCCGGTCAGGCCGTCGGTCGGCTTGACGTAGGCCCGGTAGGCCGCGGAATAGCCGGCGATCTCGGCCGAGCGCAGCTCGATCCGGTCGCGCAGGGCGGCCACGTCGAGGCCCCGGGACGCGGCCCGGTCCAGCACCGACAGGGCGGCCGGCAGCGCGGCCCGGCCGGCGGCGCCGACCCCGGCATAGCGCTCGCGGATCAGCCCGCCGGCCTTCGCCGACCAGGGCAGGAGCTCGGTGTCGAGCAGCAGCCACTCGGTGTCCAGCTCGGCGAAGAGGCCGGTCGCCGCGGTCCGCACCCGCTCGAGCAGCGCGGCGTTCAGGGACGGGAAGAACGATCGTCCGGTGCGGGTCCAGATCGCGTCGCCCGCGCCGGACCGGGACACCCGGACCACGGCGCGCGAGCCCATGTGCTTCTCCTCGCACACCACCCGCTCCACCCCGGCGGCGCGCAGGTCGCCGAAGGCCATGGCCGGGTGCTCCAGATAGCCCTCGGCGTTCGAGGTCGAGCAGGGCGCCATCGTCGGCGGCAGCCACACCAGGGTGGCCGGGTCGAGCGCGAACCGGCTCATCACCTCGAGCGCCGCGGCAGCGTTCTCGGCGGCGATCGTGGCCCGGCCGTAGCCGTAGTCGAGGTGCCGGCGGCCGGTCACGTCGGCCAGGTCGAGTCCCTCGTCGGGCTTGGCCGTCCCGGCGGCGATCAGCGGCCGGGCCGGGGCGTAGTACTCGCGCTCCGCCGGGACCGACACCAGCTCGCGGGTCGGCCAGCGCAGCGCGGTCAGCTGGCCGCCGAAGACGCACCCGGTGTCGAGGCAGATCGTGTTGTTGATCCACTCCGGCTCGGGCGTGGGGGTGTGGCCGTACACGACGGCGGCCGAGCCGCGATAGTCGCGCGCCCAGGGGTAGCGGACCGGGAGCCCGTACTCATCGGTCTCGCCCGTGGTTTCGCCGTAGAGCGCGAAAGCGCGCACCCGGCCGGACGCGCGGCCCTGATAGGCCTCCTTCAGCCCGGCGTGCGCGACCACCAGCTTGCCGCCGTCCAGCACATAGTGGCTGACCAGCGAGTCGATGAACGCCTGCACCTCCTTGACGAAACCGGCGTCCTCGCGCTGCTCGAGCTGCTCCAGCGTCTCGGGCAGGCCGTGGGTGAGCTGGACCTTGCGGCCGTTCAGCTTGCGGGCCAGCTTCTGCTCGTGGTTGCCGGGCACGCAGATCGCGGTGCCGGCCGCGACCATGCCCATGACCAGGCGCAGCACGCC
>Ga0307508_10007378_pt1 | contig 10245 bp, 7 predicted proteins | sample 9_EM_MG_FD_203089 | JGI IMG/M metagenome (GOLD analysis project Ga0307508, IMG submission 203089) | Populus trichocarpa ectomycorrhiza microbial communities from riparian zone in the Pacific Northwest, United States - 9_EM | ecosystem: Host-associated > Plants > Roots > Unclassified | place...
CGGCCGACTCGAGGAAGTACAACGCCACGTCGAGGTCGGTCTCGAGCCGCGGCCCTTGCTCGGTGCGCTTGCCGATCAGCCCGGCGCAATTGACGAACAGATAGAAGGCACCCTCTGGCGCGCTGCAACTCAGCCCAGGGATGGCATTCAGCAAGGTCAATGCCTTGTCGCGCCGCGCTCGGTAGGTGGCCACCCATTCAGGCAGGAAGCTGGACGGGCTGCACAGCGCGGCCAGGGCGGCGGCCTGGCTGACTGAGCAAGCGCAGCTGGTCGACTGCGACTGCAGCATGTCCATCGCTGCGATCAGCTCGCCGGGCCCGGCCGCATAGCCGATGCGCCAGCCGGTCATCGCGTAGGTCTTGGAGACGCCATTGACGACCAGCGTACGACCGCGCAAGGCGGGCTCGACGGCCGCGATGTGCGGGTTGTCGGCAGCGCCGAAGCGGATGTGCTCGTAAATGTCGTCGGTCAGCACCATGACCTGCGGATGGCGCAACAGCACGTCGGCCAGAGCACGCAGCTGCGCGGCGCTGTAGGCGGCGCCGGTCGGGTTGCTCGGCGCGTTGAGGATCAGCCAGCGCGTCGCCGGCGTGATGGCCGCTTCGAGCGCCGCCGGGGTCAGCAGGAAGCCGTCGGTCTCCGGGCAGGGGACGACCACCGGCGTGCCGTCGCACGCGAGCACCATGTCGGGGTAGGAAACCCAGTACGGCGCGGGAATCACCACCTCGTCGCCGGGTTCGACGCTGACCGACAGCGCATTGAAGATCGCGTGCTTGGCGCCGACCGTGACGATGATGTCGCGCGGCTCGTAGCTCAAACCGTTTTCGCGGGCGAGCTTGGCCGCGATCGCCTGGCGCAGCGCCAGGGTGCCGGCGGTCTGCGTGTAGCGAGTCTGCCCGCTCTCGATCGCATCGATCGCAGCGCGGCGGATGTGCGCCGGCGTGTCGAAATCGGGCTCACCGATGAGCAGGCTGACGATGTCGCGGCCCTCACGGCACAACTGGGCCAGGCGGTCGGCGGCGGCGCTGCTGGGCGACGGCTTGATACGGCGCATGCGCGCTGCAATTCGGATGGCACTCAAGTTGGTTTCCTGCTGTCTCTGGCAGCAGGACCTTAAGCACCACCGTTGCGGCGCGCCAAGATGACTTTTGTCTGGACGGATAGCCAGCGCTTATGGCCCAGCCCCGGATCTAGTTCTAGTGGGTCCGTCCCGGTCGTCTCGGTAACTGCGGACCTGCACCTGCAGCCAGGCGCCGAAGGCCTTGAGGGCAGCGCCACCGGCCTTGTGTTCGGGGGAGATCAGGTGGTAGCCGCGGTCGCTGCGCACCGGCTGTTTGCTCACCGTGACCAGCAGCCCGCGCGCCAGTTCGTCCTCCACCAGGAACGGTGGCACCAGTGCGACGCCGATGCCGTGGATCGCCGCTTCGGTCAGCATCGAGAACAACTCCAGCCGCGGGCCGATCATGTCGCCGTCGACGTGCAAGCCTTGAGCCGTGAACCACTGGCGCCAGGCATAGGGCCTGGTGCTTTGCTGCAGAAGCGTCTGGCGCGGCCAGTCGTTGCGCGCGAAGGGTCGTCGTGCGCTGCCGCGCGTCATTCAGCGTCAGTCGTGGTTCGACCTCGAAGCGTCCCGCAGATCGGCGGGCTCGGTCGTGTTCACTTCACAGTGAAAGTTGCTCTCGTCGTCCGTGCTGCCAGAGCCGTTGTAGACCGCCACGTCGGGGTACTTGCAGATCTTGCGCGTGCGGGTCGCCCCGCTGGCGAGGCTCTGCGACGCCACCATGTGATCGGGTGCCACGCCGTTCTCCACCCAGTTCCGCAACGCCTCGAAGAGTTTCGACTGAACGATCTGCGGGCCGGTGCCGCCACCGCAGTGGGAGTTGCCCGGATAGTAGAAGCTCCGCATGAAGCGCTGCGTCTCCGCCACGCCGTAGCGCTCGAACAGGCGGCTGATGTACGTGTAGGAGTTGAACGGCACCTCCAGCGGATCGGCGGTGCCGTGGTAGTGGATGATCTTGACTCCACGCTGCCGCAGGTCGTCGAGATCGGTGCTGTCGGTTCCCCACTTGCGGTACTTTTGGTAGCCGATCTCGAAATCCTCGGGGAAGTTCTCGATCGTGTAGGTGTTGACGTCGAACGTCGGGTCCTGGCGCACCCAGTTGATGGGGAACGTCCGCACGATGTCGATGTTCCGGTTTCCGTTCGGCAGCAGCGTGTTGAAGGTCGTGCCCTTCGGAATGCCGCCCCACAGGCGTTCCCCGCGCGCGTTGTGCGGGCCTTCCCAGATCATGTTGGTCGCTTCGGCTTCCCTCTGCGTAAGGCATGTCGCCGGATCGGTGGGGCTGCCGGTGCAACGCAGCGCATTGGCATCGAACGTGCAGCGCCGCGGCTCGTCGATCAGCCCGTCAACGACGCCGTCGTTGGCGTCGCACGCAGCAATGGCCGCCGCGTTGGCGGCGGCGCTCTTGGCGGGCGCCAGGCCGGCCGACCCCAGGAGTTGGCGCGCCACGGTCGGCGGATATTGCTCCGCCTGAATGAACCGGTTGATGTTGATCGCCGGCGCACCCGCGATGATGCCGTCGAACAAGTGGGCGTAGTGCTGCGCCATGTACATGCCCTGCCGCCCGCCTTGCGAGCAACCGACCCAATAGTTGCGGTCGGCCTCGCGCGCGTAATAGACCTTGGCGAGTTCCAGCGCCCACACCGTCTGCTCCAGGATGCCGTCTCGGATGTAGAGGTCGACCTGCCATTTCATCAGGTTGTTCTGCGGATCCAGGATGAAGCCGCCGCCGTCGATGCCGCAGTCCGGCAGGCTGTTGGGCTGCCCGGTCGCCGGATTGATCGCGTTGCACCAGGCCTTGCTGTGACCGGTGTCGGTCGACGACCCGACGTAGCCTGCCGCCACGGCCGTCGTCACCGCTCCAACGGTGCCGACCCAGCCACCACCGCCGAGGTTCTCCACCTTCCCGTTCCAGGCGCCCTGCATGCCGCCGCTCCCGCCGTCGGCGGCGCTGAGCGGAAGCCCGACTCGAACGTTGACCGTCGGCGACTGCGTGAGGTTGACCTCGCAGTAGGCCGGCGCCGACCCAGACGCGGCCTTGACGACCGAAGTGGCGGCAAGCAACTTCCAGTCATCGACGTAGCGCACCGCCCCGCCGACGGGGGAGGCGATCTTCCTGAGCTCCCTGGCGATGCCCGGGTCGGACAGGACGCGTGCGCCCAGCTCCGTACACAACGGAACGTCGGCGGGCGTGGCCGCGCCGGACGACCGGAACGATTCGGCGCTTGCGTAGGCGGGCAACAGTGCGAGACACACCATCATCGCGGCACTTGCGGATCTCATCGGGACATCTCCTTGGGTTGAGGGTGGGAGGGGAGGACTGCAGATCCATCCATTTGGATGGAATCCACTTTATATCAAAAATGATGGAGATACCAAAGGCCAGCGGCGCCGGCGGCGACCTCTGCAAACCCTCGCTTATGCTTAGCGCATGACCGCTCGCCCCGCTTTCGTCGACGACTACCTGCCGGCGCTCCTCGCCCGGGCTCATCTGCTGATCTCGAGCGAATTCCACCGCGTCGTGAAGGCCTGGGGGCTCAACGTGTCCGAATGGCGTGTTCTGTCCACGCTGGCTGATCGCGACGACCCGATCAGTGTCGGCCAACTCATGCAGGTGACGGTCACCAAGCAGTCGACGTTGACGGTCGTCGTCGACCGGCTGGTGCAACGCGGCAGCGTATTGCGCGTCTCGCACGGCAGCGACGGACGGGTCACGCTGGTAGAGATCACACCGGCCGGTCGGAAGTTGGTGACGAAGTTGATCGATCTCGCGCGCGAGCACGAACGGCGCGTTCTCGAGCCTTTCGGCCTGCGGCGCGGGGCGGAGCTCAAGAGCACCCTCCGACGTTTGATCCACTTGCACGCCGCCGAGACCGAACCGGCAGAATCCGGCTCGAAGGCGAAGCGAAGTGCCGGGTCGGACCCGGCGGCGGAGGAACGCCGCCCCGGACCCACCCGGCGACGGCGCGCGCGCACTTGAATTCGCCCGGCATCATGCCGACGTACCTCTTGGGGAAACGCAAGCAGTCGGCGCGGATCGTCAAAGTGCTGCCAGCCACCCCCTTGGCAGGGCGCCGGCTCGGCAGAGGCCTGCACTTCGCTGGCCGGCCATGCTGAACCAGCCAGACGGACATCGGGTCCAAAAGAGGTGTCGCGTCGGGCGTCAGGTCATGGCCTCGACGCGCCCCATCCTTCGGCTCGAAACCCAGGAATCGCTCCCATGCGCCGTCGCAGCGCCTCGATGAACGCGCTGACCCGCGCCGGCCGATAGACGCCGGGCGGCAGCGCGACATGCACGTCGATGGGCTCGAGCCACCAGTTCGGCAGCACGCGCTTCAAGCGGCCGGCCTGGATGTCTGCATGGCACAGCCACGGCGAGGCCGCGCCGACACCGGCCCCGTTCAGAACGGCACGATAAGTCGCGAGCAAGCTGTCCATCCGGATCGGCGTGTCGAGCTCGACGCTGCGCCCGCGACCTGCCTTGTCGAACAGGCGGACCGTGCCCATCACGTACCGCACCAGGCCGACGAAGGGAACCGAGGGCAGGTTCTTCACAGTGACCGGCCCGATCCGCTCGAGCAGCGAGGGGGCGGCAATCAGCACCCGCTCCATCGTGCCCAGCTTGCGGCTCACGAGACCGGGGTCAGGCACGGGACCCACGCAGACCCAGCACTCGGCACCCGAAGCGGCGAGGTCGACCACCCGATCGGTCAGCGTCATTTCGACCCGCAATGCCGGGTGGGCCGCTCGCAGGTCCGTGATGGCGTCGGTCAGAAAGCCAGCCCCCCATCCCGACGGGCCAATCACGCGCAAGGTCCCTTCGGGGCGGCTCTGCGCGCCCGAGAGCCGGTCGGACAAACCCGACCAGCGATCGATCAGGTCGTGCGCCTCGGTCAGCAGCGAGCGTCCTTCGTCGGTGAGCGAGAAGCTGGCGGTGCTGCGCGTCGCCAGCTTGCACCCCAGCAGGCGCTCCAGCTCGAGCAGGCGACGACTCACCGTGGGCTGCGTCGTGCCGAGCACGCGCGCTGCTTTGCTGAGCGATCCGCTCTCGCCGATCCTGACAAAGGTTCCAAGCAGATCGAGCCGGTCGTGTGCGCGCTTCATACGTAGCACGTATAACACTTCATCAGTCCATACGTCTAGGCAGATTGCCGGGACCTACGTATCTTCGACCTGATTCAGGCAACGAGGCAGGTCATGAGTCATAGCGCTGGCGCTCCAGCACGTACCGTCGGCGATACGCCCAAAGGCGGATCGGTGCTCGGCTTCTATGCCCCCAAGGGCACACTGCGGCCGCCGCGTGTCGCGTGCGCCGAAGGTGTATTCCTGTGGGACACCGACGGCCGCCGCTACCTCGACGCCACCTCCGGCGCGGTGGTAACCAACATCGGCCACGCCAATCCGCGCGTGCTGGCAGCGATGGCGGCGCAGGCGAACAAGGTCACCTTCGCCTACCCGCGCTTCTTCGAGAGCGACGACAGCATCCTGCTGGCCGATCGGGTCTGCGCGCTCGCCGGCGACGGCTTCGACCGTGCCTTCTTTGTCTCCGGCGGTTCCGAGGCGAACGAGTCGGCACTGAAGCTGGCGCGCCAGTACGCCGTCGTCACCGGCCAGGGCAGCCGCTTCAAAGTGATCTCGCGCGACCCGAGCTACCACGGCTCGACGCTGGGCGCGCTCGCCGTGACCGGCGATGCCGGCACGCTTGGGCTGTACGGCCCGATGTTATGCGCGATGCCCAAGGTGCCCGCGCCGATGAGCTACCGCCTGCCCGAGGGCCAGACGGCGGAGTCGCACGCGATGGCCTGCGCCGACGCGCTCGAAGCGGCGATCCAGCGCGAAGGGCCGCAGACGGTGCTGGCGTTCATCATCGAACCGATCGGTGGGCTGTCGGCGGGTGCGACCGTCGCGCCGCCAGCCTACTTCCGACGCGTGCGCGAGATCTGCGACCGCCACGGCGTGCTGCTGATCTACGACGAGATCATGTCTGGCGCCGGGCGCACCGGCGCCTTCCTCGCCGCGCACCACTGGGCCGGCGCAAGGCCCGATCTGGTGACCCTGGCCAAGGGACTGGCTGCCGGCTACACGCCGTTGGGCGCCCTGCTCGTTCCCGATCACATCGTCGACGCGGTGGCCGGCAGCGGCGGCTTCGTGCACGGCCACACCTACTTCACGAACCCGCTGTCGTGTGCGGTCGCCAATGCGGTCATCGACGAGGTGGTTTCGCAGCGGCTGGTCGAGCGCGCGGCCACGATGGGTGAGCTGCTGATGCGAGGCCTGCGCGACATCGCAGAACGCTCGCCGATCGTCGGCGACGTGCGCGGCAAGGGACTCTTGACCGCGATCGAGATCGTGGCCGACAAGGCGACGAAGCGGCAGCTACCGGCCGCTTTCAACGCGCCCGCCAAGCTCAGCGTGCATGGCCTGAAGCACGGCATCGCGCTGTACAACCGGCGCGCCAATGGCGGCGCGTTCGGCGACTTCCAGATGATCACGCCGCCGCTGACGATTCGCGAAGGCGAACTCGGTGAGCTGCTCGTCCTGCTCGAGCGTTCGCTGTCCGATCTGCAAGCCGAGATCGAGCGCAACGGCCTCGCCCGCTTCTGACGGACCGGCGATGACGATCACGATTTGCGGCTACAGCGACCGGCTGTCGGCGATTCCAGGCGAGGCGATCGAATTCAAGGTCTCGAGCCGTTCCGAGCGCCCGTTCACCGCCCGCCTCGTGCGCGTGGTTCACGCCGACCCGAATCCGGCTGGGCCCGGCATGAAGTTCGAGGACTTGACCCGCGTGTTCGCGGGTGAATTCGCTTCGGTCGAGAAGTCGGTGCGGCGCGGGTCGTACGCACGGGTCCCCGATGCGCCCTGCCCTGCGTTGCGTGGGGGATTCAAGGCGGGCGCCACCATCCTGCCGACAGCTGCCGCACGCGGTCTGCAGTGCGTGCTGTCTCAGTGGGACGAGTCTGCACGCCGAGGGTTTCAGCTGTTGGTCGATGCCGAAGGCATCACCGGGATCGTCGGCACCCTCCGCGTGCGTTGCAACGTCGCGATCGAAGCACGCTGGCAAGACGTGTGGCTGGCTATCGATGGCAGCACGCTGAGTGTCGGCACCGGCGCCGGTGCAAGCCAGTCCATCGCGTTGGACGAGCCGGCCGTGATGGCCGGTGAACGTGCCGACATTCTGATCGGCAGCGTAGACCTGGACGGACCGACGCTGCACTTCAACGGCAAGATCGAACACCCCTTCATCGAGGCCGCCGGCGCTGGCTTCGCGGCCTGGGATTTCGCGCGAGGCATCGACACGCTGGACGTCGTCGACAGCGGCCCGCAAGGCCTGCACGGCCGCCTCGTCAACCTGCCGACGCGTGCAGTGCGATCGAGCCGCTGGAATGGTCGCGAGGTGTGCTGGCGTGCCGACCCGTCGCAATACGCCGCGATCCACTTTCACGACGACGACCTGCACGACGCGGGCTGGGCGAGCGACTTCAGCTTCACGGTGCCCGAGCAACTCGGCAGCGGCGCCTACGCGATGCAGGTGTCGGTCGACGGCGAGCACGACTGGCTGCCCTTCTACGTCAGCGCCAGGCCGGGCCGGCCCAGGGCACGCATCGTGTTCGTCGCGCCGACCTACACCTACCAGGCGTATGCGAACTACGCGCGCGGCAACTTCGATGCCGCGCTGCGCCAGCGTGTGGCCGAGTGGAATGCCTACCCGCACAACCCCGATGAGCATCCCGAGTTCGGCTTGTCGACCTACAACCTGCACGGCGACGGCAGCGGCGTCTCGTTCGCGTCGCGCTGGCGGCCGATGCTCACCTTTCGGCCCGGCTTTCTGACCTTCGACGATCCGCGCGGCTCGGGCTGCCGGCACTACATCGCCGATTCGCATCTGCTCGATTGGCTGGAGCACGAGGGCTTCGGGTTCGACATCGTGACCGACGACGATCTCGAGCGCCACGGCAGCACGATCCTCGCGCCGTACGCCTGCGTGCTGACAGGCACGCACCCTGAGTACCACACCGAGCGCACGCTCGACGCCTTCGCCGGCTACGTGGAGGGTGGTGGCCATCTCGCTTATCTGGGCGGCAACGGCTTCTACTGGCGCGTCGCCGTGTCGGACCAGGTTCCGGGTGCGATCGAGATGCGGCGTGCCGGCAGCGGCACACGCGCCTGGGCGGCGCCCGCAGGCGAGGAGTTCCATGCTTTCGATGGACAACTCGCCGGCCTGTGGAGAGGCAGCGGCCGTCCGCCCCAGCAGCTGGTGGGGATCGGCTTTTCATCACAAGGCAACTTCGAGGGCTCGCACTTTCGCGTCAACGACGCGGCGCGCCGCCAGCCGGGCGGCTGGCTCCTCGAAGGCGTGACGGGGTGCATCGGCGACTACGGCCTGTCGGGCGGAGGGGCGGCCGGATTCGAGCTGGACTCGGTCTGCTTCGCCGATGGTTCGCCGCGCCGGCACACGTTGCTCGCGCGGTCCGAAGGACACGGCAGTGCGTTCGGCCCGGCGCTCGACGCGCTGTTGTCGCACACGATGACGCGCGATCGCGCGGCGCCGGAGTCGCTGATCCGAGCCGAGATGATCTACTTCGACACGCCATCCGGCGGATCGGTGTTCTCGGTCGGCTCGATCACGTTCTGCGGCAGCCTGTCGCACAACGCCTATCGCAACGACATCTCGACCCTGTTGCGGAACTACCTGTCGCGCGTGGCACGCGCGGATCGATCCACCCCACCGGAGCCCAGCCCATGACCGCCATTGCAGCGCCCCTCGCCTCCGAGCGGCGGCACCCCGCCAGCGCCATCGTCGCGATCTCCATCGGCAACGCGCTGGAGTGGTTCGACATCGTGATCTACGGCTTCCTCGCCGCGACGATCTCCAAACTGTTCTTTCCCTCCGGCAACGAGACCGTGTCGCTGCTGATCACGCTCGGCACGTTCGGCGTCACCTTCGTGATGCGCCCGATCGGTGCCTTCGCGCTCGGCGCGTACGCCGACCGCGCGGGCCGCAAGAAGGCGCTGACGCTGTCGATCGCGATGATGCTGCTCGGCACGCTGTTGATCGCCGCGGCACCCACCTATGCGCAGATCGGCATCGCGGCACCGATCATCGTCATCGCCGCTCGCCTGATCCAGGGCTTCGCGGCCGGCGGCGAGTTCGGCAGCGCAACCGCGTTGCTCGCCGAACAGGACGCGCGTCGCCGCGGCTACTTCGCGAGCTGGCAGTTCGCGAGCCAGGGCCTGACGACGCTGCTGGCGGCAGGCTTCGGCTTCGGCATCAACTACTTCCTGACGCCCGAGCAATTGATGGCGTGGGGCTGGCGCATCCCGTTCGTGTTCGGGCTCCTGATCGGTCCGGTCGGCCTGTACATCCGGCGCAACCTCGAAGAGAGCGCCGAGTTCGTTCGCTCGGCGCCCGTGAAAACGCCGGTGCGCACGGCACTGGTCGACGAGGGCGGTCGCGTGCTGACCGCCGTCGGGCTGATCGTGCTGGCGACGATCCTCGCCTACACCGGGCTCTTCATGCCGACCTTCGCGGTCAGGCAGCTCGGCTTGCCGGCCCCGACAGCGTTCGTCGGCACCGTGGTGCTCGGCGTCGTTCAGTTCGCGCTGGTGCCGTACTTCGGTGCCCTGTCGGATCGCCTGGGTCGGGTCCGGATCATGGCGGTGGCGGCAGCGATCGAGCTGGTGCTGGTCGTCCCTGCCTTCGCGTTCCTGGTGCAGAACCCTTCCGCGACGTCGCTCGTGCTGGTCCAGCTCACGATGGGCCTGGTGGCGACCGCGTACTGGGGCCCGATCTCGGCCGCCATGTCAGACCTCTTTCAGTCCCGGACACGCGGGACTGGCCTGTCGATCAGCTACAGCTGCGGCGTGGCGATCTTCGGCGGCTTCGCGCCGTTCATCAGCGCGTGGCTGATCGGCGCTTCGGGCAGCAAGATCGCACCGGCGTACTACGTCGTGTTCGGTGCCGTCGTGAGCCTGCTGGCCCTTCGTTTCGCACGCAAGTACGGAGTGCGCTAGGTGGCGTCGTAACCCCTCGCTGACGGGGCCGAACAGAGCTGGTCTGACAGTCCAGCGCGCGGGCTACGAGACACCACTTCGGCCTTGGGCGGCGGAGCGAGGCCGAACCTGCTCGTCAGCCCGGGAATGCGGTTGACCTTGTCCTCATTCCAAAAGTGGTGCCTTGATCG
>Ga0307508_10007379_pt1 | contig 10244 bp, 15 predicted proteins | sample 9_EM_MG_FD_203089 | JGI IMG/M metagenome (GOLD analysis project Ga0307508, IMG submission 203089) | Populus trichocarpa ectomycorrhiza microbial communities from riparian zone in the Pacific Northwest, United States - 9_EM | ecosystem: Host-associated > Plants > Roots > Unclassified | place...
AAGATAACCCCTTCCCAGTCTGCCTTATCCCAATTCTTATGCTCCTTAGCCCAGGCAAGACGCTGAGCAACATGGTCTTCAGTCAGGAGCGCTCTCTTCTTCGCCCTCCACTTCCTGATGTCCTCCTTGGCGAGTACCCGCTTGATGGTACGCACGGACGCATTGGGAGCAACCTCGTTGGTCAACTCGCGAAGAGGTAGTTGTCTAGCCTTCTTTGACTCTCTGACAACATGTCTTCGCGTGCGAGCGGTGATCAGTCGAGGTTTGCTGGCGGAAGGAGTGTTTTCGTGGAAGTCGCAACTTTCGTATCGATCGAGAAAAGTCTGTATCGTGGACTTAGGGTGGTTTATCTCTTTGGCTATTTGAGATAGAGATAAATTTTGCTTGCAAAAAGCAATTATCTGACCCTTATCGAAGTCGGACATACGTCCTTGGAAGTTGTTTGGCATTGTGGTCGTGGTGAGCTGTTACACCTCAGTCTGAAACACCAGGGAAATTAGATAGCTACGTAGTCAGGGCACGTGAGACTTTACCTAATACCGCTCGAAGGGGGAAGTCGAGCCCAGTCGGCTTCAGAGAGTCTAGGTGGGAGATAGCCTCGGGATTAGACCTTACGGCCGTACCGGACCTAAGGGACTAATCTCCGGACGAACTGCAAACGCAACTAAATACGGGATACGAGGGGTGAGGTCATAGAACCAATATCCCCTCTTTCTCTGATAGACCGGTAAATCACTCACCCGTAGGGCTTAAGGGGTTTGCGCGGTGTGGGGATCAGTCGGCTTATCGTTAGACCAACCAGGACCAATGAAGTTGTGAGGACCGAGCCCGTGGGGTTCCGGGGCCTTGACTGGCGGACAAATCTCCTGAGAAAGGATAGGAAGTACGGGTTCCCTAGAGGAACCACGTGACACCGCAAGAAGACTATATAGCTAGGCAAGAATTCCGCTCGGTGAGAAGAAAAGAGAGAGGACAGTACCGAACGCCCGCTTAGCAGAGAAAAACCCCACAAACAAGATCTAAGATTATTCTGTTGTGAATTATCGAAAAGTAGCCTGATTACCTTTGACTCTCACCTCACTCTGGTTACGATACAACCCCAGTGTCACACTATAATCTTGATCTCAAATCACCCTACTTTCATGACTTGCTTCGACGATAACTACTTCGAAGACCACCTCTATCTCCTCGAACTATCCACCTTCTTGGAACCCAAGTCCCAATACGCCTTCGACTACACCTTCCAGTCAATCGACGATGAGATCTCGAAATACGAGCAGTGGGAAGAATTTTTTGACGGACCTAAGCCAATCCACGAGATAATCGATTGCACCCCATACCATTGGTATACCCAGCAGTGGTGGAATTGTGCGCTACTATCCCAACCGGCCGACTTCGACGAAGTCGAACTTTTCGACCTCTTCGACTATCATTTCGACTACGATTCAACCATACACAGTGGAGATTTCCTAGACCATTACTAAGAAAATGTTGACTTCGTCCGACTACAACATGCTTCGTTTGGAGGCACCGCGAGGCCTGCTGCAAATCACCAATGACGAGGAGGCAACGGAGGAAGTCCTGGAAATCTCCAACCCGGTCGGATGGATGCGGGCCATGGCCAACCACCAGCAACAGGCGGAGCAAGACTTGCGCCAGCTACTGGACCTCTGTGGCAACACGATGGACCAAACGGACCGACGGATCCCACGAATTGAAGCCGCCTATAACCGGTTGGCGCACGGCGCTCAATACGTCTATGAGCAGATGGAAGCCAAAGAACAGATCTCGGGAGACTGGGTAAGAAATGAACTTATGGTAGCAGCTAACGCATATCAGGCCTTCACCCGACAAGTCTGGGAGGCCATTATTGAGTGCTCCAAGACGGAGGAAATGCAACGAATGCACGAGGCAACCCAGGTAGCTCGAATGCACGACGCGGTGGCATTCCTGTCAGAAGCGAACCTGACAAGGAACACCCATCTTATGGAATTCAAGGTAATGTGGAAAAATGGGCTGCTGACCATCAGCAGAAGGTGGAGACACTCGAGAAACAGCGGAACAAGGACCAAAGACGAATGGCCGGGTTGGAACAGCGGTTGACCCAGGCCCAAGACCAACTACTGCGAGTAGCAATCGCTGTACCCCTACCAACAACACCAAGGACGTGGGCCCAGTCCAAACCTGCTATGGCCCAGGACCCGGCAGCAGCACCCTTGACCCAACTAACGCTAGGAGGCCCCTTGTTCGGAGGGTCCCAGCGACGACAAAGGCCCCCGGCGGTCCCAACGAACGAAGGAGGGGCAGGAGGAAACGGCTCCCCACCAAGGCCCTCCCGAAGGATCGCACCACCCTCACTCTCACCACCTTCAAGCGAAGGTGACGGCGACCTTTACGAACAAAACCTCCCTATGGGCAGGCCCCCACCAGGTACAGAAGAGCCTACCCAAGATCGGCTAGCAACCATGCTCAAGCCGGAGGAAATAGCCCGGCTGGTGGGAGCCAGGATCGCGGCGGCACAGGTCCCAGCCCGACCTGCGGAACCACAGATGAGGACCTCCAGGTTAAAAATGGAGAACCCGACGAAGTTCGACGGAAAGAGCCCCACCACCTTCAACCAATGGTGGGAATCGGTCACCATGTAGCTCGGATTTTACCCCGAGACCATCGACAGTCAGAAAATCGCCTAGGTCAGGACACTCCTAACGGACACGGCTCTGGTCTGGCACCTTCATCGACACCGCGAGCTGCGCGACCACAACACCTGGGCAAATTACTCAGCCGTGATTCGGACCGAATACCGCAACGAGCGAGAAGCAGCGGACGCCCAGTTAAAACTGGGACAGTTGAGGTATCAGGGCGACATCCGGTCCTACATGACGGAGTTCCGCGCCCTCAACCTCTACGCATGCGCCACGGCAGAAAGTCTCCAAGAAAAAGTGAACCTCGCAATGCCGGAATCAGTAATGGACATGAGGTTCACCCATTACCTGGAAGACTTCGCCGACGATGAAGGGTTCCTACAGGCGACGTACCAAGCGGCGCTGCAGGTCGAGAAAAAAAAGGCCCTGCGACTAGCCCGCGAACAAGTAAGGACTGCAGCCCCGGTCGGGAAAAGAGACGAGAAAAAAAGGGACGAACGGAGCAAAGGGAGCTCTGACGACACCTGGAAAAATAAGGAAGCAGTAAAGGAACTCCATCGCGAAGACAACAGGGGTGGGGAATACGGCGGAACGGGACGATGGGCCTCCAAGGCCACTGCATTCCAAGGAGTCCCGGACAGCGAGCGTAAGGAATACGCGGGATCCCGAGGATGTCATCGATGCGGGCGACTGGCTCACTGAGCAGCCAAATGTTTCGCCGGCACCACGGCAAAGGGCACCAGCCTGCCCGCAGCGTCATGGAAGATAGCTGCTGGAACAAAACGGCGATGTGAACCCGAAGAAGAAACCCCGCCAGCACCGGCACCAAAAGCGCATAAAACAGCAGCGCTAGACGTTATGGACTCCGAACCCTTGTGGGCAGAAGAGCAGGATTTTTGAGAAACCCACTGGCCTGGGGAACCGGTGGGACCCAACACATTATAAGCGGAGCAGACCAAAAACGGAAAAATATAGAAGAAGAAGGGAGCGCAGCAAAGAAGCCTAGAGGGGGACCTCGGCCTGTCATATCGATGCTATTATCAACGGACGCTCAGGACCATCGAGTCCGAATCCTCCTGGACACCGGCTGCTCAATCCCGCTACTCAGCCAGAAAACGGCGGAGAAACTGGGAATCACACTACGACAGCATAACCCAACCATACCTATTGAAAACTTCACGGGGCAAACTGTGGAAGGAGCAGGACAATATTACACTGAACCCCTGCTCTTGCAGCATCGACGACACGTCACCAGGGAAAGATTCGAAGTCTCCCCAATGGAAGAAGGGATAGACATCTTCCTCCCTTTCTGGTGGATCGCCAAACACCCCCCTCAGGGAGTGTGGCAGGATCCGGAGATACGGTTTAACAGCGCCAGGTGCCTGGAAAAATGCACCAAGTACGAACAAGCCGACTTCACACTAACCTGGGATGACTCAGTGGCAACCGACCCGACTGCTTGGGCTGTCGGATATGCATCAGGAGTCGCAAAAGAAGACCCCCTGGGAAAACTGCCCAAAGAGTTTCGGCAGTACATCGGAATAATGGGGAAGGAAGCAGCGGAGGCACTACCGTCACACCGACCGTATGACTGCCAGATTAAACTCCAGGAGGGAAGCACACCCCCTTGGGGACCAATCTACCCGCTCTCGGAAGAAGAACTTTGGGTACTCCGAGAATGGCTGAAGGAAATGGAACGAACAGGGAAAATCAGGCGCTCCACGTCCTCGGCCGGGTCCCCGATCCTCTTCATTCCGAAACCCCACGGCAGGGGACTCCGCCTGTGCGTCGACTACTGAGCACTAAATCGAATAACCATCCCCAACCGATATTCCTTACCACTGATGCAGGAACTCCAGGACCGGGTGCGGGGAGCGCAATGGTTCACCAAAATGGACCTAAAGAACGGCTTCCACCTAATCCGAGTAAAGGAAGGGGATGAATGGAAAACAGCGTTCAGAACCCGCTACGGACTATTCGAATTTCAGGTAATGCCGTTCGGATTAACCAACACTCCCTCTACCTTCCAGGATATGATGAACCACGTGGTCTCGGATATGCTAGACGTCGTAGTGTTAGCATATATGGACGACATACTTGTCTACGCCGATACCGAGGAAGGCCACGACCGCACGGTCAAGGAAGTACTTAAGAGGCTACAAAATAATGGGCTGGCAGTCGCACCGGAGAAATGCGTGTGGAAGGCCACGGAAGTTGAGTTCCTGGGATACATCATTGGGAGGAACGGGATCAGGATGGCAGAAGACAAAGTACAAGCAGTACTTGACTGGAAGACCCCGGAATTGCTAACGGAGGTGCAATCGTTCCTGGGCTTCGCCAACTTCTACCGGCGGTTCATTCGGAACTACTCCAGGGTTGCAAGACCCCTCACAGAACTCACAAAGAAGGAGGTCGGCAAGGAATGGGCCTGGAACCAGCAGGCAGAATCAGCCTTTCAGGAACTCAAGCACCACTTCACTATGGCTCCAATCCTGGCCCACTTCGACCCACGCAAACCGATACTTGTTGAGACAGACGCATCCGACTTCGCACTAGGAGATGTCCTATCACAACGAAGCAAGGAAGGTCGCCTACACCCCATAGCTTTCCACTCGAGGAAATTCCAACTCACGGAAATCCACTACGAGATCTACGATAAGGAACTATTGGCAATAGTAGACGCCTTCAAACACTGGAGACGATACTGTGAAGGAGCAACTCACCAAGTCCAGGTCTGGACAGACCACTACAACCTGGAGTACTTCACGACGACCAAGGTACTGAACCGACGACAAGCACGGTGGGCCCAAGAGTTGACCAGTATCGACTTCAGAATCTACTACCAGCCAGGAACCCAAAACGGTAAGCCAGACGCGTTATCAAGGCGTTCGGAGTACCGCCCAGAAAAAGGGGGGGTAGAAAACCAGACGATATCAACGGTTTTAAAAGAAGACCACTTCGATCGAGCAGGACGATCCTTCATTTGCTCGTCAGCCCGACTAACATCGCTCCCAGAAAGGAGGTGGACGGAAGGATTCCTGGCAAGTGTCAGGGAAGAAGGGAAGAAGGACGAAGCCTACGAACAGGCAAAGAAACAGGAAGCGGTGGTAGAAGAACTATCGCCAAAGGACCGAAAGGACAAGGAATTTAGCTACGGAAATGGCCTACTGTACCGACGAAACCTGCTCTGGGTACCGAGGAAACTGACACAGAAGGTCATGGAATCTGAACACGACACAAAGGTGGCTGGGCACATGGGACAGGACAAGACCATCGAATTAATTCGATGAAACTTCTGGGGCCAAAAATGAACGAACGAATTATCGACTTCGTCAAAAGCTGCCCCGAGTGCCAACAGAATAAGACATCCCGGCATCAACCCTACGGGCTGTCCTCCCCGCTGGAACTGCCATATGCACCTTGGCAGTCAATAGCAATGGACTTCATCACGGAACTCCCAACTTCGGAAGGTTGCGATCAACTATGGGTAATCATCGACCGATTCACCAAAATGGCGCACTTCCTTCCTTTGAAGAAAGATGGAAAAACGGCGGTAGACCTGGCGGTTATCTTCGCAAAAGAAGTATGGAGACACCACGGGCTCCCCACTGACGTCGTTTCCGACCGGGACTCAAGGTTCACGTCGGAAGTATGGAAGGAATTCCTGCGACTTTCCGGTATTTGGTCCCATATGTCCACCGCGTTCCACCCACAGACCGACGGCCAAACAGAACGACTCAACCAAACCATTGAAGCATACCTTCGAGTGTTCGTTAGCAAGGAACAGAACGACTGGGTACGACTGCTAACGATGGCCGAGTTCGCCTACAACAACTCGACCACCACGGGGAATGGTATGTCCCCGTTCATCAGCAAAAAAATTGAGAATTCCTAGGGAGCTCCCGTAGCTCCCGTAGCTCCCGTAAGCATTGCTAACTCCTGTAAGAGGAGAAGTTATATTTTGCTCCCATAAGGATTTAAAAAAAAAAAAGTGCTTTATTTTTAGCTGAAACCTCGAGAAATATTAGTTCAAATTTATGTCTCACCTGTAAAAAAAGCAATATACTTCAACTTTTCATATTTTTGCTGATGTTTTACGCTAACTACGGCTTCCACCCGGCAACCATGAACCCCGCGTCAGCGGAACCCCTCAACCCAGCAAGCCAAGTCTACGCTCACTGGATGCACACCGTGCACGACGAGTCCCGGAAAGGGCTGAAAGATGCACAGGAGTGAATGCGCCGGTACACCGACCCGACACAAAAGGAACCCCCAGCTTACCGAGTAGGAGACTTGGTGATGCTCAGCAGATGCAACATTAAAACGCGCCGCCCCTCGAAGAAGCTGGACCACAAGTATCATGGTCCCTTCCAGATTGAGAAGATCATCTCACCTTTGGCTGTCCGCCTCACACTGCCCCGGAAATGGAAGATCCACAACGTCTTCCACGTCTCGCTGCTCGAACCTTACCGAACCAGCGAGCAGCGAGCACCTCCAGACCCATCAAAGGTGCTCCGAGAGGCGGACGACATCGAGCAGTCAGAAGAATACGATGTCGACGAAGTTATGTCCTCGGTCGAACGTGGCCGGGGAAATAACAAGAGAATCCTGTACCTCATCAAATGGCTCAACTACCCGGAACGCAAAGACTGGACGGAAGAACCATTCGACAACTTTTCAGTAGGCGGTCTGGAGAAGCTCCGGGAGTTTCATCGACGAAATCCAGATCATCAGGAAAAAAAAAAATTGCGTCCACTGCGTCCGGACGCACTAGACGCTCGAGACGCAGTGGACGAAACCTCGCTACTCCGGACGCAGCCCGCCAGGGCACCGTGCGTCGGGACGCAACACACCAGGGCACCGTGCGTCGGGATGCAACACACCAGGGCACCATGCGTCAGGACGCAACACACCAGGGCACCATGCGTCGGGACGCAACACTCCAAGGCACCTGCGCCCGGACGCAGCTGCCACGGCACCTTGCGTCTGGATGCAGAGTGTCAAGGCATCTGCCTTCTGGACGAGGAGTGTCAGGGCATTTGCCATCGGACGCAGTGCGTTCCTTACAGACGGAGAGTGTCAAGGCAAATATCGTCCGGACGACGCGTGCTACGGCATCTGCCTTCCAGACGAGGAGTGTCATCCGGACGCAGCGCGTGTCTTACAGATGCAGAGTGTCATGGAAAATGTCGTCCGGACGACGCGTGCCACGGCATCTGCCTTCCGGACGAGGAGTGTCATCCGGACGCAGCGCGTGTCTTACAGACGCAGAGTGTCATGGCAAATGTCGTCTGGACGACGCGTGCCACGGCATCTGCCTTCCAGACGAGGAGTGTCAGGGCATTTGCCATCCGGACGCAGCGCGTTTCTTACAGACGGTGACTGTCAAGGCAAATTTCTTCCGGATGCAGAGTGTCAAGGCAAATATCGTCTGGACGACGCATGTCACGGCATCTGCCTTCTGGACGCGGAGTGTCAGGGCATTAGCCATCCGGACACAGTGCGTTTCTTACAGACGGAGACTGTCAAGGCAAATTTCTTCCGGACGCAGAGTGTCAAGGCAAATGTCCGGACGACGCATGCCACGGCATCTACCTTCTGGACGCGGAGTGTCAGGGCATTTGCCATCCAGACGCAGCGCGTTTCTTACAGACGGAGACTGTTAAGGCAAATTTCTTCCGGACGCAGAGTGTCAAGGCAATTGTCGTCCGGACGGCGCTTGCCACGGCATCTGCCTTCCGGACGAGGAGTGTCAGGGCATTTCGCTTCTGGACGCAGAGTGTCAAGGCATTTGCCATCTGGACGCAGCACGTTCCTTACAGACGGAGACTGTCAAGGTAAATTTCTTCCGGATGCAGAGTGTCAAGGCAAATGTTGTCCGGACGACGCGTGCCACGGCATCTGCCTTCTGGACACGGAGTGTCAGGGCATTTGCCATCCGGACGCAGCGCATTCCTTACAGACGGAGACTGTCAAGGCAAATTTCTTCCGGACGCAGAGTGTCAAGGCAAATGTCTTCTGGACGACGCATGCCATGGCATCTGCCTTCTGGACGCGGAGTGTCAGGGCATTTGCCATCCGGACGCAGCCGTGTCTTACAGACGCAGTGTGGCAAGGCAAATAGGATACAGACGAGGCTTACGATGGCGCACCACACATAGGTAATAGAGCGGTCACGGTGGTAGCATCCAGACGCGACTGTTAGGGCACGGTACATTGCAGCGAAGACTAGCAAACACGCATTTGGTTCCTGGCATTGTTCATTACATCTAATCTACTTCTATATACCACGTCACCGTAGATAGCATCGCTCTGCGTGACAGAAACAAAGGCTGTTTGCAGGATGAGACACGACCCAATGAGAACATCAATGAAGTGGATACCAATGAGGATGCCAGCCGCAAGGACGATAGCAAGTAAGACGCGGCGAGAAGATCGACAAGCTTCATGAGATTGTTAGCGCAGCTCTCAAAGGGACAGAGAGTGGGAAGTACAATACGATGCGACAAGTACAATGTCGGTGAGGATGGCGGTGTGGATGCCGGCCGCAAGGACGATAGCAAGTAAGACGCCGCGAGAAGATCGACAAGCTTCATGAGATTGTTAGCGCAGCTCTCAAAGGGACAGACAGTGGGAAGTTGTACAATACGATACGATAAGTACAATGTCGATGACGATGGCGGTGTAGATGCCAGCGGCAAGGACGATAGCAAGTAAGACGTGGTGAGAAGATCGACGAGCTTCATGAGATTGTTAGCGCAGCTCTCAAAGGGACAGACAGTGGGAAGTTATACAATACGACGCGACGAGTACGATGTCGATGAGGATGGCGGTGAGAAGGATGCCGGGGGCAAGGACGATGGTGCAAGTAAGACGCGGCGAGAAGATCGACGAGCTTCGTGAGATTGTTAGTGCCGCTCTCACAGTGACAGACAGTGGGAAGTTGTACAATACGACGTGACGAGTGCAATGTCGATGAGGATGGCGGTGAGGAGGATGCCGGTGGCAAGGACGATGGTGCAAGTAAGACGCGGCGAGAAGATCGACGAACTTCGTGAGATTGTTAGCGCAGCTCTGACAGTCACAGACAGCGGGAAGTTGTACAATACGACGTGACGAGTACAATGTCGATGAGGATGGCGGTGAGGAGGATGCCGGCGGCAAGGACAATGGTGCAAGTAAGACGCGGCGAGAAGATCGACGAACTTCGTGAGATTGTTAGCGCAGCTCTCACAGTGACAGACAGTGGGAAGTTGTACAATACGACGTGACGAGTACAATGTCGATGAGGATGGCGGTGAGGAGGATGCCGGTGGCAAGGACGATGGTGCAAGTAAGACGCGGCGAGAAGATCGACGAACTTCGTGAGATTGTTAGCGCAGCTCTGACAGTCACAGACAGCGGGAAGTTGTACAATACGACGTGACGAGTACAATGTCGATGAGGATGGCGGTGAGGAGGATGCCGGCGGCAAGGACAATGGTGCAAGTAAGACGCGGCGAGAAGATCGACGAACTTCGTGAGATTGTTAGCGCAGCTCTCACAGTGACAGACAGTGGGAAGTTGTACAATACGACGTGACGAGTACAATGTCGATGAGGA
>Ga0307508_10007380_pt1 | contig 10244 bp, 9 predicted proteins | sample 9_EM_MG_FD_203089 | JGI IMG/M metagenome (GOLD analysis project Ga0307508, IMG submission 203089) | Populus trichocarpa ectomycorrhiza microbial communities from riparian zone in the Pacific Northwest, United States - 9_EM | ecosystem: Host-associated > Plants > Roots > Unclassified | place...
TTGATTTTTCTTTCATTAACCTCTTAATCTACCTCTCTTTGTGATTTTGTGGTGGATTTTTATAGAGAAGACTTGATAAGGAAAAATATTAAACAAAATGTTAGCATACCTTGAAGGGATAATTATGGATGACAAAAACTATTTTGGAAGTTAACTTGAGGATGTTGAGAGTTGACCATAAATCAATACAAGAAAATATTAGAAATTAATTGTAGGTTGTTAAGGGATTTGACGTTTATGACCTAGTTAGAGCAGATGAGATATGCTTGGTGCTAGATGTAGTAGTGCCCAAGAAGTTTAGGGTGCCAGAACTTGTCAAGTATACGAAACTGGAATGTCCTCAAACGCACTTGAGGTCATACTATAACAAAATGACAGAATTCATATGTGATGAGAAGTTGCTCGTCCATTTCTTCCAATATAGCTTGACCGATTTTACGTTAAGTTGGTACATGACCTTGGATAACATGAGGATCAAGAAATGAAGTGATCTTGCTGATGCTTTCTTGAAATAACACAAGCTCAATATTGACATCGCTCTAGAGTGGACGAGCTTGATGGTGATAGAGAATAACAACAAGGAAACCGTAAGGGAGTATGCTCATAGGTGGAAAAATAAGGGAATGCATGTATAACCCCTTTGGTTGGAGAAGGAGATGGTAACTCTATTTGCTAATACTTTCAAGTCCTCATATTATAAGCATCTAGTGGTTAGTTTTGCCCAATATTTTTATGATGTTGTTGTTATTGCTGAGAGAATAGAACAATGAATAAGAGCTGGTACAATTTTGAAACCTGCTAAGAAGAAAGGGTATACTGGGAGGAAAAGGGATGTTGAAGTGAACAATATGGAAGAAGAGTATAAAGGTAAATGAAATTATTAAACCCAAAGCTATCAAGCCCCGTCTTCCCAAATATCCAATATTAACTTTGATAACCCTTTTCCGGTAAATCAGCCTACTAACCTGCCAGAAAACTAAGCCAGAAACAATTCAAAGAAAGACTACCAAAGAAACTAAGAACAACTCTTGAATATACCTATGCCCTTATGAGAAATATATATAAAACTGTTAAGCATAGGTCATATGGCTCCTCTCCCATTTCCACCACTAAAACCTCGTTTCTCAAATTAATACGAACCATAACTAACCTATAAGTATCATGCCGGAAACCCTAGCTAAAGTATTGATTCTTGCTCAGCATTCAAGGTGAAGTTCTTGCAATTATTTAAAGCAGGATAGATAACCTTTGAAGATACCCCCAATATCAATTTCAACCCCTATCTAATCATGCTTCTAGTAGTGGGAGAGTAAATGTTATAGAGTTTGGAAGAAAGAAATGGAAGGTTTTAAGGGTAATCATAGATAGGTTGTATGACATGTTAGTGCAAATTGGGTATTTGCCAATAAAAAATGAATCAGATCCAGGAAAGAGTGACATTTTTTTTAGGTTCCATGAAGCAATAGGACATAACATCGATGAATGTGAAAAGTTTCACCAGAAGGTGATACAAATGATGACACATGATCTGTTACAAATAGAAAAGGAGGAAAAGGATGATGTCATAGGCATGATAAGTTTCTAAGAGGAAGAAAGCAAAAATATATAGGCATTAACATACCGAGAGCGGTCCACCAAAGCTCGTCTTGACAAGGCCTACGATTACCTACAATGGGAACTATAATGCATTGTCTCATAATTACAAAAATTCTCTTAATATTAAGGGTCCTGCTCTTGTGTTTTAGATCGAGATTGATGGATTAACTCAAAGTGACAGGTGTTTTATGCTTGAAGAACTAGAAAGGCAATGAAAAGCCAAAGACAAAGAGATTGTAGATGTCATCAAAGATATCGAAATAGACAAACTCGTGAGTGAGGAAGAAGTCAGTGAATTCCTAAAGCTGATGAAGCATAGTGAGTATAGTGTGGTAAAGCAGCTGAAGAAAACCCCTATCAGGATATCCGTAATTTCTCTTATCTTGAGTTCCAAACCCCACTGCAATGCGCTCCAAAGTGTGAACAAGACATATGTGCCCTAAGATATGGCCTAAAAGACTATAGAGCATGTGGTCGGAACAATTTATGCAACAAGTTACCTATACTGCACTGAAGACGAGCATGATGCTAGAGGAACGGGTCATAATAAACCTCTATACAAGAGATCATCCAATGGAACATTATTGAGATGTTTGGATAGGATAGAATATAAAAAAAGCACTCTAAGAAGTTCATGAAGTGATTTGTGCAACTCTTGCTGGTAGACATATGACGGCTAGGCAAATACAGAGATCGGGATATTTCTGGATGACCATGGAAAGGGATTGCATAAAATATATCAGAAAATGCTAGAAGTGTCAGGCATATAGTGATAAGATAAATCTAAAGACTTGAAATTTCTTATCCTTTCATGATCAAAATTAGTGGTAAATATTTTTTTTTTTTGTAAACCATTACGTTCTCGATGCTTCTCATAGTAGCATTATGAGAATTAGTAATTAGGTTCCATTCATTAGTATAACACAATACACATATGATTGCGTAAATCAACATCTCCATAAAAGGTATTCAATACACATACCCACAACATCATATTTATATATTCATAAGTTTGCATTCCTATTCTAATATTGCTATCATTACGAGTTTATACAAAAATGTCGAACGACAATTGCACAACTAGTACATTTTTTTCATACAATATACATAATAACTTAAACATGCGAGTACATAGTTCTTTTCAAAACATGTGGACCCGTGGAACGGGATTCCCTACCACCTTGTTGATGTGACACCCCTGTTACAGTACAAAATAAATACAAGAATTATAAACAATTTAAAACAGAACAATAACTAACTAAAAGAATATTATCGTTACTTTTCGTTTACAACCTAAATGAATATAATCCTTTCATATATAATACAGCCCTTATTATTTCATCAACTACATTATCCATACTCACGTATCCCAACCTCTTCATGGAAGTGGTAAGGACCGGAGTTAATTCATCGGTCATAGTTAATTATTTTGCCCTATCATGGTCATCCTTTATGAACATCAGTAGACACAGTCAATCACATTACTTAAAACCCGGTCATCCCTTTTTGGATGCTAATAGCCGACGTTAACTCACATCTAACCCGGCCATCCATTTCGGATGCCTTTAGCCAAAGCTAATTATAATATCCAAACTCGGTCATCCATCTCGGATGTCATTAGCCGAAACTAATCATAATATTCAATCCCAGTCATCCATCTCAAATGCCATTAGCCAAAGCTAATCATAAAATTCAAACCCGGTTATCCATCTCGGATGCCATTAGCTAAAGTTAATCATCAAATTCAACTTGGCCATCCTTTTAGGATGCCATTAGCCGAAGCTAATCATAATGTTCATCCCGACCATTCTTCTAGGACGCCATTAGTCAAAGCTAATCATCAAACTCAACCCGGCCATTCTTCTATGATGTTATTAGTCGAAGCTAATCATTAAACTTAATCGAATATTCTATGTACAGTTTAATATTCATTATAAAGCAATAATAGATCTTTCATAATGAAGTCATTTCGGAGAATTAATATTATGCTAGAAGAGGGTGGAAACCACCTACGTGTTCCTCCCGTGGGGTGTCCTCATCTGGTCGAAGGTCTGATCCCAGTCGCACCACCTGACACATCAAATGACCACTAATCAACATATTTGCATTCATTAATCACATAAGCCATCACCATACATATCCCAAGAATACACATGTTCACATTCAAGTGTTTCACACATCACATAATCATACAATAAGCGTCATCATATCAAGACATTTCTCTTAGTTTTAAGCGTGGGTCATCCCCGCACGTCCTAGTGTTTGATTCTTAAGTTTTGTAGTGAATTAGGTCAAACCAATGATGAAATCATCACAAGAATTAAATCATTTCTGATATTGAATTCATCAACGAAACTAGGTTGTTGATGTCGCGGAAAGTCATCAGCGAAAACTAGGTCACTAGTGACATAGAAATTGTTAGCGAAAACTAGATCAATACTAACACAGAAATCGTCAGTGAAAACTAGGTCACTAGTGACACAGAATTGTCAGCGAAAACTAGTTCACGACTGACGCATGGAACTCGGAATTCGTCAGCAACAACTGGGTCGCTAGTGACACAGAATCATCAGCGAAACTAGTTCACAGCTGACGCATGGAACTCAGAATTCATTAGCGATAATTAGGTCGCTGGTAACATAGAATCATCAGTGAAACTCATTCACGGCTAACACATGGCACTCAGAATTCATCAGCGATAATTGGGTCACTGGTAATATAGAATCGTTAGTGAAATCGGTTCATGGTTGATGCATGAAGCTCAAAATTCATCACGACAACTGGGTCGCTAGTAACACATAATCGTTAGCGAAACTGGTTCATGGATGACACATGAGATTCAGAATTCATCATTGACAACTGGGTCGCTAGTAACATAGAATCATTAGTGAAACTAGTTCATGGTTGATGCATGGAATCGTCAGTGCATATGATTTATTGTTGACTCAAAAATCATTGATGAAAACTGAGTCGTTGCCGACCCAGAAATCATCAACGCAATCTATATCGCTATCGATTCAGAAATCATCAGCAACGATTGAATCATTTCTGGTTTTACTTCTTTCCCCATTGGCTAGGCGTAAGGTCTATGTGAAGCCTTCCCCTTTAGCGACGTACCCCGAACTTAGTTGGACATATGACATCCCAATTCACATTCAATTCATCACAAGTTATCAAGTAATATGCAACCAAGTCTCAACATGTATATTTTTCAAATGCTTTCCTAGCTAACACTTCAAGACCGACATCTAGAGTTACCATAATCATACATTTTATGTTTTTAATTATATCATGACAATACATCAACACAACCAATAGTAATTTCATAATACAAAAGGGTTTACTCCCGACCTAAGACTTGTTTCCCCTAAAGTGTTTGTCATGGCAAGTCCTTTAATGGTTCTTTCATTTCCTATGGCCGAAACATTGTTACCTATTTCTCTCTAATTTATATATGCAATGTATCATATTTTATCACAAGTATATTCATAATAACAGTTCATAACACATATTCATCCACTTGGTTCATAATTATACATGTTCATTCATCACACAAATAAAATCAAGGCATTAACATGGTATAACTTTTGTTTCAACTCCAGCATGCCTTTAAAGGCTTAACAACATCATAATTCTGCACATACCATCACTTCATTTCATTTTCACATAAGTTCTTCTATCATATATGCAAAAAATCAAAACATTAGTGCAAGCATGAATTCTGTTTTGGTTAAAGTATATTCCTAGGAGTTTAACAAGATCATCATTCATGGATTTCATCATTTCATTACACAATCTAATCATCCCTTTAACTTGGTTGACCCTCCTTTAGGTCTACACATTCAAAATCATTCATGTTCATTCACTTTTCTTTTGTAAGAATATGCACTTGTGTTCATTCGTTCATTATTTTACTTAGGTTCTTCACACTTAGTTGCTTAGTTTTGAGTTAAAATGTAAGAGCTTTAATCTCCCATTTTGAGGTTTCTTTTCCTCTCTTTTTTTGTTTGAAATTTGGGGTAACAACCAGCCAAGGGGGTGATATTACACTTACCTTATGATTTTAACAATCTTAGAAAAGGTCTTTGGTGATTTTGTTCTTCTTCTCCTCACAGTTTTCTTCTCTCCTTATTCTGTTGTTCCAGTTGACCTTCTGGTTTCCCTCTTCTTCCATGTTTTCAGTTATTCTTCTTTTCTCTAGCTTTGCCTTCACTCAACACTCAAGAAAAGACATGCAAACTGGTTTGGTTTAGTTTTTTCTTTGGGAAGAGATAGTTATTGCAGCAATGTTTGCTACCGGTTTTTAGGGGAGAGGAAGAGTCATCTCTTTTTCTCCCCCTTATATTTATATTACTAATAAATATGATGGGTTGTTTGGAGGGTTGGTTTACCTTGTTCTTATTTCTCCTTTGGTTAATCTAGGACCGGTTTTCCCCTTCCCAAATCCTCCCTAGAGTAGGCTGGTTTACTCCCTTAATTCTTGCTTAACATAGGCCGACCTTTTACTAAATCCTTAAGCCTGTTAATCCAAAAGTCAGCAATGGACATCGGTTTTTCCTAATGGCCATTGACTATTTCACAAAATGGATGAAAGCCAGTTCATATACTCATGTAACCTAGAAGGTAGTGAAGAGATTTATTGAACGAGATTTAATCTATCGATATAAAACACTTGAAAAGATAATGACTAATAATGATCAAAACTTCAGTGGAATAATGATAGTGGAGCTTTGCGCAAAATGAAAAATCAAGCACTCAAATTCATCTCCATATAAGCCGAAGATGAACGGTATTGTAGAAACAGCTAATAAGAATATCAAAAAGATTATGCAAAAAATGATAGTCACGTACAAGGACTAACATAAAATGCTTCCTTTTTCTCTGCATGTATATTGCACAGTAATAAAGACTACAGGAGCTACACCTTATTCATTGGTTTACAGGCTAGAAGCAGTAATGTTGCTAGAAGTATAAATCTTATCTTTAAGGGTACTGATGGAATCAAAACTTAAGGAATCTGATTGGGCTAAAATAAGATACGAGCAGTTAAATCTGATTAGTGAAAAGAGGTTAGTTGCAATTTACCACACTAGTTGTATCAATAAAAAAATGGCTAAAGCATATGACAAGAAGGTCAGACCTAGGGGTATTTTGGGAAGGAGATATAGTGTTGAGAAAGATCTTCCTCTACTTGATAAAGATCAAAGTAAGTGAGCACCCAACTACAAAGGCTCATATATAGTGAAAAAAGCATTCTTTTAGGGGGGCTTTATTATTGACAATAATATATGGATACGACTTGCTTTGACCTATGAACTCTAATTCTGTAAAGAAATAATATGCATAGTGTTATGAGTATTTACAAAAAACACATAAAAAAATGTAGTCATAAGGTAAGGAGTTTTTTTTTATTCATTCCTGATTAGGATAGCATTCGCCACGACCTAAATACTCATAAAAGAATAAGGCTACAAAGGCAGCTTGATACTCAAGATTTGAACACGTACTTGCTCTAGTAAACTAGAAGGATAAGTTGGCAAGAAAGACCACCTCAAAAATTACAACCCTCGGTAATTAAAGGAAGAGATTGTGAATAAAAGGGGGGGCTATATTTTAAAAGACATACATTGTATATGGTTTAACCTCAACTTTGAAATAGTGTTGGTGCATGATTCACCAATCAAGAGGAAAGGCAGTGAAATTTACATAGGTGAACAGAAGTTGAGAAATGGCAAAGAAATATCATCCATAGGTTGGGGATAACTAAGGCCATAAGACAAGGCACTCGTTTTAAGAGTTTACCCTTTAAGGGTATTTTTTCTTATAAAAGTTTTGGGAGGATCCAATGTAGATCCTAGTATTTGGAATTTAAGAAAAAAAGGTAGGTCACCCGTGAAAATAGACCAATTTTTGAATTTTAAAATGGGTAAGTCACCCGTGAAAAGAGACCAATTTCAGAGAAGTATGGACGCTTGATGAAATTCTTTTTAGAATTTGAAAAGGGTGTTATGAAATTAGACTAAAATTTTTTATTTTCAAATAGGCAGGTCACCCGTAAAAATAAATCAATTTTAGGGATGTATGAAGGCTTGCTGAAATTCTTTTTAGAATTTTAAAAATGACAGGTCCAACTTATGCGAACATCGTGATCACATGGTTACGCAACCCGTGGTCCTAGTGGAGGTTGGTTTTGGTTCTGCTAAATGGTTTTGTTGTGGTTTGCTGGAGTTTGCTTTGCTCTCTAGCTTGGGGTGCTGCTGTATTGGTGCCTTTTGTTTGATATTGTTGTCTTATATACTTGCAGGTTCAACTATCTACGGGTCTGCTGGTTGGATAACCTATTGTTGAGGGTTTAAAGTTGACTACACCCAACTGCTGTTTGGTATGGTTCTGTTGCCTGGTTGTTGGTTTTGTTTAGCCTGGTAGCTTGTTATTTTTATTTCAGGGAGCATGTTCCCCTTGTTCAAGAGAGTTTTTTCCCTTTGTTTTGTTCCCTTTCTTTGGTTGTATTCGCTTGTTCAAGGGAGCTTGTTCCCTTTGTTCACCTGTATATTCTGACTTGCTGGTTTCCAGCTTTGTTTCACTTTTGATCTATACAATTTCTTACATTTGATAAAAAAATAAAAAGATTAAGATCTGATCCCGGAAAGCCGAAAAGGGTCTGATAGGAGTGTGACACAATGAAAACCTACTCCAGGGCACTACCACTATTGAAATGAAGTAGAATGATGCCACGAAGCCAGTTAATCTTCGATAAGTCAGATTCAGTTTGTTCAAGAACTGAAGAATGCAAGAATCATTCTCACACGTTAAAACTGAAAAATTTAGAAGTAATATTCCTTAATGGCTGCTGAAATTTTGGTTACAAGAGTTTAAATAGTTCTTGAAAAATTAACCCGAATGAACCCCTTATATGGACTTATATAAGGTTCACTCAAAACTGACCCAGAAACCCTAAACTGAAAAGCCCATAACCTGATTTAAACAAGCTTTAGATCCTAGCTCAAAACAAAGTTTTAATTAAGCCTAAACATGAAAGAAAATAATAAAATAATTAATCTGTCATTAAATAGCACCAGCCCTTCTTTCCTTGTGTAGTTAGGATGAATAAGGAATCCTTATAAAAAAAAGAATTCTGAAACATTAATGAATCGTTGTCATTCTTGGAAATTATGTTTCAGCTCATTAAAGATTCTTTTAGAACTAGAAAATTCCCAAAACAAGCTACCACATCCTTTTAGAAAAAGAATCATTGCCAAATAGGAAGTCCACGGGTCAAAAGGAAGTAAATAACAAAATTCATACAACCTATTCTGACCTATATCGCAAGTCTTTTCCAAACTTTGATTCACCTGAAAATGTACCTCAATATAGACAAATATCTCCGGAATCTTCTGGTAAAGTTTTAGCTCAATCCAACGGTTGAATTTGAAGTTATGCTCAATCATGTAAAACTGGACGGTAAAACATTTTACACCAAAATCCGAATCTGACTTACTAGGGTTGTATCACAAGGCTGAACCATATCATTCCCTCCCTCTTCAAGAAGATTCGCCCTCGAATCTTGAATAGGATTAGTGGCGACTTCACTAGCCTTTTGTTTAAGCCTTCAAAATTCCCTTATTGCTAACATCTTTCTCCAACAACACTATATGGAAGTAGTGAGCAAAAAAACCAAAAAACCGATTTAACCGAGAAAACCAAAAAAAAATTAACTGAAAAAACCGAACCGTGAAAAAAAACCAATTAAACCGATTAGAATATTTAGAAAAATATTTGGTTCAGTTCGGTTTCCGGTTTTGTACTGCTTAAACTGGGCAACCCGAACCGAACCGAACCAGTTCAGTTTAGAAATAATAATAAAAAAAAGCTTTCCTAAGACTAATAGACAATAATCGGCCGTTCAATCAATGCTCATTGCTCATTAACCCTAGCAGCAGACTAACTTAGTTAACACAGCCGCCCCCTCCCTCTAAAGTTTTAGTCTTTTAGAGACACAGACAGTCTTTCTTCTCATCCTCACTCTTCACTCAATCTTCAATCCATGGCTCCACGCACACTCCACACCTAGTGCTAGACATTAGATGATCAGACAGACTCATCACCCGTGTCAGGAAAACCTTTTATGGTAGTGAACGAAGACATGAACCAGATCTAGCAGGAAAACCTTCCGGTGCTAGACATCTCCAGATCTAGCATCCCAGCAACACCCCCATGCGGCCAAGCTTCAACAGTAATCCATCTAAGCACCCTTCTTCAATTCTTTACAATACGATTTCTCTCTGTGTTATTTTTTTTTCTTTGACATATGTTTTTTATTTCTCAATGTTCGAACCAGATCTAGCAGGAAAACCTTCCAGTGCTAGACATCTCCAGATCAAACATCCCAACAACACCCCCAAATGGCCAAGCCTCAACAGTAATCCATCTAAGCACCCTTCTCCAGTTCATTGCAGTAAGATTTATCTCTATGCTATTTTTTTTCTTTGACATATGTTTTTTATTTCTCAATGTTCGAACCAGATCTAGCAGGAAAACCTTTCAGTGCTAGACATCTCCAGATCAAACATCCCAACAACACCCCCAAACGGCCAAGCCTCAGCAGTAATCCATCTAAGCACCCTTCTTCAGTTCATTGCAGTAAGATA
>Ga0307508_10007381_pt1 | contig 10244 bp, 7 predicted proteins | sample 9_EM_MG_FD_203089 | JGI IMG/M metagenome (GOLD analysis project Ga0307508, IMG submission 203089) | Populus trichocarpa ectomycorrhiza microbial communities from riparian zone in the Pacific Northwest, United States - 9_EM | ecosystem: Host-associated > Plants > Roots > Unclassified | place...
GGTTGCCGCGTGGCTGAGCAACCGCCCGCCCGTGGTCGACGCCGCCATCCGGGCCGCCCGGGACCGCCAGCCGGTCTTCGACGACCTGGTCGAACTGGGCCTCGGTGAAGGTCTTCTGCGACCCCGCACGCTGGCCTCCATCAGCGCAAACCTTGTTCGAGTGATGAGAGCACCACGCACCGTCGATCGGTGAACAGGAAAGGTTGCGATAATCTTCGCAACGAGGGGTGATGCTGTTGACGGGCGACAGCCGGGGCACGTCGTCGCTGCAGCCTGCCCGTGACGCACCCCCGGCGCTGGGCATCGCGCCGCCCTTCACCGACCGGGTGACGGACAAGCGAGGCACTGTGGCGGACGAGCGAGGCCCCGTGGCGGGCAGCGACCTGGCTCTTCGCGAGCTGGCGTGGTCGTGGGCGCACGCCGTGCGCGGCACCAGCTACGTGGACCTGACCGCCGAGCAGCTGCACGATCTGCTCACCGAGCTCGCCGGCCGGCTGGCGGATGCCCTGCGGGCGTCCACATTCGACACCGAGGCCGGCTTCGCCGTCGGCATGGCCCTCGTCAGCGCCCGGCTCGCGTCGACCGAGGCGCTGCAGCGGTCGATCGCCGCGCTGTCCGGCCTGCCGGCCATCCTGGACCTGAAGCCCGACGTGGTCGACGACCGCACCGGCCCGTTGCTCGGGGCCGTCGCGGCCGGCTTCATGAAGGCGGCGCAGGACCGCATCCTGCAGGACCAGGAGCACATCCGCGACGCGGCGCTCGGCGCCCTCGCCGATGCCGAGGTGGCCCTGCGCGACAGCGAGGCCCGGCTGCGCGCGGTCTTCGGCTCGACCGGCATCGCGGTGGCGATCGGCGACCTCGAGGGCACGATGCTCGAGGTCAACGCGGCGCTCGCCGACATGCTCGGCCACGACGCCGAGGACCTCGTCGGCCGCCGGATGTTCGACTTCTTCGACCCCGACGACGTTCCCCAGATCCAGCAGGCCGTCTACGGCCAGCTGGTCAACGGCGAGCGCGCCCACGTGCGCCTGGAGAAGCGGTTCCTGCGCGGCGACGGCGAGCACGGCTGGACCATGCTGGCCATCTCGATCGTGCGCGCCGGCGACGGCACGCCCGCCTATCTCGTCGCGATGGGCGAGGACGTCACCGAGCGGCACCGGCTCCAGCGCGAGCTGCACCACCAGGCGCACCACGACCCGTTGACCGGCCTGCCCAACCGCCTGCTGCTCTACCAACACCTCGAGGACACGCTGCGCGACGCCGGCCCCGACGACCGGCTGGGCATGTGTTTCATCGACCTCGACGAGTTCAAGACGGTCAACGACACGCTCGGGCACGGCTCCGGCGACCGGCTGCTGATCGCGCTGTCCGAGCGGCTGCGCGCGGTCGTGACGCGCGCGGGACACTTCGTGGCGCGGGTCGGCGGCGACGAGTTCGTCGTGGTGGTCGACGACACGCGCGGGCCGTCCGACGTGACCGGCCTGGCCGAGGAGATGCTGGCCGAGCTGTCCCGCCCGATCCGCCTCGACGGCCACGAGCTGTCGGTGTCGGCGAGCATCGGCATCGTCGAGCAGCCGGCACAGGGCTCCGACCTGGAGGAGATGCTGCGCGCGGCGGACGCCACGCTCTACCTGGCCAAGGCCGACGGGCGCGCCCGATACGCGGTGTTCGACGCCGGCCGCAACGCCCAGCAGCTGATGCTCTACGGCCTGACCGCCCGCATGCCGGGCGCCATCGAGCGGGGCGAGCTGACCATGCTCTACCAGCCGCTCGTGTCCCTTGTGGACAGACGGCTGCGCGGCGCCGAGGCGCTGCTGCGCTGGAACCATCCGGAGCTCGGCGTCCTGTCGCCGAACACGTTCATCCCGGTCGCCGAGCAGTCCGGGATGATCGCGACCGTCGGCCGCTGGGTGCTCTACGAGTCGTGTGCCCAGGCGGCGCGCTGGCAGCAGCAGCACCCCGAGCGCACTCCCCTGGTCAGCGTCAACGTCTCCGGCCGGCAGGCCACCGACCCCGGTCTGCTCGACGACGTGCTGGGCGCCCTGCGGGCGTCCGGGCTGTCGCCGGCCAACCTGCAGCTGGAGCTGACCGAGACGGTCCTCATGCAGTCCTACGACCAGCCCGACGACCGCGGCGTGCAGACCCTGCGCGCGCTGGCCGACCAGGGCATCCGGATCGTCATCGACGACTTCGGCATCGGATACTCCAACCTGGCCTACCTACGCCACCTCCCGGTGCACGGGCTCAAGCTCGCGGGCGCGTTCATGGCGGGCATCCGCAACCCGCACAGCGACCACGTCGACGCCCAGATCGTGGAGACGGTCATCAGGCTGGCCCACACGCTGGGCATGACGGTCACCGCGGAGGGCATCGAGACCGCGGAGCAGGCCGACCGGCTCGCGGCGTTGGGCTGCGACCTGGCGCAGGGCTGGCACTTCGGCCGCCCGGGCCCCGGCCCGGCGATCGCCGACCTGGTCCCGTTCGACTTCCACGACGGCATCACGTTCCCGGCCTAGATTTTCAAGCCCCTTTCAAAGCCGTGGCACCAGGTCCCGTGTGGGCTCCCGCCGCAGTCCCACCGCGCGGCGCCGGGCCGCGCACCGCACGACGACCCGCTCCCGGCGCCGGCCCGTCGGCGCCGGCGCCGTCGCGTCGCGCGGGTCACCCGCGATCGGCCTGTGCGTGGACCCGCTCGACCGTGCCGGCCTTGAGCCGCTCCACCTCGACGACGGTGAACCCGGCCGCCCGCACCAACGGCAACTGCCGGCGGGTGAAGTGCTCACCGGCGGCGCGGATCGTCCACCGCTCCAGCAGCCACTGTGCGGCGTAGATCGGTGGCCAGGTGCTGCCGACGTGGTCCAGCAGCAGCAGCCGGCCACCGGCCACCAGGACGCGCTTCATCTCGCCGATCGCCGCGGCCGGGTCCGGGATCCCGCACAGCGCCAGCGCACAGACCACCGTGTCGAACGCGGCGTCGGCGAACGGCAGATGTTCCGCGTCGCCGACGCACAGGTCCACGTCGAGGCCGAGGTCGCCGGCCCGCCGCACGGCGAAGGCCAGCATCGCCGGGCTCAGCTCGAGCCCGGTCACGACCGCGTCGACGGGATAGTGCGGCAGATTGAGCCCGGTGCCGACGCCGACTTCGAGGACCCGGCCCCGCGCGCGGGCGCCGATCCATTCCCGGCCCCCACCGAACTGGACCCTCTCGAAGAAGGCGATCTGCCTGTCGTAGCTCGGCGCGGCCTTCTCCCAGGCGCGCACCACCTTGGCGGTCTGCTCGGGTGCCGGACTCACAACCTGCTCCAACCGGTCATCAGGGCACCTCCGTCCGCCTCGACCGTCGCCCCGGACTGCGGGACTGTGGCGGGAGCCCCCACGGGACCTGGTGCCACGGCTTTTCTCATGTTCTTTTCAAGCGGATCCAACGGTAGCCGTAGGGGCCCAGCGACAGCTTGCTGAAGTCGCCGACGGGCTCGTAGTCGTCGTCGCCGAAGACCTGGTTGGGATGGTTGGTGTCGGTCGCCAGGTCGCTCAGGTCCAGCGTCACCGCGTCGGTGCCGAGGTTGTGCAGGAAGAGCATCGATCCGGCTTCGCCGTCGGCGCGGTGCGCGAGCACGCCCGGTGGCAGCAGCCGCTCCAGGGGCGCGCAGGTGCCGTCGCCGATCTCGGGGCTCTCGCGGACGGTGTGGATCATCCGCTCGAACCAGGCCAGGAGCGAGTTCTTGTCGTGCCGCTGTGCGGTCACGTTGACCTGCTGGTAGCCGTATTCGCCGCCGGCGATGACCGGGCGCACCGTGGTGTCGTGGTCGCTGAAGCCCGCGTTCTCCGCGTAGGACCACTGCATCGGGGTGCGGATCGCGTCGCGGCCCTCGAGGGACAGGTCCTCCCCCATCCCGATCTCCTCGCCGTAGCGGATGACCGGCGTGCCGCGCAGGGTGAACTGCAGCGAGTAGGCGAGCTCGATCCGGGCCCGGTCGCCGCCGAGCATCGGCGCCAGCCTCCGGCGGATGCCGCGGTCGTAGAGGCGCATGGCGGAGTCGGGCCCGAACGCCGCGAAGACGTCGTCGCGCTGCTCGGGCGTGAGCCGCGACAGGTCGATCTCGTCGTGGTTGCGCAGGAACGTGGCCCACTGCGCGCCGGGCGGCAGCTTCGTCGGGGAGCGCAGCGCTTCGATCACGGCCTCGGGGTTGCGCCGGGCCAGGGCGAGGATCAGCTTCCCGTTGAGCATGAAGTCGAAGAGCATGTGGATGCGGTTGCCGGAGCCGCCGGCGTCCCCGAAGTACTCCGCGAGCCCGGCCGGCTCGACGTTGGCCTCGGCCAGCAGGACGGCATCGCCCTTGCGCCACTGGACGTGCTGGCGCAGCTCGGTGAGGAACCCGAAGTCCTTGGGGCAGTCGAGCTTGCCCGGCTCGGTGAGCTCGATGATGAACGGCGCCGCGTCGACGCGGAACCCGTCGACCCCCAGCTGCAGCCAGAAGGCGACGATCTTCTTGATCTCGTCCCGCACGGCGGGGTTGGCGATGTCGAGATCCGGCTGGAAGTCGTAGAACCGGTGGTAGTACCAGGCTTTCGCCTTGCGGCTGTAGGTCCACGTCTCGGTCTGCTCACCCGGGAACACCATGCCCTGCCGGCGGTCGCTGGGCGCTTCCTCGGCCCAGACGAACCAGTCGCGATACTCCGAGTCGGCCGACGCGACCGCGGCCTGGAACCATGGATGCTCGTCGGAGGTGTGGTTGACGACCAGGTCGAGGACCACCCGAATGCCACGGTTGCGCGCCTGGTGCAGGAACTCGGCGAAGTCGCCCATGCTGCCCAACCGCGGGTCGATCCCGTAGAAGTCGGTGATGTCGTATCCGTCGTCCCTGCCCGGCGTCGGGTGGATCGGGTTGAGCCACAGGCACGTGACCCCCAGCCTGGCCAGGTAGTCCAGCCGGCCGATCAGCCCCCGGAAGTCACCGACGCCGTCGCCGTTCGAGTCCTGGAAGGTCTCGACGTCGAGGCAGTAGACGACGCCACCGGTGTACCAGCGCTCACCCATGCCCTGTCCGTGCCCAATCCGCCGGAACGGCTAACGTCGCTGTTCTTCCCGCACGCGGTCGGGGACGAGTTCCCCCCGCTTGCCGGCCGCCGGTGACACGCGGGCGACGAGCAGGAGGAGGAGTCCGCATCCTGCGACGAGGATCCAGCCGGGTCGCGACGCGTGGGCGAGCCTCGCCGGCGCGGCGTCCGCGACGAGGCCGCCGGCGAGTGCGACGCCGAGCGCGGCGCCGACCTGGCGTGCGGTGGAGGTGATGCCGCCGGCGACGCCGGCTCGGTCGGCCGGCAGGCCACTGACGGCGGTGTTGGTGATGGGGGCGTTCGCGAAGCCGAGGCCGGCACCGAGGAGGAGGTACGCCAGCAGCAGCACCAGGACGCCGGTACGGTCGTCCAGGGCGACGAGGCAGAGGCCGCCGAGAGTGGTGCAGCCGCCCGCGAGCAGCAGCGGCACCCGCGGCCCGACCCGGCCGACGAGGAATCCGGACAGCGGTGCACAGACGGTTGCGGCGATGGCCATGGGTAGGGTGACCGCGCCGGCGACGGCCGGGCTCATTCCTCTCGCGTGCTGGAGATAGAGCGTGCTGAGCAGCAATGTCACGTTCAGGGCGACGAACACGACGACGGCGCCGAGAACCGCGGCGGTGAAAGGCTTCCGGCGAAACAGCCGGAGGTCCATGAGGGGCTCGCGTCGTCGGGGCTCGGTGAACACGAAACCCGCGGTGGCGGCGCCGACCACCGCACAGCCGATCGTCGCGGCGGACGAAATCCAACCGATGCGTGGGCCTTCGATGAGGACCGCCACCGACCCGCCGACCGCGACGATCAGCAGCAGCTGACCGGGCAGGTCGACTCCGCGCGGCCGCAGGGCTCGGGACTCCGGCACGAACGCCGACGTCAGGACCAGCACGACCGCGATCACCGGCACGGTGACCCAGAAGACGGATCGCCAGCCGAGGCTGGAGACGAGCGCACCGCCGACGACGGGCCCGGCGGCCATGCTGGCGCCGAAGGTCGCCGCCCACACACCGATCGCCTGCGCACGCTCCTTGGGTTCGGTGATCACATTGACGACGATCGCGAGCGCGACCGGGCTCAGCATGGACGCGCCGGCGCCCTGGACGACCCTCGCGACGACCAGGACACCGGCGGACGGCGCCAGGGCGCACGCCACGGACGCCGCGCCGAACAGGATCAGCCCCAGCCGGAAGACCCGGCGCCGCCCGACCCGGTCGGCCACCGCACCGGAGGAGATCAACAGGCTCGCCAGCACGAGGGTGTACGCATCGATCGTCCACTCCAGGCCGCGGGTCCCGACGTGCAGATCCCGCCCGATCGACGGCAGGGCCACGTTGACGATCGTCGTGTCGAGCCCGACCACGAAAAGACTCATGGAACAGATCACCAGCACCGCCCAGCGGCCGGCGGTCCGGACTGGTACGTCCATGATCGGTCCTCCCGTGACATTCCGTCGGTTCAGGGAGATCGTCGCCTCGGGCGCCGTCGACCGGGTAGGAAACTTGCGAAGGCTGCAAAATGGTGGCGTGGACGCCGACCTCGAGCAGATGATCACCGAAATCGGGCCGCGGCTGCGGTCGCTTCGCCGCGAGCGCGGCATGACCCTCGAAACGCTGTCCGCCGCCACGGGCATCTCGGTGAGTTCGCTGTCCCGGCTCGAGTCGGGACACCGGCGCCCGACCCTGGATCTGCTCATTCCCCTGGCCCGGGCACACCGCGTCGCGCTGGACCAACTCGTCGCCGCACCGGCCACCGGCGACCCGCGCGTCCACCTCACCCCGCAGCGGCACCGCAACGGCAGCGTCGTCGTCTCGCTGACCAACTACCCGGGACGCGTCCAGGTCTTCAAACAGGTGATCGGGCCCCGCAAGCCGGAGCTCGTCACCCACGCCGGCTACGAGTGGCTCTACGTCCTGGCCGGAGACTTACGGCTGATCCTCGGCGAGCGGGAACTGATCCTGCGTCCCGGAGAAGTGGCCGAGTTCGACACCAACGCCCCGCACTGGTTCGGCCCGGCCGGCGACCAGGCGGTCGAGATCCTCCACCTGTTCGGGCCGCAGGGCGACAAGGCACACGTGCGCGCACGCCCGGTCGCGTGAAGAGCCCAATGCCTTTTCAAAGCCGCCCAGCCGGCTCCTGGGAGGCGCTCCCGCGACAGTCCCGCCCGACCGGCTCGAGGCCGGCTGCGAAGAGCGCCTGGCCCAGGTCCTAGGCCAGGCGCAGCCAGGCCCAGGTTTCTAGGCCAGGCGCAGCCAGGCCCGGGTTTCTAGGCCAGGCGCAGCCAGGCCGAGCTGTCCGGGCCGAGCCGGCCGTCGACGAGCGGCGCCGTGTTGAGCAGTACCTCCCGGTGCGCGGGCAGGTCGACGGGGTCGGCGGACAGGTTGACCACGCACGCGAAGCCGTGGCCGCGGGTGAACGCGAGAACGCCGTCCGGTGCCGCTATCCAGCTCATGACGCCGTCGCCCAGGGCCTCCTCGGTGTGCCGGATCCGCAGCGCGGCCCGGTACAGCTCCAGCATCGACGACGGGTCGCCGGTCTCGGCCGCCACGGTGCGTGCCGCCCAGCCGGTCGGCTGCGGCAGCCACGGCGCCGGGGCATCGGCGGGACTGAACCCGAACGGCGGCTCGGAGCCGGACCACGGCATCGGCACGCGGCAGCCGTCCCGACCCGGGTTGGCGCCGCCGGACCGGTGGAACATCGGGTCCTCGCGCAGGCTGTCGTCGAGGTCCTCGACCTCCTCGAGGCCGAGCTCCTCACCCTGGTAGATGTAGGCGCCGCCGGGCAGCGACAGCATCAGCAGCGCCGCCGCCCGCGCCCGGCGCTCGCCGAGGACCAGATCGGTCGGCGTGTCGCGGCGCTTGTCCGCGAACGCGAACGTGGTGACCTTGCGCCCGAATCGGGTGACCTCGCGCGTGATGTCGTGGTTGGCGATCACCCAGGTGGCCGGCGCGCCGACCGGCGCGTGGATCGCGATCGTCTCGTCGATGCAGGCGCGTAGGGCCTCCGCGTCCCAGGCGCACTGCAGGAAGGAGAAGTTGAACGCGGTGTTGAGCTCGGTCGGCCGGAGGTACTTGGCGAACGCCTCCTGGTCGGGCAGCCACACCTCGCCGATCAGCGCGCGGTCGCCGGAGTAGGCGTCGGCGACCCGTCGCCATCCCTCGTAGATCTCGTGGATGCCGGGCTGGTCCTCGTACTCGTCGCTGACGAGCGGGTCCTTGATCAGGACGGCCGCCGAGTCGATCCGGATGCCGTCGATGCCGCGGTCCAGCCAGAACCGCAGGATGTCCTCGAACTCCTCGCGTACCGCCGGGTTGTCCCAGTTGAAGTCGGGCTGCTCCGGGGCGAAGAGGTGCAGGTACCACTCGCCGTCGGGCACCCGGGTCCAGGCCGGGCCGCCGAAGATGGACCGCAGGTCGGTCGGTGGCAGCTCGCCGTTGGCACCGCGACCCTTGCGGAACCAGAACAGCTCCCGCGAGGGCGATCCAGGGCCGCCGGCGAGCGCCGCCTGGAACCACGCGTGCTGGTCGGAGCAGTGGTTGGGCACGAGGTCCGCGATGACCCGCAGCCCGCTGTCGTGTGCCTCCTGGATCACCTTCTCCGCCTCGGCGAGGGTGCCGAACACCGGGTCGATCGCCCGGAAGTCGGCCACGTCGTACCCACCGTCGGCCATCGGCGACGGGAACCACGGGTTGATCCAGATCGCGTCCGCGCCCAGATCCGAGATGTAGCTCAGGTGCGCGCGGAGACCCGCCAGATCGCCGACGCCGTCGCCATTTCCGTCGGCGAAGCTGCGCAGGTAGACCTGGTAGATCGCGGCACCGCGCCACCATTCGCCAGCAGTTCGGTCGGACACGGAAAACCTGCTTTCTGCTCGGCCTGGTCACAGGCAGGGTGCGCGGGAAGGCGCACCCGTGAGATCACGGTGGGTCGCGCTGGTCAGAGGTGTTGGGTCATCCCTTGATACTGCCGGCCGACAGACCGGCGAGCACCTGCCTCTGGAAGATCAGGAAAACGACGAGCATCGGAATGCTGGCGATCGCCAGGCCTGCCATCAGCTGGGTCGGTGGGACGAAGTTGCTGGTGGTGGTCAACCGCGAGAGCCCGACACTCAGCGTCTGCTTCTCCGGGTCCTGCAGGATCAGCAGCGGCCAGAGGAAGTCCTTCCACATCGTGACGATGGAGAAGATCGAGATGACGGCGAGGACCGGCCGGGACAGCGGCAGGACGATGCTCCAGAGCATCCGGAACCGTCCGGCGCCGTCGATGGCCGCCGCGTCGAGCAGGTCGTTGGGGATCTGGTCGAAGAAGCGCTTCAGGACGTATATGTTGAAGCCGCTCGCCGCGGCCGGCAGCCACAGCCCCCACGGCGAGTTGAGCAGGTTGAGGTGCACGATCGGCAGGTCGACCGCGGTGAGGTAGGTCGGGATGACCAGCGCCGTGGCCGGCAGCATCAGGCTCGCGAGCATGCCGGCGAGGACCACCTTGCCGAAGATCGGCCGTAGCTTCGACAGCGCGTACGCCGCGGTGACGTCGATCAGGAGCTGCAGCAGCCAGCCGCCGAGCGTGTAGTACGCCGTGTTGAAGAAGAACCGCGCCACATTCAGCCGGGTCCACGCGTCCGAGTAGTTCTCCGGGTGGAACGAGTGCGGGACGATCGTCGGCGTCGGGAGCGCGTACTCCTTGGGCGACTTGAACGCGCTGGCGAACATCCAGTAGAGCGGGAAGATGAACGCGATCACGAAGACGAGGAACGCGGCCACGAAGCAGACCCAGTAGATGATCTTGTTGCGGCCGCGGTTGAGGTCGGCCTCGGAGATCAGCGTCCGGGTGGCGGACTCGGCGGGCCGGCGCTTGCGGCGCTTGCGCACGACGGCGGGCGCCGGCGCCGAATCGGCGCGGTGCGACGGCGGTGCGGTGATGGTCATGGATGCACCCCCTCAGTCCTTGTCGCGCGTGATGCGCAGGTAGATCCCGGAAAAGATCGCCAGCACGATGAACAGCAGCACCGTCATCGCGGCTGCCAGCCCGAAGTCCTGGTTGACCGTGAACGCGTAGCGGTACACCAGGATCATCACGGTGATCGTCGACGGCGTCGTCGTGCCGGTCAGTTGATAGGGCTCGATGAACACCTGCATGGTGGCGATGATCTGCAGGAGCAGCAGCACCAGCATGAGGAAGCGCAACTGGGGCAG
>Ga0307508_10007382_pt1 | contig 10243 bp, 10 predicted proteins | sample 9_EM_MG_FD_203089 | JGI IMG/M metagenome (GOLD analysis project Ga0307508, IMG submission 203089) | Populus trichocarpa ectomycorrhiza microbial communities from riparian zone in the Pacific Northwest, United States - 9_EM | ecosystem: Host-associated > Plants > Roots > Unclassified | place...
CCACGTATCCCGGGCGGCCGCCCCCCCCCCCCCCCCCCCCCCACACACACACAAAACAACTTCTTCAGGTATTGTATCTTGGCAAGAAATGTAAGCATGAAAAAAAAAGATGGTCGGAGGAGGCTCACGTCCTCGATTTCCCTCACCAGCATCTACTTCTTGGACTCCTTCTCGGGTACCATCTCGGGAAACCTGTTCTTGAGCCGAGTGTAGCGCATCTGCAGCGTGGGCACCGTGAACTGGCAGCGGTTGAACTCGCCGAAGCAACGGGCGACCATCTTCCAGGGCAGCTTCTGCTGGACTCTGAGGTTGAACAGCAGTTTGTCGTCCTCGGTCATGGTCCGCTTTGGTGCCAACGATGGCGACGTGGTGAGCACATGGTACAGCCGTTTGACGGCAGTCTTCGCCGTCGGCGTTGTTGACGTCTGTCTCGGCAGACGCATGCTCGACAGCTGGCACGTCGTAGTTGGCATGGGCGCCATGCTGCCGAGGCCGGGTTCCCGGGAAAAGGGTGAGGGTGCGCCTGCGCAACGAGAGTGTGGTGGTAGGTACTGGTGGGTGCTGCTTAGGTGGAAGTCGTCGTCGTGCCCCGAGCGGATAGACTCTTCCCGAAGCGATGGCGGCTCCACCATCCGCACTATGTGCTCGACCAACGGCTGGGCGTGCGGTAGGTGCTGCGACGGATACGTGTGTGGGTGCGACGGGCTATGGCAATGGTACGGGCTGTGGTGGTGGGCGCCAACAGTTGCGTGGAAGCTCTGCATGAGTGGATCGAGAGGCGCCGCGCAGTTGTAGTCATTCGCGATGCCGCCACGGTAAACGCTGATAGCCAGGTGGCTGGCGAGAAAGCCGAAAGTGGGCGCGAAGACTGTCGACCACGACGACGATGCCGGGGGCAGCTGGTGGCAAGACGGTGCCCACTGTAACGACCGTGGTACCTCCATCCTTCCGGTTCGGGAGAAAGAATGCCGTGTTGAACTTCGATGCGGGAGAGTGCGATGGCCTTAGGTAGATGGAGGGGACAACAGATGAGGTGAATCAAGGCAAATAGCTCAGAGGCCTGAGCTACTTAATAGCTATACGATGTGTTGGGCTGCACGCGGGCTTTAAAGCTGGAAGTGAGCGTTGCTAGACGGGCGGCGGGGGCCGGCCAAAGTGGGGCGACGACACAATGACAAGTCGCGGCAGCACCTCCGGAGTGGTGACTGTGGGACGGCAGCCGAAGCGCGCGCAAGAACACCTCCGGAGGTACAACGGACTGGCATTGGGAGTGGATCGCCCCATGCTGAATATGCATGCAAACCTCCATAGCCTTCCGCTATCTTCATTTTATCGATCCTATATTCCAATACTGTGTTTTCCGGAAGCCACGGTTGTTGCGTTGCAAGATCGAACGGTGTCTGATACACACATGAAGCATCGTATTGTGGGCGTGTTGCAACTAGTTTTCCAGTTAGCCATCAGCGTGATACGGACTGCCCCAAAACACCGATAACACTGAAAAAAAGGAGAAAATTCCCTTACAGAGAAGGATGCTCTATGTCAGGATTGAGTTAATACGTCTGGAACCACTGCAGTGTGGTGCCATGACAGCTGCGCCTGGATACCTAGTGCCCTGGCTAGCTCTGTCCGAACGCACATTCTGGAGCGAGCGAGGGCAGCTGAGCAGAAGTCGGGCAAGCCACCGGGCACGCGTGGTGCTGTCCCAGCGGACAGATGACGTGACGAGCACCATGGCGGTCAAGGTATCAGTGGATAGGAGGGGGAGGGCGGGGGCCGGTCGAAGCGGGGCGACGAGACAGTAACAGCAGAGCTGGCGACGACCACGATGTCGATGAGAGGATGGCGGTCAGGACGCCACGGCGAGTACGATGGCAAGTCGGGCGCGGCGAGTGATGGCGGTGATGGCGATGAGGAGAATGACGATGATTATCGTGGTTTTGCAATCCTTGTCGGTACTAGGTCGTCAGGGCAATGGAGGATTGCAGGGGGGGCGACAGGGGGGTGTGCAGGGATTTAAGTAAGGAATGAGAATAAGTCATGACTAGATAGCACTGGTGCAAAAACTGCACGATGCTATTTCCCTGCAATGTAAACAAACAAATCGGTGGTGATCTGTTAGGATGTTATCTATCATCCGTGACCAGAGTTAAGAAATTTAGTTAAAGTTGGCTATTTTACATGGGGAGCAGATGTATTGACTAGTCCATAACTGGTGAAAGCGAGTGATACTCCAAGATCATAATACAACGAGCCGCGCAGTAAGATTTCGACTTTACGACCCAGATAGAATGCGATCCCCCGCACCAATTCATCCTCGTTGACTTTGGGGTCCAATAGGGCCCACTGCAGAGAGGCCAGGTACAAATTATCTAAAGACCCATTAGAAGATGTATCATGGTGTTATATGAGAAGAATACCGTATCTCCGTACGTCTTCGATTCCTAAAGCGCTCGATAGAGCGTCAAGGTCTTTGTCGAGGGTTTCTGGTTGAACGATAGGGTCATTGTTTAAGCGGTGATGGTTGGGGTGGGCCGGTGGAAAAGGAGGGGGGCGGGGGCCGGTCGAAGCGCTGGCGTTTTGCTGATCAGCACTGGGCAGCTTTTGATGAATTCTCCTACATTTCAACAACACCCACTCGTAAAAAAAGTCGTCGCAGAACATGATGGGCAATTTCAACGCTTCTTTTAGTTCGCCAGACATTTTCACCTTCGTCGCGTCATCGACTTGGTTCCATGCTCTGCCAATGGCAACCCCATTGCTGAGCAAGATAGCCCTCCCACCTGAGTGTTATATGTTAGCTTGAGAGATTCTTCGTTATAGCTATACGAGGGGGACATACGGTCGAAAACCTTGCTACGGTCAGAGCGTTTCTGGATGCCTCCCTTGGGCCACATTTCGTTGGGTTTCGCGTCACTGGCAGACAGCCTCGGATTCGGGATTTCGTAGTCGGTGCTGAGAATGCCTGCAATCCGTGAAAAGAGCCATCCGCGGGGCTCGGTGACGACGGTTTGAGATGTTGCGCTCTTGATTGCATTGATAAGGTTCGTTGCCACCGTATCCACATCCGATAGCTTCCACTTAAAGGCTTGAGCGTCGGGTCCCGTATCGACATATTCGCGAAATTACAGAACAAGATTCACTGGGAGAGTCAGCCCAAACACTTGTCAGGAGGAAGGTCATTTCATACAATATTCTTTCGGTATTTTGGCCCCAGAAGGCCGCAGCTCTACGACTTCGTCATCACCCAGCGCGTTCACATCGATGCCGAGTACATTCCAGATATCCTGCAAAGACCTCCCCTTGTATTCACCTTCTACCAGCCGAATCTGCCAGGGTAGTTGCCCAGTTGGCCCGAGGATGTCGCTGGAGTCGGATTCCATGGCGAGATGTATTGAAGGGCTACAGGCCGAAGGTGAGGATGCGAGGAAGAGAGTTAAGTGATGGGAGAGACGAGAAAGAAGTGGGGTAGGATAAAGTTAGTCGCTGTGCTACCCGAGAGCTAAGCGGGGGCCAGTAGCCAACCATATTACATATGACCTCATCCGTCGGGCACCTCGCTCTAGACCCGGAGAAGTATAGCGTTTCTCGGCAAAGGAATCGGGTACAACAACTCCTGCCGAGACGTTTACACCGATTTCGCACCGGAAACCAGAGCATGCTGGTGAACCATGAGTTCCTGAACTATTTCGTCTCGTCGCCCCACTTCGACCGGCCCCCGCCGCCCCCCCACTGCAAGCGGGGGGGATATCAAGTGTCGGCCGTTGAATAATAGTGGGTGCTTGCGAGCCACGGCCATCGTCCTACCTCCGGTGAGTGTCTGTACATAAGTGCCGCAATCATTGAGCGGTGACCATCCGATAAGACTAGGAGCTTGCAAGCGTCACCCATTATCCTCACTCCGGTGAATGACTTTACATGAGCGGCGGGGATATCAAGTGGCGGCCGTCGAATAATAGCGGGTGCTTGCGAGCCATGGCTATCATCCTCCCTCCGGTAAGTGGCTTTGCATCAGCGGGGGGGATATCAAGTATTGGCGTCGAATAATAGTGGGTGCTTGCGTGCCACGGCCATCATCCTCCCTCCGGTGAGTGGCTTTGCATCAGCGGTGGGGATATCAAAGTGTCAGCCGTCGAATAAGAGTGGGTGCTTGCGAGCCATGGCCATCATCCTCCCTCCGGTGAGTGGCTTTGCATCAGCGGTGGGGATATCAAGTGGCGGCGTCGAATAAGAGTGGGTGCTTGCGAGCCACAGCCATAATCCTCCCTCTGATGAGTGACTTCACATGAGCAGCAGGGATATCAAGTGGCGGCGATGAATAATAGTGGGTGCTTGCGGGCCACGGCCATCATCCTCCCTCCGGTGAGTGGCCGGAGCAGACGGGACTCGGCCACCAGACGCGCCGCCGCCGCCAGCCATGACAGCCATAAAAGAAAAACTGCCAGAGTAATATACCTAGGTAGGCGGCTAACCTAGCGCGAAGTGAATGTGAAGAGAGTCGCCAGACCGGATGGGATACGGCCACCAGCCGCGTCACCGCCAGCCACAACACTACATACTTAGAGGGCGACTCCAGCGCATCGCCGGGCAAGGCAGGACACAAGCCACGTCCAGTAAATGGAATGAATAGAGCGAACGATTTCTCATTGGACTGTGTTGCGGGGTTGAGAGATCGGCATTACGTCAATGCGCACAGAATTGATTATTCCAGGCATAGTAAGCGAGATCTTCAGCGATCTATGCCGTTAGCTGCCTAGGCCCATGCAAGTGCTGGGATAACAGCAGTCAAACCCCATGCAAGTTTTAGTACTACCTGAGATTCTCCTTACTGATGGCAATTGACGGTTGAGCTTTCGTATGAGCGCGATAAGATAAGGTTTGAGTTTGACGATGACTATTTGACGTTAAAACTGCTCACTCAACGGGGTGAAGTAGGACATGCAGCGACCAATTTTAACGTCAAATAGTCATCGCCAACTCAAACCTTATCTTATCGCGCTCATACTTAAAATGTGCCTTTGAGACACCAAGGATTGACTCTTCTACGAATTTGGGCTCTATATACGATGTGATTGTGGAGTAAGATCTTTCTCACTCGGGCTGCGCAGCACTTGCCGTCATTTGCCATCAGTAAGGAGAATCTCAGGAGACTGGGACGTCCAGTCAACGTCGGAGTCACGGTAATATAATTCACGACAATGGGGTGCGTGCGGTCTTTGCCGTCGTTCAACCACCGTACAAAGATAAAACCCCACATGACCGTCCTTCCAATATCACCCACCGTTAAAGGATTCACAGCAAAATAATCTAAGGGGTTCGGTTCGATATTCGGCTCACTAGTATCACTCGTCTGCAGCTCGCGCGCCACGGATCGTATTTGGTGGCTGAAGTCCAGAACTCTCTCGTCCTGGTCGGTTCAAGCGACAGGATACGCCTGCGGAGGCATGGTTTTGCCTCAAGCATAAACTCACACAGTTGTATTCTTTGCATGTATCTCGGTGTTAAGTACAAATGCGAGTCGATGTGCGAGTGGTGAGAATCATGCAGCGATTGGGTCACGTGACGGTCGCAACCTCTAGTTGTGTGGATATCTCAACAATCAATGCTCCCATCGAGGATCGGACAAAAGAAGGCGATTCTATCAGTGGTGGGGGCTGAAAGGTCCCAGTACAGGCCTAGCTGATAACCGGCCGCAAAGCACGAAATATCCACCAGATTTCGCTCACTGCTCCACCATTGCTACTGCTATGAACAGAATTTTTTGATAACCTTGTTCTCCTACTCTTTCCGCTGCTCTCTGATGCGCGCACGATTTTCTGGCAGTTCTTGTGGTGGTGGCCGAAAGCTCCCAGTACAGGCCTCTCAGTCGCCTATGATCAGGTGACTTTAACCGATTTTATTACTAATTGCATCGATATTCTACTCGAACAACCGCCAGCCGAACCCTTCAACCACTAAACCTCCACCTTCCAATAACTCTCCACCCTCACAACCCGCCCGCGGGGGCTGTCTCTCACCCTACCACTCTTTTCCTGTCCATCCCCCTAAACCTCTTCTGCGGACGCCATGAAGTCGGGCATGGGGAGGAACAGTAGTAACTCCCCACCGCCCGCTCCTCAGCCCCCGCTCCATGCTTCTCCTCCCACTCCCGCACTTCTCCATGCTCCTCCTCCCACTCCCGCACTTCCACCTCTGACACCTCGCTCACGGTGTCCCCCTCCTCGGCCGGTAACCGCCCCCTCGTGGGACCTCGGCCTGATCATCGCCGGTAGGTTCGTCGGTGTCTGCCAGCATGTTGATCAAAACCTTCTGCCGTTTGGAAGTCACTCTGTCGGGGGTCGCGCATCCCCTTTTGCGCGAACTTTGTGGCGAAGGTATGCCGTGGATTTCTTGAAGATGCTTTTGAAGTTCATCGATCGAATATGACGCTTTCTGACACAACGGGTGAGTGCAATGTTGAATACGAGCATCCAAGGGCACTGGGTGTTCCTTCTGGATATGCCCCTGCAGCAGAAGGAGCGAATTAAACGGCGTGTATCGTTTGGAGGAAGGAAGACGCTCGTTGCCCAAACAAAATGGGCACCGGCCTGGCCTGGAAACCGATGGGGCACAGATAAAGTCCTGTAAAGATTTCAAGTGCCCTGAGCAGTGATCCTCCCAAGAAAATTCACATAGATGAGTCTCTGAACAACACAAAATCGGGGACATGCTTCTAACACTGTCAACAATATTGAGGGCCGTTTTCATGTGCTGCCGTAACTTCCAGCGACTATCAAATGGAAGCGCACACCACCCCTTCGACCACAGACAGACGAAAGCACGGGGGGAGGGTGGGGGCCGGTCGAAGCGGGGCGACGAGACAGTATTGTTGATATGACAACGAATATGGCAGGCAATCTCGGATTGCTGGCGACTGCCGTCAAAAAAAGGTGGGAAATATGCTGTGCACCCACCCCACTCGCAATTTTGAAAGTGAGAAAGCAAGGCTTGATTTCGGATTTGGTGGTGTCGGCTAAAGCAATGATTTGCGTGTGTCACCTGGTGTAATAGGTCCATGCTTGACAAATCGGAGTTGCAAAATAGACAATGCCCATTTGAGGGATCGGCACCCCGAAAAAATTGGGTTTCCGTATAATTGGTGGGAACTTTGGTGTTCGCTGTCGACTTGGCGGGAACTTTGGTGTTCGCTGTCGACTTGGCAGGAACTTTGGTGTTCGCTGTCGACTTGGCGGGAACTTTGGTATTCGCTGTCGACTTGCCAATTTTTGCTGCTGACTTGCCGCGACAGATTGTTGCCAGATCTTCCACCAAGGCTACCTGGTTATCGGATTGAATGCTACCGAAATGAGCCGCAGCTGCACGTCGTCGTTCCATTTCCAGGTCGTGGGGGGGGATTTCCAGAACGTAGGTATCATCGCTGATCCGTCCATTTTCGCCGTGTCGTTGTTCAAACCAGCTCTTTCGATACAACTTCAGACGGTCTGCAAGGAGTTTACGCACTTTGTAGTGTCTAGCGTCCTTTACCTGAGCCGCAGTGGCATGATCCTGAGCATCAAGGGTGGCCCTTAGGTCTTCGTCGAATTCTTTCAGATCTTCTGACTGACACACTTTGGCAACTTCCTCGGCAGGCAGTTCGTTCGGCGCGTTAACGTCCCTTCGTGAACTAGACCTTGCGAGAGAGCGAAGCAGGTCTAACCTCTCAGGTTGGTCTTGCGATAGGGCCTGAATATCTGAGAAGCTAGTGTACGCGATATAGTTTCTTTCGAAGGTTTTCGGCTGCCGGTGTCCCATCATCTGTCTGTGCCGTGCTGCTGGGATTTTCCCCTCCGTTATGTTGGCAGTGCCACGGCGGATGGAATACAGACTGAAATCCTCCTCAAATCCGGCCCTTTGAATGATTCTAGCAATATACGGACGAAGCACGTCGTAACGAAGACCTCTTTCCGCACTGACTGCCCTACCTTCCCCTCGAACAATCTGCCTGAGCAGAGGCTGGCTCAGTATGGAGCGTTTCCATCTCAGGTGCAAAATTCCTTCGTTCGATGCTTTCTTGGCGAATAATTCTGCAGGAGTCCTGACTGCTTCAAACACATCATCTGCAAAGGCTAGTGCGAGTAAGAGCGTAATGGGACAGAGTCCGTAGCCGTAGTCTTTGGGATCCTCAATCAGCGTGGATCTGAATGACTCTTTTTGGCGATGGTTCTCAACATATCGATACGTGATTTCGGCCGTGATGACATTCTGACCGGCGTTTGCGACGATAGAAAGCTTCACATCCTGGTTTCAATTAACGACCGACTAGATGATGGACGAGGGGACGACCAGGGATGGGCCCTTACACCGTATGTCAAAACCTCATTCGACCCCTTGTGGCAGGACGACTCAACCACTGCTCCCGGCCGACTGCACGAATAGACAAGAATTTGTAGGAGAAGGGCAAACTGAACCCTATAGCGTTCACATTCGTACAGGTGCTGGTCCCGGCACCAGAGATATTGCAGAGTATTGAACAAATCAAGGTGGTCGAATACCATCTTGGGCTTCGGTTTTCCGAATTGGAGGTACAAGGGTTCACCGGGGGAACCGAGGTCACCATCGGTGATAAACTACCCCTTGGTCAGTATAGATGCGTTGGACAGGTTGTGCTCTTACTGTAGATATCCTTTTGATCTCCGCATTACTGTATAATTTGAGAGTCTTTCGGTAGAGCGCTCCTCTTAAATCGTACCATATTTGTAGCATTGTTTCGCCCTGGATGACATCCGCCAAGTGACCTTGTCTCGTGCAAACCACATACCTGACCCATTGGGCAATATCTTCCATGGGGGGAAGAGAATGAACTTGGTCGATGACGGGCGCTGCGCGTTGTTCATGTTTGTAGAAGTCGTCGAGATATCGCAGTGCCCTTTGCAGGTTCTCTTCGCTGGCCAGTTGTAGCTTTTTCAACGTCACAAGTTTGGGAACAGATTGACTCTTGGAGTATCCTCGAGCGTCCAGTCATCGCTGCTCAGCTTCCTTCTGCCTCCGAAGTTAATAGGCAGACATGATTGTTCGAAGCTGGGGAGTAGGTTTGGTTGAAATGGTAGCACGGGTTGTGTGAAGATATACCGACGAATACTGATGCCGGAGGGAATAGGTATACGTTCGGCGGGAGGTGGTAGGGTATGCACCAGAGGGTGTGGGAGAGGTACATATATGAATTCCAGCACGATTATCCTCCTCCCTGCTGTTCTCATATGCCGGGGGGGGAGGGCGTGGGCCGGTCGAAGCGGGGCGACGAGACAGTAACAGCAGAGCTGGGAAGGGTGACCACACCGGTCTGGGGCACCATTGGCCAGGCAAATGAGCTACAGCTGCTGGTCAACCAGGAAGCACGAGCGACGACAGGCTGCTTCCGAACAACAAAGCTCGGTGGTGTCCGGCTCCTCTGCCGCAATCTTCACCCATTCATCAGCCTTCTCGTTGCCGGCGATTCCCTTATGGGTGGGGCACCACCGGATCTCGATGGTGATGCCCGGCCTTGCCTTCCGCAGCGTAGCGATGTGCTTTCTTGCCTGAAGTGCGTACTGCTGGCCGGGGCCCGGCTCATCTGATGCCATCCGCTTGATGGCGGCCTGGGCGTCGGAGAAGATCATGACCCGCTCCGGCATCGTGTTCCTCCTGGCTGCCTCCCCCAGCGCCTGGGCCAGTGCAGCGCATTCCGCGTCGTAATGTTGCCTTGGAGGTCGACTTCTTCCTGTGGAACAGTGCAGCCTCAGTTTTGCCATGGTCGAAGGCTACACCGCTACGTGCTGCCCACTGCTGCCGCTGCCGAGAGTTTGGCTGCGACTTCCTCATCATTTCTGGGACCCCCTTGTGTGCTGGGCACCATAGGATTTTGATGGTGATGTCCGGCCTGGCTTTCCGCAGCACCACCATCTGCTTTCTGGGGGGACGGGGTGTCGGTCGAAGTGGGGTGGCGTCCGTGGCCCCCCTGCTCTTCATGGGCAAGGTTCTTTCCAAACATGTTAAGCGCCATGTGTCGGAGGCGCATACTATTTTGCAAAATAACCCCTTTGAGGGAATTTAGTTTCGCGCTAATTCAGACATTTCGCTAGTTTTCACGTCGGGGGTGTAGTTTAGTGGTATAATTCCTCTTTAGCATAGAGGCGGTCCAGGGTTCGATTCCCTGCACCTCCAACTTTTTTTCCATCATCAAAAATACGGCTGTTTCACAGGATACCCACCTTTTTTCATGACTTTA
>Ga0307508_10007384_pt1 | contig 10241 bp, 6 predicted proteins | sample 9_EM_MG_FD_203089 | JGI IMG/M metagenome (GOLD analysis project Ga0307508, IMG submission 203089) | Populus trichocarpa ectomycorrhiza microbial communities from riparian zone in the Pacific Northwest, United States - 9_EM | ecosystem: Host-associated > Plants > Roots > Unclassified | place...
AATCTTTTATGTTATTTTTCTTTGAGTCGATTTTTAGTGTTTTCCATATCCATTATAGGTTCTGTTAACGCTTCTCCTAACGATCTTCAGTAGTCTCTGGTTTTGCATTCATTTATCTTTTGTTTTTCGAGTGAGTGAGATAATCTTTAATGTACATGTAATATAAATACATTTGTGTATTGTTTAGATGATGAGTACAATTGGTGTGTGTGTGTGTGTGTGTATATATATAATAACTTTATTTTCTTAATACTTATTCATTCTTGATTTCGCACTCGTATTTTGTTGAATCAAATTATATTTGATATAACATTTATTTTCTTTAATATTTATACGAGTATCTGTTATGTCTTGATATCGGTATATGCTTGTATGAAACTCTTACTAACGGAAAATAGTTAGTCTTTATGCATATTATATCTGTATACCTAGCTGATGAGAGAAGTACTGGTCTATGATGACTGATCCTCTTGTAGTGGTCACTCTAGGTGTCATCTTTGGTCATATTTGAGTGTCATTTAGTTATATTAATTCGGGCGTCACATATATTCCACTACTTTATGTTATTATAAAATATCATATTGTTTAATTTTATTATTTTCTTATTTAATTTCAGATTTTTACCTTAATTTTGAATTTTATATTATTTCTCAGTATGTTTAGAAATTTAGATTTTTCTTCCCTTTCTAAGGCCAGTCTAAGACTTTTTAAAGAGCTGTAAACCTTTTTTACGAGGCAAACAATTACAGATGGAAATTATTTAGTGATATTGTTGAAATCATTTTATGAGATTTTGTCTTGTTCTTTGATTCCAATCTTTGATTGGCAAGACTTCTTGTGGGATTATGAAAGCTTTTATTAAAGGTCTATGAAGCAATTGAAAATTTACTTCAATATACGCTTTCCCAACACGAACTCACTAAAGAGTATAAAAAGCAATGCATTGAAGAAAGACATGATAAGGATGATATTATAGCTTCAAAGAAAGGGCTGATATGTTCACTACAGACAAGATGCATTAAATTCTCAACCAGTCGCTGCAGTGGATATATAGAAGTTGAGAATTTGCACCAAGCATGGACATGGGGAGCCTCATGCCAGTTTAAAATGAGAAAGATTTGAGCTGCAATCTAAAGCCCTGGACCTTACGTAAGCCATATATTCAGCCATATTAGTTTCCCTATATCTTGGTGGGTTGTTGTCTGATAGAAGCTCCTTGATTGCCCCGTATGGTTTCGAATTATAATTTGCAGTGCCTGGATAGAAAAGACATGCAACTGATGTCCGGGATCCAACTTGTCCAACAAGAACTCTGTGCTCCACACTTTTGAACCTGTCATTGGTGATCAGCTACAAAATGGAAGAAACAACTCTGAAGTCATGATAATCGTATGTGCACCAAAATGGTTTAACTTCTATCAGCTTTGATCAGTGTTGAGCCACAAATTAATAATGTTCTGATTGATTTTTGAAACGTACGTGGATCATATCATATGATATGATATATATTCTGAGGTGTTTAAAATGGTTCCTCGAGTTATATGATTATTAATTGATTGATTGATTGATAATCAAGTGCAAATGGATGTGTCAAGTGATGAGCTAGGGAAGTGCTTCGCTAAATATGGAAGAGGTGCAAGTGGATCTTTATTAAATTTATACTGCTGGTTTCCTGGTTTTCATTCCAGCTGGTGGGGGTCGGGTTGCCTCTCGTTTACCGACCGACTTGGATGAAAATGATGCAAAATGAAAACGAAATCAGGTAAGAAAAATAAAATGTTACCTGCATGAAGTCCCCCAAGTTAACTACAAGAGCTCCTTGCAGAGTGGGGACATCTACCCATTGATTTTGATTGCGAACTTGGAGACCACCCATGTTGTCTTGTAGGAGTAGAGTCAGAAAACATGGGTCAGTATGCATGGTGGTGCCCACCGTCAAGTCTGGTTCAGGACAAGTCGGGTAATAGTGGCCCAATATAATCTCTGTTTCCATGCATTCTATGCTGGAAAGGTAGTCACTATGAAGTCCAAGTGCCTCCGATATAAGCTCACATATTGTCTTCTTCATTTTGATCATCTGTGTGATGTAATTACGCACTTCATTTCTGCAGGACAATTTAAATCAATCCAACAAAAAGCTCGTGAGGAATATAGTTCATAGATACGCGGTTTTTTTAGCTGATTATATAGCAGATCTACATACAGGTTACCTGACTATATCAGGAAACAGTTCAGGATCCAGTTTACTATCTTTGAAATCAAATGCTACCGTGTCTCTCCAGCAAGCTGGCCCTCTATTCACAAGGAGATCTCCATTGGAGAAGAACCTTACTGGCTTCTTATAGTCATGCGTGTAAAACTCCATCTTCTTATCCTGTGGTTGCTCGTGGAATCGTTTCACACCGGCTAACATCTCATCCAAGACACTAACTGGAATTCCATGATTAACCATTTGAAAAAACCCCCATGTTTCTAATGCTTTCCGAGCCTCGTCGACAACCTCCTGTCGTCGACAACCTCCGAACCCTTCAAAGTCTACCACAGGAATCTGAAGGCCGATATCACTGCTCGTCTCGGATGACGGGTTTTGCACGTACTCTGGTGGGTGGACAAAAAACCTGGGGATCTTGGTCACACCAGAGTCAACTAGTCCCTTAACGCCGGCTTTCGTTTCACTGAATGCCCTCACTTCCTTAGCTTTATCATAGCTGGACGACCCATCTTCAAGATATGAACTCACAGCATTGGGAGGCATGACTTCCATGCCTGAAACAATATAGGGTACTTATGAATATTAGTGAGAGCCGAGATATAGATCGAGGAGGATGTAAGTTGGTTTCAATTAAATAGAGCACAATCAGGACCGAGAGCCTATTCAAGAATAAAGAAAAGAATTCTCATTCTCGTATATATTTTAAGGAAAGAAAATGGAGTAACAACAAGAGTACTGGATGCCCTTGGGTTCCAAATTGTACATGGAACTCGAACAGGACAAGAGGCTAAGATACTACGTATAGCTAGCCTAGGTTGCCCACTTTGTTGACCCTTCATTAAAATCTTGAGAGGTTAATTACAGCACATGTAACATGCAGCAAAGCCATCATCGAGAGAGATCGATGTCCTTGATTTCTTCCCTCCAACTGTTTGACGTCTACATAAAACGTCTTTTATATGTATATTCAGTGCCCTGCCCCTATCATATCTATCATGATTGAAACATTTCATAGATAAGATTTTAGTAATTTATTCTTCCTAACGTGGGTGGTCAATTCGCTTATACATCTTTGAAATAATTTTGGAAAAAAACCTAAGACGTAAAAGATGGATTGCCCACAGCTTAAGCATTACCAAGTTTCCAAAAATTGGCTCGAACTGGGCTGGCCTAGCCAATTTTACTGGCATTTAATGAACCCATGTGCAGAACAAACAAATAAAACCCTGTGTTTACGCTCGGAGGGTGGTGGCCCTGATGGCCTGTGCCTCCTGAATTTGAACAAGACAGCGCAGGGAAAGATGCTGCATAATTACGGAAAAGATCGACTTTATGCATGGTGGAGTTTGATATACGAAATCTACTATATATTTCCATACCCCTGGTATTAATTTTAGATCCAAAACAGATTTTTGTGCTTGATTTTGTATGTTGATGTGTGTTTAGTATCCTCATCTATTTTTAAAATATAAAATTTCAAAAGGGTGTTTTTTTTTCTTGGTTGAACGTTGAGGCGGAGCCATGAATTGTTTTTAGAGGGGCAAGTTAGAAATCCTTTTTCTAGGATCGGAGAATTGAAATTTAAAAGGTACAATTATTTTAAAACATACCACACCTTTTAAAATAAAAAAAATACATCTAAGTGGTGGCCAGTGATAAAAACTTGGGATCAAGAGATTTGCTCCCTCTGTGGTCTCAGGTTCGAGCCCCGTGGTTGCTCATATGATGGCCACTGGAGGTTTACATGGTCGTTAACTTCAGGGCCCGTGGGATTAGTCGAGGTGCGCGCAAGTTAGCCCGGACACCCACGTTAAACTAAAAAAAATAAAAATACATGTTTTCTATTGAAAAAAAACCACCACGCCTCCCACCGAACATACACTTAAATTTTACTAGTTTTTACCCTAATATTTTAAATTGTTCATGATCAGGAGCTGGAATTCTTTTTCTTTTTGCAAGGACCCGTGCCTTGCTAGTCTTCTCCTGGCTTAGTCCCTGACCGAAAAATAGGGTATTTTTAGAATGAATTTACGTGGGAAAATTACATTTTTGAGTTTAGATAGCAAACTATTCCATGTATAATCTTCCAAGTTGATATAGAAGAATTAAGATTTTTAAATATGTTATGAAATAATCATACATTAAGTCTCATTTAACCGTGTAAATTCAAATATAATAGGAGAATGTACATGATTCTTTCCTCTAGCTCAGCAAAAAAATCATGGAGATGCCCGGTCCGTCCTCTGTCTTTTCGTTCTTTCTTTCAATCGAAAATCAAGCCTTTTTCATAAAATATAATAGAATCTTAGCAAGGATCATGGAATAGGTTTCAGTGTGAGAGGACGTATGAAGAGTTGAGATCTAATTAGGGATCATTTTGCTCACATTATGAATGAAAGAGTTGACAATATTGATAATTCGATGCAATGTGTAAATAAATAAATTACTAGTTGTGTGACATACAAGGAATCATTTTTATTTTATTTTATTTTATTTTTCTAGACAGCGTAAGGAATCATCGAGCGGCCAAAAGAATTCCCATTCAACCGACCAAAGTTCATGAGGATAAAAAAATTGGTGTGGTAACATATAAAGTTGAGCGTAGACTTCCAGGAAGTACTGTAACAATTTAAAATAATTTAATATTGTGTTTTATTAGAATATGATCCACCATTACAATAAATTAATTGCCATGATAATAATAATTTAATGCTCATCAGCTTTCTTTTCTTTTCTTTTTTCAAATTGATGTTATTTTAAACTAATAAAATATTAATATTCATCGACTTTTTCTTCATAAACTATTTAAGAAAATGACAAAAGGATGCAATCCAGCAGCGTAGAAGACATCTGGGATCAAATTTAAAGACTTTGTATGTAGTGTGTGTGTAGATAGATAGGGGATGGAGACTTAAAGCTACCTTCATTTATTATTATTTTTTATAAAATAAAAAATAAGTTATTTTAATATATTTTTAAATAAAAAATAATTTAAAAAACAAAAGTTTACACGATAGGCTCTTGGAGTCTTTAATCTTGAGAAGTTACAACACATTGGAGCGAGCACGTCCTTTCCCTCATCTTTTTGGCCTCAAAATGCTTGAGAGAGACGCCTCTTCCTTCAGAATAGTAGGCCTTGTTAGATCTCTAGTATTGAACAAAATAAAACAAAGCATACCTACCCAATAATTGAATTAGGACAGTGCTGGAATGTTCATCGAGTATAATTCGAAGAAATTATTTAAAATACCCAGTACATACACCACCCCTCTCATTCTGCTTTCACTTAAACCTATACATGGCAAGAATGTCAAATTTTTTGCAACAAATTTCCCTGAATAATTCAAGCTTCGATTCAGGATTTCAATAAATGAGCCAATGGGCAAATAACACGAAAAACAAATTTTGTTACCTCTGGAATGGCACAAGTGGTATGCAGCTCCTGTATTAAGATGCACCAATCTGACATATGAAGTACAAACCAAGTTTTCAATCTCTTTTTCCAGATCCCAGGTTAGATTACACAAGAGATTTGCATGTCAATTGTAAAGCATATAAGCAGCATGCCATAAAAAGCTACCTGAACAAGCCTTTTCCATTTTAATATTGCTAGATTATTGCGGCAAATCCCAATAAAAGTCAGACAAGATTTTGATGAGCTCTGGCAAGATATGCATACAGAAAAGGCACAAATATTTCGCAATGTCGAAGATGATTGTAGCAAGATGGCATTCATTTGCTGGAAAATATTGGGGAAAATCAGCTGTGATATATTACAAAGAGTTGACATTCATCAGATGCAGATTAGTGGGGGAAAATAGCAGCTGGTAAATGCAAGGCATTATTAGTATAGATTTCGACAAGCTGACAAACATGAGGAGAAGATATAAAAGAAACAGGAAATCGCTTCTTTCAGTTACTGGGAGATAATTATGTTTAGGGGACAAAATATCAAAAGATCCCCGTAGAACCTATATGGATACAGATGGACCAGCTCGGAATAAAAACAACAATTAAAAGGGCAATGACAACAACAAAACAGGTAAAATGAAAACAAAAAAAAGGCTTCTTCACTATCAAAGAGGCAAACTCACAAACGTCAGTATACTTGCCTACCACAGGACAACAGGCGAAAAATCTGCTAACAGCAACCAATGAGCAGTACAGTACAGATCCTTTTAGCAAATTGACCACTGCTTGTCAAACTGACACAACAATCAATGAATTTCGAAACCAAATACCAAGAAATTGTAGACCACAACGAGTGGTAATCACCCAAAGTTCCTGAAGAGATCTGACCATGATATGCCGGTCTGTAATGGATTCCAGAGGATCTAACAACAGATATGTATCTAAAAACAACTGTGACCTTAGAGGGTTGATTGTAGCCAAACATCTTAGACTCAAAAATACTAACTTCTTAGACTCAAAACTACTAACCTTTTCGACAGAGCAAGCTATTCTTTCAAGTTTCACAAAAAGATTAAAACCAAACCATGTAGTCACAACAATAAACCTTTGGAAGCCACTAAATAAACATTCAAATAAAATGATGGAGAAATTCATAAGCGTAGAAAGTGAAGTCCCATTAATATGGCTTTGACAATATCTTGTGCCATTTCTTAAGTTAAATAGCTGAAATTATTAACATGTCACATAGGGACCAGCACTGCCATGTTCTAAAACATGCATGTTCGGCCTCATCAACATCCACTGGTCCCATAACCTTCTTCGATACAGTACAAGAACAAATCCAAATATCAGGGAAGAAAAATAATATATCCCCATGAAATACAGGGGAGAAAAAAAACAAGTTTTTTTTAATAAAAATAAATAGATAAAAAGCCTCTTAACCATACACGTTGGGTCTTGGTAAAGTACATAATGTTTCATGAACCAAAAAGAAAAAAAACTCCAATTAGCTCCTTACTGCAATGAGATACCTACCAACTGATAGCCATTTGTTCCTAACCAGTTATAGTTTTAGGAACCTTCTACTTGTGCTGTCTCCTGGGAAGTGAGTTCTTCATACCTATGAAAAATAGCAGTGCTCCATAAAGAGCAATATTATACATTGAAAGAATGGAAAATAATTTAGAAATTTGTCAAAACCATGCAGAAAGCAAAACAATAGTAACTATCATACTAGGATTGTACAGAATCATTGTACAGAATCAGCTAAATCTAACCTGTGTGAATTTGATAAAAAGTTGATTAAATTATTTCTCCTTGCTGTCATAGTTTTAGAAATCATATAGGATTGGAAAAGCAATCAACTGATGTATAATCTGCAACAAGAAAGGACCTTGATATTCATTAAATGAGTACATGATACACCACTGCTCATAGCTATACCCTTTAGATGACCAAAAGTCAAATACTATTTCTTGCACCAACCAGTAGGTAGGCTCCAAGAGAACTGCCAAAGATAAATAGGATGCCGCCAATGCCCTCAAGAAATATCGCAGCAGTGGATAAATGTTTGATCTGCGCATACATATACCGACTAAAATTACAGAACAATATGTAAAAAAAGACAACTGGGAGTGTGAAACATTCTGGTTATGAGTCAAAATCATTAATTGTTTTGCATTATTCACGGTTGCACATGTTGCCCATACAAGTCCCATTCATCAGTTGTCCAGTATATAAAGATTTTCCAGAGTGCCCAAATGGATACCCACTCAAATAATGCAAAACAGTCCTAAGAATTGAACGGGTCACCATTTAATTTAAGTCATTTAGTCACTGTCTTCTAATCACTAAACCTGTTTGCAATGTGTGCATGAAAATAGACAAGAGGCATGCTAAGAAATAAGAATCCAGTATGACAGCTGCCTCTTTACAGCTTTGATTTCAAACTTCCTTAAAATAACACCAACAGTTATACCAAGCAAAGTTTCCATGTTCTCATAACCAGGGTTTGTCATATGGTGTGTTGTGTGACAAAGTGAGAAAGGCCCTTCGTCACCAAGCAGCATGCCCATGATATTCCACCTTGAAATCCTAGATGCCAGCTGCCCCATTGCCATTACAAAAAAAGAGGAAAAAAAGCAATCACTACACACCAGAGTTCAAGATAAGTATCAACATCTCACAATTTTTGTTTTATTTTTCTAATAAGCCTACAATCTCTCTCAAATTTTTCTATGGCTGAGATCCTCACTTCAATTTCCGGTACTTGTATGCCAGCATGAGACTGCTCACGACTGGCAAACACACCAAACTTTGGTTTCAATGCGTTCGCTGCTGGGCCCCCGGCAACCCAAAGCTCATTAAACCTGAAATTAAGGAAGAGATTATGACAAAATACTATCCAAAGAACTTTAGGCAACAAATGAGGCGGTCATCATTATACAAACAAAAAACAAAAGATAAAAACTGGTTCAACAACATCAAATGCCTTATTATTATTAGTATTATTATTATTATTATTATTTCCAAACAAAAGAAAGATTACAAGGCCACATTCAAGGAATCAAAAGCTTAATGCTGGTTTTCAAACAATACATAACTGAAATTCAATGTCTCAACCATCACATCATAAAAGAAAAGGATAAGATTCTTATCAGAAACTCAGTGCTAAACCAAATCAACAAATCTTGTTAATACGCAACTTATACGGCATCTCCAAAAAAAAGTAGGTGGGCTCTAACACAATTTCTAAACAAAATTAGTGAAGCATAATTCTGTCGACCCACTCAAGAAAATCAGAGGATAGTGGAAATGCACGGCCTGTTTTCACATCCATAGAAAGCCTCAATTCCATTCTAGAGACGATTTCGGCAGCACTAATATTATTTTTCAACGCATTTGCTAACCAAACCAAGATCAAACAACTTTCCTACTCTTGATTATGCTTTATCCAACTTGGGAAGCAAAATTACTCCAATACAAACTTAAAAACTAGTATTATTATTCAACTTGCTATTAAAACAATAAAAAATGTAAATAAGTTGTTAATCAATCAATTAAATATTAACATCTCTACATTTATTTAGATAATTAATTAAATAAGACAAAAGTATTAATAATTCAAGCTAGTAAACCATGGGTTAGTATCGAACTGATAAAATCCAAAAAAAAAAGTATAGGAAAAGAAGGAGAAGCAGATCCATTCAAGCAAAAAATGCATACAGAGATAGAAAGAAGTAGGATATTACATGCGGGGAGTATGAAAACAGAGGAAAAGAGAACTCGTCCGAGAAATGAAGTGAAAGCCAATTGTTGGTAGAGAGAGAGAGAGACGCAGTGAATCTCTCACTCTGTTTTGCTCCGGGACAGGGAACGGGAATTTTTTTTTTTTCGATAATAATCTAAAAAAATGTACACTGAAAAATGAAAAAGTTAAAAATGGATTTTTTGGCAGACTTTAAGAGGTATGAGCGGGTTAAATTTGGTTTAAATTCAAAGCATGACCTTCGATCTGTTTATATTTACGATTTAAACGGCTTGTTGTTGACGAGCTAGATGTCAAGAGAGGGCAGGAAGGAGATTTCAATCAGAAATCCTAAAGATAACTTTTTATGCAGGGTAAATTCATACAATAAATTTTTAGTGTTTTTTTGAGGTTGAAAAATACTTCTATTTATCTATATTATGTTTGGTAATGAATTTTTAAAGTATTGTTGTGGTTATTTTTTAAATAATTTGTTTTAAATTTTTTTTTAATATTAATATATTAAAATGATTTAAAAATACTAAAAATATATTAATTTAAAGTTAATAAAAAAATAAAAAAAATTTAAATTTTTTCAAAAATATTTTAAAACAAACAAACAAATATAGTGTATGGATCAATAATTTAACACTAAAGGCATTTTTTTTCTTTTTCTTTTCTTTTTTATCCTCTAAAAATTACACGTCTAAACTCTATTTTTTTTTAAACAACTTTTTAATTTGTTTTTTTTTTTAATTTAATTTTTATTTATTTTATTTAAAATTATTTATAAAATTATTTTTTTCCTGCAAAATATTCTCCTATATTTCTTTCATATGTCATTTTGGTTAACTAAAGTCACCATGCCAT